>Ga0335078_10014452_pt1 | contig 11709 bp, 14 predicted proteins | sample Lox_Sample_32_FD_206711 | JGI IMG/M metagenome (GOLD analysis project Ga0335078, IMG submission 206711) | Soil microbial communities from Loxahatchee National Wildlife Refuge, Florida, United States - Lox_Sample_3.2 | ecosystem: Environmental > Terrestrial > Soil > Wetlands | place: USA...
AAACATCACCACCGCGCCCGTAAACAGCCTGTCCACCGACCTGGACCGTATTCCAATCGGCGATGGACGAGGCACGATCTCCCCCGGCGTCGTTCGTGGGGAGTTCGGCGTCAGAAACCGCCATCATGGACGCAATCGCGCGAAGGTCGGCGCGGATCGGGATGGTGCTCGACGGGAAGGATCGTTCCGACGGGAACTTCCGACTGCGCAAAGCAGAATGAGCTGAGAACAAGCAGCAGCGCGCCCGACAAAACAATTTTCAAAAGCAATTCTCCCCCACGTTCACCGCCTTTGGTTAGATGATCTACCGATACCATTTCGGACAAAGGATCCGGCAGTACAGCCTCAAAACTCAAAGGTTGCCCTGCGCGTCATTGGCCTTTGGTGTGGTTACGCATCACTGAACCGACACATCGGGCGGCGATAGATTTACTTCGTCATGATCTTTACTGAAGCATTAAAGAAGGAAGTATTCGGCCCGTCGGCTAAGAACCCAACCTTGGCAAACGCAAAGATTGTCGAAAGAACACCGCTGCAGCAGCAACTCTACCAGCAGCCAACTTTTTTGAAGGCGGCCAAACAGATCGCCACCATCCACGAGAAGAAGTCCAACTCGTAACGGACGCTACTCCGGCACTCGCGCCAAATGTAGCGCGAACCATGCCTTCTCGTCGGTCCAGGTGTGTTCGCGCGCGAACCCAGCCATGTTCAGGATGGCATCCACGATTGGTTGCGTGAACTTGTAGCTGTTTTCCGTGTGGATGCGTTCGCCCTTGTTGAGGTGAATGCGGGTGTCCAGTTGGCCCAGCCTGACCATCTGCGCGCGCGTGCTCTCCAGGTACATCTCCATCCGCGAACATTCCGGATTCCAGAGCGCGATGTGGCGGAAGCTATCGAGGTTGAAATCGGCGTCGAGTTCGCGATTGATGTGCGCAAGAATGTTCTTATTGAATGCCGCCGTCACCCCTTGCGCGTCGTCATAGGCGGGACGGAGGATTTCCGCCGGTTTCACCAGATCGGTGCCGAGCAGCAACGCGTCACCCTCGTGCAAGGTGGAACGCATCATGCGCAGCATGGCTCCCGCTTGCATCGGTTCGAAGTTTCCAATGCTCGATCCCAGGTACAGCAACAGCTTTCGCCCCGGCAGCTTCGAGAGCTGCCCCAGTCCACGCGAGTAGTCGTCTACAACCGGCACGAACCGTAATCCAGGAAAGTCGCCATTCACATTCGCGCGCGCTTCTTCGAGCGCCGAGCGGCTGACGTCGATCGGATAAAAGTCGACGTTTGCCTGACGCTCCAGCGCGGCACGAATCAGCAACCGTGTCTTCGACGCCGTTCCCGCTCCTAACTCGATCAGCGATAGTTCTCTCCCTACCTCCGCAATCATTTCACCCGCGTGCTCGGCGAGGATCGACCGCTCGGTGCGCGTGAGGTAGTACTCCGGCAATTCCGTAATGATCTCGAATAGTCTCGAACCGGCTGCGTCATAAAAAAACTTGGGGGAAAGCCGCTTGGGCTTGCTGGTCAAGCCTTCGTAAACTTCCGAAGCCATCGGCGAAGTAACGACGCTGAAGTTAGGAGCGCTCATTTGGCCAGTCGGATTCCCATGAATTGCCAGCGCGCATGTGGCGGGAAGAAATTGCGATAAGTGGCGCGGATGTGTGATTGCGGCGTTGCGCACGAGCCTCCGCGCAGCACCATTTGTCCGGACATGAATTTGCCGTTGTATTCGCCGAGCGGGCCCGCAGCGGGTGCGAATCCCGGATACGCCGTGTACGGACTCGAGGTCCACTCCCACACATCGCCGAATAGCTGACGGATGCGGCGGTCGGACGATCGGGTGACCAGGGAATCGGAAGCCAGTTCCGCCAGCGGCTGTCGATGTAGTTTGCCCGATTCCAGGAGATTCCCTTCGATCTTCGATGCCGCTGCCGCTACTTCCCACTCGGACTCAAGCGGTAGCCGCGCGCCGGCCCATCGTGCGAACGCATCGGCCTCGTAGTAGCTGACGTGGCAAACCGGCTCGCTCATCACCACCCGCTGCACGCCATTGACAGTGAATACATTCCACTGCCCTTCACGTTCTTCCCAATACAGCGGAGCGTTCCAGCGCTGGGCGCAAAGGGTGTCCCAACCGTCCGAAAGCCACAGCTCAGGACGCGAATACCCGTCGTCGCGCATGAATTCCAGGTAATCGCCGTTGGTAATCAGCCGCGTCGCCAGCGAATAGCGATTCAGAAACACCTGGTGTCGCGGCGTTTCGTTGTCGAATGAGAACTCATCACCCTCGTAGCCAATTGAGTAGAGTCCTTCGTCGAAGTCGACCCAAGCCAACGGCGGAACGCTCGCCTCCGCGTTCGGCTGATTATCCTTCCACGGCGGCCGCAGCGGGTTCGACCACAGCGCGTGCTTCATGTCGGTGACGATCAGTTCCTCGTGCTGCTGCTCGTGGTTCAAACCGAGCATCACCAGCTTCGCGACATCCTCGCCTGAGTTTTCCATCAGTCGCGCCATGTGTCGGTCGACATACTTGCGATAGGCATGAACTTCTTCGAGGCTCGGCCGCGAAAACAGGCCACGAAACGCCCGGTTCGGATGCGATCCGACCTGCTTGTAATAAGAATTGAACAGGTAAGTGAAGTTCTCGTGGAAGAGCCGGTACCCCGGCAGGTGCGGCTTCAGCAGAAACGTTTCGAAGAACCACGTGGTGTGCGCCAGGTGCCACTTCGTCGGGCTCGCATCCGGCATCGACTGCACCATCTGGTCCTCAGCTGTCAGGCCCATACACAGGCTGGTCGTGGTCTGACGCACATCGAAGTATCGGCTCGCCAGAGACTCCGCCGTCCGGGTTGTTGTCACAGATGTGCTCACAGTACCTCAGGACAACAATGCAATTCTCGTTTGGATTCGCTTTTGCAGAGACGGATACAAAAGTTGCGAGGGATTCACAACAACGCCCGCACGCCCCGCCGTACCCCCTCCGTAGTCAGGCCGTAGACCAGGTGCGAAGCGAGTGCCTCCGCATGAACGCCAGCGGAATATTGGGACGCTGATTTGGACAATTGAAGTTTGGGAACGGCGAGTTCATCTCCGCCAAGCCACACCGCAGTCGCGTAGGCGGTACCGGCTCCTTTCCTCGCCATTGGCGTCAGTTCGGCGAGTACCCCGTACAGGCTGCCAACTGCGGCGCCGAAGCCATAGTGAACCAGCGGTTCAGCGATCTTTTTCTCCCCATCAGTCAGATCGCGGCCGAGCACAGCTTGACTGATTCTTTCCGCCAGCAGCGTCGTCGCTGCTTCGTCACTGTTGCTTGACTGTGAATTGTTCTGCGATGGACTACGACGATCGGTCTTCTTCCACGCCTGCTGAACCGTGCTCACCCCTGAGGAGAACTGGTTCATTGCCCAAGATCCGGCGAATCCGCCAATCATTCCGGCGATCGCCCCTTTCAGGAACCGGTGGTTCGAACATTTGCGCATACAGCCCTCCCGCGAGGTTAGAAGCAAGGGACGACGCGATGGTCACCTCAGTGAAGTATTTTTCGATGCTGTCAAACACGCAGGCACACTTGTGCCTCGGCGTAAAGCGGGCTGAAGCAGTCGTCAGGCTTCGTCGGTGGGGGTGTTCTCTTCGATGGCCATGTCCTTGAATTCACTGGACTCGAAGACTTCGCCGCATTCCTTGCATTCCACGTATTCGACGTCTTCTTCGCGGGCCACGATTTGCACACGAGGGTGTTTACACACAGGAGGCACCATGCTTTTCTGAGGAGATCCGTTAGCGGGTGAACGAGGCTGGTCTGAATTCATACGTCCGGTGCTGCCTTCACTCCCAGGAAGGCCTGAAAATGCCGGAGTCTCCGCGTATTCTAGCGGGGTCCTGTTGCTTGTCAAGTGTCATCAGGCTGGCAAAGTTTGTCAGCGGCCCCGGGCCGGAGACTCAAAGGAAGCATCCGCCAGCGGCGGGCGGTGGGCGTCTTCCCCATCCAGCGGCAGGGGATAGATCCCCGCACTACGTGCATCCGACACCAGGATGCGGATGACCTTCTTCTCCGGGACCTTGGCGATCCCTTTCTTGGCCGCTTTAACAGCAGCATCGAACGGCGCACGTCCGGTGATCGCCGTCTCGATGTACAGGTAGGAATCCGAGTCCGCCGCATCCCGCACGCCGACGTAGGCGTGCCCCGGGACCAGCACTACCACTGGGTCCATGCCCAGATTTTCGAACAGTGACGCATACATAACCACGCCGTCGATGCAATTTGCCGACCGCTCACGGAGCGACTCACCGGGCATGCGCACGCGTTCTGAAACGTCGCGATTGCGGCCAAACGTGATTGAACTCTTAACGTAGGAAACGCCGCTCTCCTGTAGCGCCCAGTAGATCGCCCGTGCTTCTTCCGTGGTCATCTGCCGCTGCTGCTCGGGAGACTTCCATTCCTCGTACCCGGGCAGACGGCGGCCCGGCATGTATTCCTTGGCCCTGCTCAGGACGGCTTCCACGCGCGGATCGTGTGGCGTTACCCACGAAGCAATGAATGACGCGTAGCGGAGATCCCGGCCCCAGTAGATGTCGTCAACCGACCTTAGCCGCACGGGAGCCGTCTCACTGTGCAGCGGTAGATTCCGCGAGTCCGTCACCCTCATCACGACGGTTGCCGCGTGAATCTCATGGTTCTCAAACAGGCGGGGCAGGAAAACCGGGGCAAATAGCAACTTGCGCGCCTCGCCTGACCCAACCGTCACATTCTGCAGTTCCAGGTCGCTCCATCCGGGCACTTCGACGGACACATGCGCGTTCAGCGGTGCTTCACTCGGATTGCTCACGGTCACCGTAAAGGTGCCGAAATCCCGGTCATCGGCGCGCAGCATCGACTCGTAATTTGCAATCGCCGGAAACACGTCCCCATCGATCCCCACTTGCATCGAGTAAGTGGGCTCCATCCCGCGGATGACCCTGATTCGCAGCGGAACAGACGCATTGGTGTCGGCAAGCAGTCGGGTAGCAAAATGGGGAACAAGCACCATCACGGCTGCTGCGACCAGGACAGCTACAATCAAGAGACGAAGACGAAACCAGCGCACGATGACAGATTTGCTCAGAATTTCAAGCCAGTGAATCCGGCGAGGGCCTTAGTTACCTTCTTTTGCGACGGCGGTCCCGATTTCGAGTTTCCGGAAAAGCCGACCAAAGTAGTACCTGATTTAACCCATTCGGGAACAAATAGTTGCCGTTCAGAGCAGGTCCAAACCGTTCGCTGAAACTCATTGCGCGACGGCTCCCTCAGGGCTAAACTGTATCTGCGACTAAAATAGTCGTAGATTTTGGCGACCTTTTCGGTCGCCGATCATCCTAGTACCAGCCGATGCTGAAGCTCACGAAGAAAGCGGACTATGGCCTCATCGCCATGAAATATCTGGCAGAGCAGCCGTCCGCGATAGCACGCAGTGCGAAGGAAATCGCCGAAGCCCAGGGAATCCCCTCAGAACTGCTGGCGAAGATCCTCCAACGGCTGGTGCGCTCGAAGCTGCTGGTGTCGCTGCAAGGCACTAATGGCGGCTACAAGCTGGCGCGCGACTCGCGCACCATCTCGGCCTTCGACGTGATCAAGGCCATCGAAGGTCCGCTGTTCATTACGTCGTGCGTCACGCACAAAGGCGCTTGCGAACAGACAAGCCGGTGCACCGTCCGCGAGCCGTTGCAAAAAGTGAGTTTGGCGATTGAAGAAGTCTTGTCGAAGGTGACGATTTTCGAATTGGCGCAGACCGGTGAGGCTGCCTGTGAAACCGTCAATCAGGTCAACCAGGAACTGGTGAGTTTGACATAGAAGGAATCGAAGAAATGAGCACTCAGGTTAGTGGTAACGGCAATCATACGAAGTCAGGAATCAAGCTGCCGATCTACATGGACTATCACGCGACGACCCCGGTCGACCCGCGTGTGCTGGAAGCGATGCTTCCTTACTTCACCGACAAGTTCGGCAATGCGGCGAGCCGCAACCACGCCTTTGGCTGGGCCGCCGAAGAGGGCGTTGAAACCGCCCGCGCGCAGATCGCCAAGCTGATCGGCGCCAATACCAAAGAGATCATCTTCACCTCCGGCGCCACGGAGAGCGATAACCTCGCGATCAAGGGCGTCGCCGAGATGTACCGCGAGAAGGGCAACCACATCATTACGGCTGTCACTGAGCACAAGGCCGTGCTCGACACGTGCAAGCGCCTCGAGAAGTACGGCTACCGCGTGACATATCTCCCGGTGATGAAAGACGGCCGGATCGATCTCGACGACCTGAAGCGCGCGATGGACGACAAGACCATCCTCGTGACGATCATGGCCGCCAACAACGAAATTGGTGTCCTGCAGCCGGTAGAAGAAATCGGCAAGCTCTGTCGCGAGCGCGGCGTGATCTTCCACACCGATGCGGTACAGGCAGTCGGTAAAATTCCGTTCGACGTGAACAAGCTGAACGTCGATGTCGCCTCCATCTCCGGACACAAGATCTATGGCCCGAAGGGTGTCGGCGCCCTCTATGTTCGCCGCAAGAATCCGCGCGTGCAGATTTCCGCGCAGATCGACGGTGGCGGACACGAGCGCGGCATGCGTTCGGGAACATTGAACGTCCCCGGCATCGTCGGACTCGGCGCGGCCTGCCAGATCTGCAATGAAGAAATGGCGTCCGAGACCAAGCGGCTGAGCGAGTTGCGCGACCGCCTGAGGGACCGCATCTTTGCCGGCCTGGACGAGGTCTATATCAACGGATCCATGGAGCATCGCCTGCCGCATAACCTGAACGTCAGTTTCGCGTACGTGGAAGGCGAGTCGCTGCTGATGGGCATCAACGATGTTGCGGTTTCCAGTGGCTCGGCATGCACCTCCGCGACGCTGGAACCATCTTATGTACTAAAGGCTCTCGGCACCGGTGATGACCTGGCTCACAGCTCGATTCGTTTCGGGCTTGGCCGCTTCAACACGCAGGAAGAAGTCGATTACGTAGCCGACAAATTGGTAGACGTCGTAACCCGGCTGCGCGAACTATCGCCGCTGTACGAGATGGCGAAAGAAGGCGTTGATTTGAAGAACGTAAAGTGGGCCGCCGAGCCGGCGGGACACTGAAGAATCGCTCAGTCCGTCAGTCTTTCAGTCAGTTGGCTGAAGCTGGCGTCTCGGGCCTGAAAGACTGAGCGACTGAGAGACTTTAGGAACAAAGTTCATAGTAACGGAGAATTGCAGGATGGCATACAGCGATAAGGTATTGGATCACTACACGAATCCCCGCAACGTGGGATCGATGGACAAGAGCGCTGCGGATGTGGGAACCGGCCTCGTCGGCGCGCCTGAATGTGGCGACGTGATGAAGCTGCAGATCAAGGTGAACCCCGACACGAATGTGATCGAGGACGCGAAGTTCAAGACGTTCGGCTGCGGCTCGGCGATCGCCTCCAGCTCGCTCGCCACCGAGTGGGTGAAAGGCAAGACCATCGACGAGGCGCTGGAGATCAAGAACACCGACATCGTGAAGGAGCTGGCGCTTCCGCCAGTGAAGATTCACTGCTCGGTGCTCGCGGAAGACGCCATTCGAGCGGCGATCGGCGACTGGAAGAAGAAGCAGGGCGCCATGACTGCACAGCCTGTAGAGGCGAAAGCCGGCGACTAAGAAATACCGGGGTGATCTGACCAATCACTCGCGATGGTCAGGTTGGATGTGGGAGACAGGACCAGACATGAGCACGATTGAAGCTCCTGCACAGCTGCAGGCGGCGCCTGCGAAGGGCATCGCCGTCACCGACAAAGCCGTCGAGCGCATCCGCGCTGCGATGGAGAAAGAAGGCATTTCTCCGGAGCAGGGCGGACTGCGCGTGGGCGTGCAGGGCGGCGGCTGCTCGGGGCTGAGCTACAACATTCGATTCGACTCGCAGCCGCGCGAGCGCGACCGCATCTTCCAGTACGGTGATGTGCGCTTGTTCGTCGACCCAAAGTCGTTCATCTACCTACACGGCATGACGCTCGATTACGAAGATACGCTCATGCACCAGGGCTTCGTGTTCAAGAATCCGAACGCCCAGAAATCGTGCGGGTGCGGCACCTCGTTCACGGCGTAAGTCAGGCAGATCAGTGTGGGGACGGGCGCCCTCGCCCGTCCGGGCGGAGCAAAGCTCCGCTAAGCCCGGCCGGAGTTCTCGAACGCGGGAATGTCAGCCGGGCTGAGTTACGTAAGGGCTAACATGGCAGTTACACACAATCATCAAAGCGACGCGGTTCAACTCGATCAGCGCAATGGCGAGAAGGCTTCCTGCTGGTCGTGCGGCGAGATGCGCGCTGCTCTATTCTGCGAGTCGTGCGGAAAGCTGCAGCCGGCAACCCCGACCGATTACTTCTCCTTCTTTGGGCTGCCGCGAAAGCTGAATGTCGACACCGCCAGGCTCGAACGCGATTTCTACCAGTTCAGCCGCAAGCTGCACCCCGATGTATTCTCGCGAGCCACTCCGCAGGAGCAGGAATGGAGTCTGCAAAAGAGCTCGCAGATGAACGACGCCTACCGGACGCTCAAAGATCCGATCGCGCGCACGGAATACCTGCTGAAACTGGAAGGCGTGCAGATGGAAGAGCAGTCCAAGCAGGCGACCGAAAGGGCACGCCAAACAGGCGAAACCAAGAAACAGGTCGTTCCGCCCGACCTGTTGGAAGAAGTCTTCGAATTGAATATGCAGCTCGAAGAAGCGCGCACGAACAAGAAGATGGGCGAGACCGACGAGAATCTCGCGCGCGATCTCCGGCAGACGAAGGCGAGTCTCGAATCGAAGCACCACGCGCTCGACGACGAACTGAAGAGTTACTGGAACGAGTGGGACGCGCTCATCGACCGCACGGAATCGGGCGACGTCGATGCCATTCCCGAGCAGGAACGCCGCTCCGTGCGCGACAAGATGGTCGACCTGCTGAACCGGCGGAGCTACATACGGAATTTGGTTAGAGATGTTAATGAGGTTTTGGAGTAGTCGTTAGTGATTGGTTCTTAGTATTTGGTCGTTAGCGTTACGGGCCCTGGCATCGTCAACGACTAAATACTAACGGCCAACTACTGAGAACTGATTTGAAATGGCTGATGAGAGAGTAGTCGGAATCGATCTCGGAACCACGAACTCGCTGGTGGCCTACATGCAAGGCGACCGCCCTGTCGTCATTCCGGGAGAAGACGGGTCGAACCTGGTGCCCTCCGTTGTGGCCCTCGATCCGAACGGGCAAATTATTGTCGGGAATTCGGCGCGCAAATACCTGATCGAAACCGCGGATCGTGCGGTCTACTCCGTGAAGCGCCTCATGGGCCGCGGTGTCGAGGATGTCACCGAAGAGTTAAAGCTCTTCCCTTTCCGCCTCGCCGACGATCTGCAGCCCGGCGAAGTGATGCGCATCAAGTTGGGCGACAAAGATTTCACTCCGCCGGAAATCAGCGCCTACATCCTGCGCCAGTTGCGCCGCAACGCCGAACGCTTCTTCGGAGCGCCGGTGAAGAAAGCTGTCATCACCGTTCCTGCCTATTTCAACGATGCGCAGCGGCAGGCCACCAAAGACGCTGGCCGCATCGCCGGACTCGATGTCCTGCGCCTGGTCAACGAACCCACCGCCGCTTCCCTGGCCTACGGACTCGACCAGAAAAAGAACGGCATCGTTGCCGTTTACGATCTCGGCGGCGGGACGTTCGACATTTCTATCCTCAAGCTGCACGACGGCATCTTTGAGGTCATCTCAACCAATGGCGATACGCATCTCGGCGGCGACGACATCGATAACCTCCTCATTGCCATTGCCCTCGACGACATCGAAGGCGATCTGAAGATCGACATTCGCCGCAACGCCGAAGTCGTTCAGGCCATTCGCAAATCGGTTATCGACGCCAAGATCGCGCTCTCGACCAAAGACTCCACCGATCTCGAAGTCGCACTACCCGGCGGAAAGCACTACCAGCGCACCATTCCACGTGCCCTCTTCGAGCAGATGGTCGAACCGATCCTGCAGCGGACCATCGGACCAGTGAAGCAGGCACTCAAAGACGCGAACCTCGAACCCGGCCAAATCGACGAAGTTGTTCTCGTCGGCGGCTCCACTCGCATTCCGCGTGTGCGCCAGATGGTCAAGGAACTCTTCCAGCGCGAGCCGCACAGCGAATTGAATCCCGACGAAGTGGTCGCGCTCGGCGCAGCCGTGCAGGCGCAGATTCTCGCCGGTGGCTCCGAAGCCACGAAAGACATGCTGCTGCTCGACGTCACGCCGCTCTCGCTCGGCATCGAAGCGCTCGGCGGTGTTGTGGCCAAAATCATTCAGCGCAACTCAACCATCCCCGCTTCCGCCACAGAGCACTTCACCACTGGCGTGGAAGGTCAGACCGCCGTCGCGGTCCACGTCGTACAAGGCGAGCGCGAGTTGGCGAAGGACTGCCGCTCGCTGGCGCGATTCGATCTTCGAGGAATTCCGCCGATGCCTGCCGGCATGCCGCGCATCGAGGTGAAGTTCCTCATCGACGCGAACGGCATTCTCCACGTCTCCGCGCGCGAGCAGCGCAGCGGCAAGGAAGCGGAAATCTCCGTCCAGCCTAGCTACGGCCTCACTGACGAGCAGGTCGAAAATATGCTGCTCGAATCCTTCGACTACGCGGAGCAGGACTTCGCGCAGCGCCAGGTGATTGAAGCTCGCAACGAGGCAAACACCATCCTCGCAGCGCTCGACAAAGGCCGCGGCGGCTCGGCGTGGCAGATGCTCTCGAATGACGAGCGCAGTGCCATCGCCCAGCAGGAGAAGTTTCTCCGCGACGCGATGGACAAAGATGACTACCAGGCGATCCGCCAAGCCATCGACAGCCTCAACCAGGGCACCATGCGCCTGGCGGAGCTGATGATGGATTCGGCTGTATCGTCAGCGCTAAAAGGCAAGACTTTCGACGAGGCGAACGTAGGCGAGGGCCCCACGGCTCCCCATCCGTTCGCGCCGGCAGAAATTGACAGCAAGCGATAAACGAGAAATGGCAAACGATAAAGTTATGGCAGAAGAGAAAACACAAGGCGGAGCAACCGGCACCGTGGAAGCCCCCGGACCCAACACAGTTCGTATTACGTTCCTTCCCGAAGGTAAGACCGTCGAGTTCGAGAACGGCAAGCTGCCGTACCTCGATCACGGCAAGCCGCAGTCGATCCTCGACATCGCGCAGAACTTCAACATCTTCCTCGACCACGCCTGTGGCGGCAATTGTGCGTGCACCACCTGTCACGTTTGGGTTAAGAAGGGCGCCGAGTGTATCAGCGAGATGGACGACGACGAAGCCGACCGCCTCGACATGGCAGCCGACCTGCAGCTCAATTCGCGCCTCGGCTGTCAGGCCATCATCGAGAAGCCCGGCGAAGTGGTCGTCGAAATCCCCGCGTGGAACCGCAATTACATCAGCGAAGAGCACCACTAACCTGAGAGGACGAGCGATGGCAACGCAATTTTCCTGGGACAGCACAGAAGATCTCGGCCTCATGCTGGCAGACAAGTTTCCCGACCAGAACCCGCTGGAAGTCCGCTTCACCGACCTCCACAAGATGGTTACCGGTCTGCCCGGCTTCGCTGATGATCCGCAGAAGTCGACCGAAGGCAAACTCGAAGCCATCCAGATGGCTTGGTACGAGGAATGGCAGGATCGAAACTCTTAGCCTCTTATTTCTCTTATTTCTCTTA
>Ga0335078_10014454_pt1 | contig 11706 bp, 9 predicted proteins | sample Lox_Sample_32_FD_206711 | JGI IMG/M metagenome (GOLD analysis project Ga0335078, IMG submission 206711) | Soil microbial communities from Loxahatchee National Wildlife Refuge, Florida, United States - Lox_Sample_3.2 | ecosystem: Environmental > Terrestrial > Soil > Wetlands | place: USA: Florida...
AGTGGAGCCTCGGAACGTCAGCCGATCGAGGTTTGGAAATTCAATCGTCAGGTACCCGCGATCGCAAGCGGCACGCGCTTGCGCATACAAGCGAATTCTCCGTTTTTGCTGCACTGGACGAGCGACGAATGGCAGCATGCGACTGACACCCGGTCGCAATCCACGACGGTGGGTATCGCATTTGTTGACCTCTCGTTTTCTGAACAGAAAGCACCGATTCGCTTCACATTCCTGTGGCTGGACGACAATCGCTGGGAAGGCAAGGATTACGAGGTTGAAGTACGGCACCGTGCAGAAGGCCAGGTCAGAAAGGCAGCATATGGCGAACACGCAAAGGTCATTGCCTGATGTCGCAAGGCAGGTCCGGCCCGCGTGTCAGGCTGTTGATCGAGCGGGCGCGTAAAGCTTGAAGAGTCTCGAGGAGTAGTACGTGAGCAAGATTTTCCCTGTCGTCCACCTGGCCAGACACGGCGAAACAGAGTGGACCATTACCGGCCAGCATACCGGCCGCACTGACTTACCGCTCACTGAGCGCGGAGAGTGCAATGCGCGGCGACTGCGGGACCGGCTGCGCGGATTGACGTTCGCGAAGGTATTCACCAGCCCCTTGCGGCGTGCCATGCGGACTTGTGAGCTGGCCGGCTTCGGATCGGTGGCTCAAATCGATCCCGATCTGGTCGAATGGGATTACGGGGAATACGAAGGCCGGCTGACGTCCGACATACTCAAGGAACGCCCGGACTGGCAACTGTTCCGCGATGGCTGCCCGGGCGGCGAATCGCCGCAGCAGGTTGCTGCTCGGGCGGATCGGGTCGTGGGCCGCGTGCGCGCGGTAGCAGGAGATGTTCTGCTCTTTTCGAGCGGACATTTTCTCCGAGTGTTAGCCACACGCTGGATCGGGATCGAGCCCATCAACGGCCGATCACTCATGCTGGGGACGGCAAGCCTGAGCGCGCTGAGTTATGAAAACGGCCTCTCGCAGCCGGCAATCCGGCTCTGGAACGACGCCCATCACGTGTTCACATCAAACGTGGAAGAAAGCTCCCCTGGCTCATGCGAGAACCGAGCCGCAGCTACAAATGAGGTGACGCGATGAAAGCGACCCAACTGCTTCACGACGAGGGCCAGAGTCTGTGGCTCGACAACATTACCCGCGAGCTGCTGGATGGCGGTACGCTCAAACTGTACATCGACGACCTTTCGATCACTGGACTCACCTCGAATCCTACGATCTTCGACCATGCCATCAAGAATAGCGCGACGTATGACTCGGCCATCATTAAGAAGGCAAAGTCAGTCGCATCGGCTGAAGCGCTCTTTTTTGAGCTGGCCCTGGAGGATCTTGCCCGCGCGGCAGATCTCTTTCGTCCGATTCACGAAAAAACGAACGGGGTGGACGGGTGGGTCTCGCTGGAAGTGTCCCCGCTGCTTGCCTATGACACTGCCAGTACTCTGGCTGCCGCCAAGGAATTATTTGCGCGGGCGAATCGCCCCAACCTGCTAATCAAAATTCCAGGGACCCGGCAAGGCCTTCCCGCAATCGAGGAGGCGATCTTTGCCGGCGTGCCCATCAATGTGACTCTTTTGTTTTCGCGCGAGCAATACCTGGCGGCCGCCGATGCATTCCTGCGCGGCATTGAACGGCGCATCGACGCCGGCCTCAATCCCCAGGTTGGCTCCGTGGCCTCGGTATTTGTAAGCCGATGGGATGCTGCTGTTGCCAGTAAAGTGCCGGAGCCACTGCACAACCAACTCGGGATCGCCATCGCTAAACGCACATACAGGGCGGCCAGCGCTCTGCTTAGCTCTCCACGCTGGCAGCGTGTTTACAACCTCGGCGGTCGTCCGCAACGTCTGCTGTGGGCCAGCACGGGAACCAAGGATCCCAAAGCCTCCGACATTCTCTACGTCAAGGCCCTGGCCGCGCCCTTTACCGTGAACACCATGCCCGAGGCCACATTGAAAGCCCTGGCGACTCACACGGAATTAGGCGAGTTGCTGCCGCCTGACGGCGGAAACAGCGAAGCTGTGTTGGGACAGTTCGCCAGGGCGGGCGTCGACGTCGATGCTTTGGCTGCGCAGCTTCAGCACGATGGAGCGGAGTCTTTTGTCAAATCATGGAATGACCTGATGACGGTAATTTCTTCCAAGAGCGCATCGCTTGACAAAAGCACTCCACTGAAAGCCGTCAGTTAAGGCGGAGGCAGGCCCGCCGTTGCGGCCAGGCGCACGGCGACCAAAGGAGCAGAACATGGCAGCACACGTGCAATCACAAGCAAAACGGCCAGCGGTCAGACGCTCGGCGTGGAGCGCGCTCGCGTCGCATTACAAGACGGTTTCAAAGTTACACCTGCGGCAGCTCTTTGCGGACGATCCGAAGCGCGGTGAGCGTATGGCGGTCGAAGCTGCTGGCTTGTACCTCGATTACTCCAAGAACCGCGTTACCGACGAAACTCTCCAGCTCCTTCTTCAACTCGCCGAAGAATCCGGGTTGCAGGCTCGAATCGACGCCATGTTCGGCGGCCAGAAGATCAATATCACGGAAAAGCGGGCCGTCCTGCACGTGGCTCTGCGCGCCCCGAGAGGAACTTCCATTCTGGTGGATGGAAGAAATGTTGTGCCCGAGGTTCACGCGGTGCTCGACAAGATGGGGGCTTTCTCGCAAGGGATACGCAGCGGAGCCTGGACAGGTCACACCGGGAAACGCATTCGTAACATCATCAACATCGGGATTGGCGGCTCCGATCTCGGGCCGGTCATGGCCTATGAAGCGCTCAGGCACTACAGCGACCGCGCCATGACCTTCCGGTTCGTTTCTAACATCGACGGTACAGACTTTGCTGAAGCTGTACGGGACCTCGACCCGTCGGAAACCCTCTTCATCGTCTCTTCAAAAACCTTCACTACGCTGGAAACGATGACGAACGCCCGCACGGCTCGCGCCTGGTCGGTCGCCGGACTGGGCGGCAATGAAAAAGCGGTTGCAAAGCATTTTGTCGCGGTATCGACAAATGCCGCTGAAGTGGCGAACTTCGGCATCGACACCGCCAACATGTTCGAATTCTGGGATTGGGTTGGCGGCCGCTACTCAATGGATTCAGCCATCGGCCTTTCGACCATGATCGCCATTGGCCCGGACAATTTCCGCGCCCTGCTGGATGGCTTTCACCAGATGGATGAGCATTTTCGCGCGGCGGCCTTCGGAGCCAACCTGCCGGTGCTCATGGGGCTGCTCGCCATCTGGTACAACGACTTTTTCGGCGCACAGACGGTGGCCGTTTTGCCCTACGAGCAGTACCTGAAGCGGTTTCCCGCGTATCTGCAACAGTTGACGATGGAGAGCAACGGAAAACACATCACGCTCGAGGGGAAAACAGTCGCTCGTGACACCGGACAGATCTACTGGGGTGAGCCGGGGACGAACGGGCAGCACTCCTTCTATCAGTTGATCCATCAAGGGACCCGGCTCATCCCGTGTGACTTCATTGCCTTTGCCAAGCCACTGAATGCGCTTGGACGGCATCACGACATGTTAGTGGCTAATGTTTTCGCCCAGACCGAAGCGCTTGCGTTCGGCAAAACGCCAGAGCAGGTGAAAGCGGAGGGCACGCCGGACTGGCTTGTGCCGCACCGAGTCTTCGAAGGCAACCGGCCGTCCAACACGATTCTGGCCGAGCGGCTAACGCCGGAAACACTGGGCAAACTTGTTGCCCTTTACGAGCATTCGGTCTTCACGCAGGGCGTTCTCTGGAATATCGATTCGTTCGACCAGTGGGGGGTCGAACTCGGCAAGGTTCTGGCACAGCGCATCATTCCGGAACTCGAGAACGATATCGAGCCTGTACTCAAGCACGATAGTTCCACCAACAGTTTGATTCGCCGGTACCGCAAGCTCAAGGAGTCGCAAGGATGACCTTCGCTTTAGCGGACCTGAAGGACACGATTTTGAAAGAGGAGCTCCTATGCAACTTGGAATGGTAGGACTGGGAAGAATGGGCGCCAATATGGTCAGGCGGCTGGTTAAGAAGGGTCACGAGTGTGTGGTGTTCGACGTCTCGCCCAAAGCGGTCAGTGAATTGGCCAAGGAGAACGCGGTAGGAGCGGATTCGCTTCCGGATTTCGTGAAAAAGCTCAGCAAACCGCGAGCGATATGGCTGATGGTTCCGGCGGCAGTCGTGGACAAGACCGTCGCTGACCTGGTATCTCATCTCGACCCAGGCGACATCCTCATCGATGGCGGGAATTCTTACTACGTTGACGACATTCGGCGCGCACAGGAACTCGCCGCCCGGCGAATCCATTATGTGGACGTGGGCACCAGCGGGGGCGTGTGGGGTCTGGAACGCGGCTACTGCATGATGATTGGCGGGGAGAAGGACGTGGTCCAGCGCCTCGACCCGATCTTCTCGGCGCTCGCCCCTGGCATGGGCGACATACCCCGCACGCCGGGCCGCGAAAAGCTGGATGGAACCGCCGAACAAGGCTACGTGCACTGCGGTCCAAACGGCGCCGGCCATTTCGTCAAGATGGTCCACAACGGAATCGAGTACGGAATCATGGCAGCCTATGCCGAAGGGTTGGCGGTGCTGCGTTCCGCCAACATCGGAAAGCTGGAGAGCAAGGCTGATGCGGAGACCACACCTTTGCGCGACCCCGAGCACTATCAGTACGACTTGGAACTGCGAGATATCACCGAAGTGTGGCGGCGCGGCAGCGTGATCGCGTCCTGGCTACTGGACCTCACGGCAGCCGCCTTGCTTCAGGATCCGACTCTTGCGAAATTCGCCGGCCGAGTGTCGGACTCCGGCGAAGGCCGCTGGACGATCAAAGCCGCGATCGACGAGGCCGTGCCGGTACCGGTTCTCACCGCATCCCTGTTCGAGCGTTTCAGCTCACGCGGCGAAGCGGACTTTGCCAATAAGCTTCTGTCGGCGATGCGTTACGGATTCGGCGGACACTTGGAGAAGCCCGCGGCGGCTTGAGGAAGAAGCATGTGATGAAGGTTGAGGTCTTGGCCGATGCCGATTCGGTCGCCCGAAAAGCTGCTGCGCTTGTGGCAGCCGAGGCGAGGACGGCGGTCGCAAATCGCGAATCTTTTGTCATGGCCGTCAGCGGCGGCCACACCCCCTGGGTCATGCTGCGCGCTCTGGCCGGTGAAGACGTGCCCTGGAACCGTGTGCATGTCGTCCAGGTGGACGAGCGAGTCGCGCCGGTCGGAGACCTTGACCGAAATCTCACGCACCTGCGTGAGAGCCTGCTGGAGCATGCTCCTCTGCGCCCGGAACAGCTCCACGCCATGCCGGTGGAATCGTCCGATTTAGAGGCGGCGTCCGCGCAATACGCAATGACTCTGCAGGCGATCGCAGGCTCACCGCCCGTACTCGATCTGGTCCACCTGGGACTTGGACCCGACGGTCATACGGCTTCGCTGGTACCTGGAGATCCGGTCCTCGAAATCCAGGATGCAGATGTTGCGCTCACGGGAATCTACCAGGGAAGGCGGCGCATGACACTGACCTATCCGATTCTCAATCGGGCCCGCTCTGTGCTGTGGCTTGTGACCGGGAGCGAAAAAGCCGGAATGCTTGCCCGCCTGCAGGCGGGAGATACTTTGATTCCGGCAGGCCGGATTCGCAGAGACCGGGCCCTGGTTTTGGCCGATCGCGCGGCCGCCGCGCGTCTGGATAATGCTTCAAAACCAGAAGTGGCTTGAGTGAATGCGAATTCAATATGAAGTGACGGTTCGCGGACTGGTTTTCCGACCAGTAGAGAGAGCACCTGCGTCTCCAGAAGCGTACTGAGGAAATTGCAGAATCTAAAAAGCTGAAAGGAATTGCTATGACTCCCGTAGCCTCCGCGGAATCTTCTAAAGTCTCGACTTCTACTCAGCCTCTTTCCCCGGAAGAAATGCGCAAGATGGACGCCTACTGGCGCGCTGCGAATTATCTTTCCGTGGGACAGATTTACCTGTACGCGAATCCGTTGCTGCGTGAGCCGCTGAAACTCGAACACACCAAGCCCCGGCTGCTGGGACATTGGGGCACCACCCCGGGATTGAATTTCATCTATGTGCACTTCAACCGGCTGATCAACAAGTACGACCTGAACGTGATCTACATTTGCGGCCCGGGACATGGGGGGCCCGGCATGGTAGCAAACACGTACCTGGAGGGCACCTACACGGAGCTTTATACCGACATTCAGCAGAATGAAGAAGGCATGAGAAAGCTGTTCAAGCAGTTCTCTTTTCCGGGCGGAATCCCCAGCCATGCCGCCGCCGATACGCCCGGATCCATCCACGAAGGTGGAGAACTGGGCTATTCCCTGGTGCATGCCTACGGCGCGGTCTTTGACAATCCCGACCTGCTGGCCTGCTGCGTCGTGGGCGATGGTGAGAGCGAAACCGGTCCCCTCGCCACCAGCTGGCATTCCAACAAGTTTCTCAATCCGGCGCGTGATGGAGCGGTACTTCCCATCCTGCATCTCAACGGCTACAAGATCGCCAATCCGACCGTGCTTGGCCGTCTCGGCGACGAAGAGCTGACCCAGCTGTTCACCGGTTACGGTTACAAACCCTACTTTGTGGAAGGGCACGAGCCGGAAGCCATGCATCAACTGATGGCGACGACGCTCGACACGGTGATCGAACAAATCCACGTGATCCAGCACGAAGCGCGCAACAAGAAATCGCCCGCCCTTCCCCTATGGCCCATGATCGTCCTGCGCAGTCCGAAGGGCTGGACCGGGCCGAAATTTGTGGATGGCAAGCCGGTCGAGGGCACTTGGCGTGCGCATCAGGTGCCGGTAGCTGATCTGGAGAAGGCTGATCATTTGAAGATCCTCGAAGATTGGATGAGGGGCTACCGTCCCGAGGAGCTGTTTGATCGCGAAGGGAAACTTGTACCGGAGCTGGCCGCACTTGCGCCCAAGGGGAGTCGGCGGATGGGCTCCAACCCGCACGCCAATGGCGGCGTGCTGCTCAAGGACCTGTTAATGCCCGACTTCAGGAAGTACGCCGTTCCGGTCACTAAGCCAGGCGTGGAGACTGCCGAATCCACCAGGGTGCTGGGCTCTTTTTTGCGCGACGTGATGGAGCTGAATCGGCAATCCCGAAACTTCCGCGTATTCGGGGCCGACGAGACTGCGTCCAACCGGCTCGATGCCTTGTATCAGGGTACGGACAAGGTGTGGATGGAGCCGGTTCTGCCCACGGACGAGCACCTGTCGCCCGAAGGGCGGGTTATGGAAGTCCTCAGTGAGCACCTGTGTCAGGGCTGGCTGGAGGGTTATCTGCTCACCGGACGTCATGGTTTCTTCTCCTGCTATGAGGGATTCATTCACATCGTGGATTCGATGTTCAATCAACACGCGAAATGGCTGGAGGCGACGCACAAGATTCCCTGGCGCCGCCCCATCTCATCGCTGAATTATCTGCTCACTTCTCACGTCTGGCGCCAGGACCATAACGGCTTCAGCCATCAGGATCCCGGCTTCATCGATTTCGTAATGAACAAAAAGGCGAGTGTGGTTCGCGTGTACCTGCCGCCCGATGCGAATAGTCTGCTGTCGGTCGCCGATCACTGTCTGCGCAGCCGCGACTACGCAAACGTGATCGTGGCCGGGAAACAGCCGCAATTGCAGTGGCTCGCCATGGATGCGGCCATCGAGCACTGCACGAATGGCATTGGCATCTGGTCGTGGGCCAGCACCGACCAGGCCAAGGAACCCGATGCGGTGATGGCATGTGCGGGCGACATTCCGACACTTGAGACCCTGGCTGCCGTCGATCTGCTTCGTCAACATTTCTCCGGTATCAAGATACGAGTTGTGAACGTGGTGGACCTGATGACACTTCAATCTGCCAGCGAGCATCCCCACGGCCTCTCGGATCGTGAGTTTAACTCCATGTTCGGCACGGACACCCCGGTGATCTTTGCCTATCACGGATATCCATGGTTGATCCATCGGCTGACGTATCGGCGGGATGGCCACAATAATTTCCATGTGCGGGGCTACAAGGAAGAGGGCACTACCACCACGCCTTTCGACATGACTGTGTTGAACGACCTGGATCGTTACCATCTTGCCGGCGACGTGGTGGACAGGGTGCCGAGATTGCAGCGGGTGGGCGCCCACTTCCAGCAGTTTCTGCGCCAGAAACTCGTGGAGCACAAGCAATACACGCGCGAACACGGCGACGATATGCCGGAAGTGAAGAACTGGAGCTGGCCCTACTGACGAATGAAAATTCTTGTGCTGAATTCGGGCTCCAGCAGCCAGAAAGCCTGCCTTTATGAAATCGGCCAAGCTCTCCCGGAGAGCCCGCCGGCTTGCCTGTGGGAAGGCAAAATTGAGTGGGAGGGGGAAATTGCCAAGGCCGCGGTCAAGAACTTTCGCGGCTTGACGCAACAAACTCAGATCAAGGTTTCGTCTCGCTCGCAGGCGGTGGAGCAATTACTCGGCACGTTATGGGGCGGCAAGAATCCGGCTCTGGCGACCGCTTCCGACGTCGATGTGGTTGGACACCGGGTGGTTCATGGCGGGCCGCAATACGAAGAACCGACCCTAATCACATTCGAAGTGAAGTCGGCTATTGCCAAGGCTTCTGCCTTCGCGCCTCTCCACAACCGTGCTGAGCTGGAAGGCATGGAGATCATCGAGAATCTGCTGGGCCCTGTCTCTCAGATAGCAGTTTTCGATACCGGGTTCCACCGCAAAATGCCGTTGCCCGCAATGGTTTACCCCGGGCCCTATGAATGGTTCGAAAGCGGCATCCACCGCTACGGATTCCACGGCATCAATCATCAGTATTGCGCGGAGCGAACCGCGCAACTGCTGCAACGGGACTTGCAATCCCTCAGGCTGGTGACCTGCCATCTGGGCAACGGCTGCTCTTTGGCGGCCATTCGCGACGGACGGAGCATCGATACCACAATGGGCTTCACTCCTCTTGAGGGCCTGATGATGGGAAGCCGCTCGGGTTCGATTGATCCCGGCATTCTCACCTACCTGATGCGGCAGGGCCGGCTCCAGTCCCAGGAGATCGACGATGTTTTGAACCTGCAATCAGGTTTGCTGGGAGTGTCGGGCATTTCGGGGGACATGCGGGAGATTGCGGCTGCCATGAAGCATGGGCAGGCACGAGCGCAGTTGGCATTCGACATCTATGTCCATCGTCTCCAAACAGGCATCGGCGCTATGGTAGCTGCGTTGGGAGGAATTGATGCTCTGATATTCACTGCTGGAGTCGGGGAGAACTCGGCCGAGGTGCGCCATGCGACCTGCAGACAGTTAGGTTTCCTTGGCCTCAAACTGGATGCAGGCGCCAACGCACGACCGGCTGTCGATGGCGACATTGCCACCTCAGATTCGGCAGTTCGCGTTCTGGTCATTCGAGCACAGGAAGACTGGGCCATTGCCAGAGAGTGCTGGCGGACGCATCGACAGCGCCAGAAATCCTGATCCGGGCAGCCGTGGCGGACTCAACTGAAGGGCATGCGTCCTCCTTCGAAGGCAACCGCAGAACTTGGTGCATTGGCAACAGAAACGGCAGACCGAGGTTCAGCGCAGCCTGGCGTTGGGAGCATCTGTCCCGGCGAATGAATACTTATCAATTAGATCCTCGATCTGGGACCAAACCTGCGGATCGCACTCGATGGCGGTGTGCCCTCGGAAGAGATGCCGGGTCAACCAGGGGTACTGACTGCATTCTGCGGGCGTCTTCTGGTAATCAAGGACAAAATCACCGAGGATCTTTGTCTGTGCCGGGTCGGCAGCCGTAATCCTGGAACGGCCGTGGAGCAGACCGTGAGTTTGGTAGAAATTGATCGCCCGGGCCACATTCGCGGGAACCACCCGGTCATCCTGCCCCGGCTTGGCAATGCTATCGACTTGAACCGTAAGCAGGACCGGAATGCCTTCCCGCTGCAGCTGGCGGGCCAGGGAAATTACGGCCGCCCCGCCCCAACTGTGTCCGAATAAGACGATGCGCGCGCAACGCTTCTCTTCGTCGGAAAGGTTCCCGTTCTCGTCAGCATCCAGCCACTGGAGAATGGTCCGATGCGCCGCCTTCCGTTCCCAGTTTCTAAATGTAGCGACATGGAGATGATCCGGGTGCTCGTCCCGCAGCTTCCGCGCCAGTTGTACCTCGGAATGGCGAAGATCGTCATGACGTACGAATCCGCCGACAAAACCAACGACGATCAAAGGAGTGGGACTGCTGGCGGAGGATGCGACCACGGGTTCCCGCACTTCATCGGCAGAGTGCGCGGCTTCCGGCGAAAGGGAGATAAGCGCTAAGAACGTCAACCCAGCGGCCCAGGAACGAACCCGCCAACCGCGGCCATGTGCGCGGAACAACATTGGCTTTAGAGGTTTCCCCTTTTTTGCTCAGCGCCTGTTGCGTCGAATCGGTGCCGGTTGGGGCTCGGCTTGGTTAGCATAGAGCATCCATAGTTCCATTTGGCAGGCTCACCGCCCAGTCAACGTATGTGTTGCAGGAAGAACTGTTAAGGGCCAAGAAAACAGGCCTTGAACGGTACCCGCAATCACGGCAACCGCAATAAGTTGCACGTGACACGTGCTGATTCTTTGCGCAATCGATTACGCAGGCGGAAAGGGCTACGGTCGTGGCGCTTGTCCAGGACGGGTCATCCCCGCGTCCGAGGACCTTCCCTTGGTGGCACCCTCCGGACCGAACTACGCTCAACGAACGCGCAGCAGCAACCCACTACCGCCCTGGATGCGAAGCCGCCCGCGTCTGGAGGCAATCCTGATCTGGCCAATTGGGTTTGTGCGTCCGGCGTGGGTAATTTCCAGGCCGGAAAAGCCATACAGTCCACACGCATTGGAAGAAAATAACCACAGCGCCTGGAGTCTGTCATCGCCCTCGCCGCTGCACCCGCTTCCGGGCTTCGCGCTGATGCGGACCAGCACGCCGCCCGGCGCGGCATGCCCGACAAAATCGGAGCCGTTTGTCACCGGACCACCCTGACCGTAGACGACTTCTCCCCCGATCTGGTTCGTCGTCATCCAGGCGAAGGTAGTTCCGCGATCGGTGCCCGTTGAAGGAACCTGCGCGTCCTCGACTTCGGCCATCGATGCCCATGCCCTCAGGTTAGTAGTGATGGGAATGCTGCGATGGGAGAACCGGAGCGTATCGAACTGCAAGGAAATCTCCATGCCGCTGCCATTTTTCGCCGGAGCCACACCGACGATATGCCCGACAATCCTGGCGCCGGCGGGAATTCTTCCGGCAGGCAGCGGAACATCCTGCATGATCCGGGCAGTAATAACTTGTCCGGTCTTACTTTTGCCGGAGTCCAGCGAGGCAGTCATCTCGGCGGGAAGCACCGTCCCTGCGGGAACAGCATTCTGCGCCCACGCCGCAGCCGAGAACACTAACAGGCTGATCAAGAAAAGCTTCATGGAACACTTCCATCCCGGGTCTCGTTTCAAGGCCTGACAGCCGCGCTCGAATCAGTCACTCACCAGCTTCCCGCTCCGAGCCGGTTGTACAGTCCTGAGTTGAAGTCCCATCCTGCCTTGTACCCCGCGATGTATCCCAGGCGAAACCGCTCTTGGTAGACCTCCTTATCGCCATACTGCGCGGTGTATCCATCGATTGCCTGTTGATAGGCGGGGCCACCCTGATCGTTGTAGTTTGCAAGAGCTTCGGAATCGTTGCCGCCCTGGCGGTAGCCTTCG
>Ga0335078_10014455_pt1 | contig 11706 bp, 12 predicted proteins | sample Lox_Sample_32_FD_206711 | JGI IMG/M metagenome (GOLD analysis project Ga0335078, IMG submission 206711) | Soil microbial communities from Loxahatchee National Wildlife Refuge, Florida, United States - Lox_Sample_3.2 | ecosystem: Environmental > Terrestrial > Soil > Wetlands | place: USA...
CCGGGCGTTTGCCGTTCGAGCAGGACCAGGTCGTCAAGGAACAGACCGCCGCGAGGACGCCGGTGATGATCTATCACGGCGGCCCGGTCATGTCTGCCTCCACCAGCATTTACATCGTTTACTACGGAAATTTCACTTCCACCCAGCACGATATTCTCGACACGTTCCTCGAAAATCTCGGCGGCTCGCCTGCCTTCAACGTGAACACCGAGTATTACGACTCATCGAACGCCTTTGTGCAGAATGTCTTGAATTACAATCCGGCGACCGATTCTTACGATGACGCTTACTCGCTGGGCACAACCCTCCGCGGCCAGTTTGTCACCACCATCCTCCACAATGCCGTGGCCGGCGGCCATTTGCCCTCGGACCTGGTGCGCCTACCACGACCACTCGAGCTCGATCATCACCGGGCAGGACATCAAATACGCGCTGGCGGCCGATCCGCCCGAATCCATCCTCACTTCCTGTTCCGGGAATATCGCCATCTATGGGGACACAACCAGCCCGAACGGCGATCTCGGGATGGACGAAGTGGTGGATTCCCTCATCCACGAGTTCTCTGAAACCGTGACTGACCCGGACATTAACGCCTGGTACACGCGGGCGGGCCAGGAAGTGGGTGACGTGTGTAACTTCACTTATGGGCCGACCTTCATCGTGCCCAATGGTTCACACGCCAACCATACGTTCGGCGACCGGAATTACCTGGCGCAGGAAATCTGGTCGATGGAAGATCCGGTCGCCTGCGTGCAGAGCCACTGAGTGCCCGAGCCGGCGACATGAATCTCGACGCAGCGGGTAAAACTGGCTGCTCCGCGGGTTACCATTTTTCACGGGCGCGAATCTTTTCGACCACGCGGCCCTGGTAGACGTTTTGCTGCCGCGCCTCCTGGTTTTCCGAACCGACCTTCGTATCTTCGTCAAAAGCGCCGCCGCCGGTGCGCAAGACCTGGATACCCTTGCCGCGGGAATTCACCAGGTACTCGAAGAGGAAGCCGGGGAACTGCGGATTCACCAGCGCCATCAGCGACAGCATCCGGTTGAGGTCATAAAAGCTGCGGTCGCGCCGCATCGCGTCCCAGCGAGTGGCGACCGCGACCGAAGTCGGCGTCAGGTTATCCACCGCGTGCCACCACCACGGGGGATTGAAGAGCACGTCGCCGGGATTGAGCTCCACCGAATAACGCGGACAATACTTATACAGCTTGTACACCGATAAGTCGCACTTATCGGGGAAGGAAACCAGACTGGAAAAAGCTACCGCCGAGATGTTGATACTCGGGTAGATCATCCAGGTGAACGCGGGATCGACGAACGTCCACTTCTTGCGCCCCTCAATCATGTAGAAGAAATTCCAGATGCCGGCGCAGTGGAAACCGCTGCCGGTGGCTTTTTGGCCGATGAAGAACTGGTTCAGCGTGTTGTCGCGATGCAGATATGGCGTCAGCTTGCGAATCCCCAGTTCATCCACCAGTTCGGGAAAACGCTTGAAGGGAGCGTCGGCATTGGCGCAATACATTCTGGGATCGCGCACTTCCTTGAGCTTGCCGACGCGGTCCGCCTCGGCGCTGGTGAGATTGACTTCCACTTCTCCGCACTTATCGACGATGTAATCGAAGTTCCATCGCTTGACCGCGTCGCAGTCGAGCGCATAACCGCGCAACACAACGGGCATCGGCGTCTGCACAAAGCGCTTGTTGAAGTCTTCGGGTGTGCCGTTCCGCCAGTCGTACTCGGGCAGGGGCAGCTCCGCTTTCTGCTCCCGGTAGTGTGCTTCGGCATGGCGCTCGATTCCTTCCACGGTGCGCTGGAATTTGCGGTCCAGGCGGGCCTTGCGCTTGAGGTTGGTTTCTTTGGTCCAAACGCGCAGGTTCCAGAGCCATTTCAGCCGCACCAGCTTCCAGTAAGGCGCTTTGGGCACCTCCTTAGGCTGGTACTCCAGGCATGGGCTGGCATTGAGCAGGCCGAAGAACGGCTTCAGAAAAAGAAAGGACACAATCGCGTGGCGCACGTACAGGATCGTCATGATGATGACGGCCCTGATCACCCTCCGGCGCCGCGGCAACATGGGAAGTACAGCTTCGCCGACACTCATAGGGAACCCTCCGATTGGGAACAGTATACCCGAAGGGCGAGGGGAATTCCACAGCGCACTTACCAGAGCCGAACGCGCCGCTCCAATGGGCTCTCACCACTTACCCGGATACCAGGCATTACGGTCCTGATCGTGTAGCCGGCAGCCGGTCTGCCCAGGGGTCTCCCGGACTCAGCCTGAAACCGGATTACAATTGCCTGGGGACCTTCGCGGGAGCCTGGCTTGAACGAACTTCGTAACAAAAGCATTCTGGTCACCGGAGCCGGACGCGGCATCGGCAAGCGTCTCGCTCTGGGGCTGGCTCAGGCGGGAGCGCGCGTGGGGCTCCTGGCCCGCAGCCAGGCGGAGCTCGACCTGACCAAGCTCGAGATCGAGCAGGCCGGCGGCAATGCCTTACGCGTCCGCGCCGACGTTCGCGACCTCGAGCAGACGATGGCCGCGGTCGACCGCATGAAGGTGGTTCTCGGCGGAGTGGACGGCCTGGTGGCCGCTGCCGGCGTCCTCGGGCCCATCGGACCGCTGCTGTCCAGCCCGCCCAAAGCGTGGGCCGAAACCCTCGAGATCAACCTCCTCGGCGTGGTCAATTCGGTGCGCGCTGTGCTGCCGGCGATGGTCGAGAAGCGGTCCGGCAAGATCGTGGTCATCGTGTGCGGCGGCGCCGGCCATCCCCGGCCGAATTTTTCCGTCTATGCCGCCACCAAAGCGGCCGTCACCCGCTTCGTGGAATGCGTGGCGGAAGAGGTGAGCGGCGACAACGTGCAGATCAACTGTGTCGCGCCCGGCCACGCCTACACGCACATGACCGATGAGATTCTGCGGGCCGGCGAAGACCGGGCCGGCGCCAAGGAAATCGCCCATGCGCAAAAGGTGCGCATCGATGGCGGCACGCCGGCGGAAAAGCAGATCGCCCTCGTCGCCTTTCTGGCTTCTGCCCGCTCCAATCACATTACCGGCAAGCTCATCGAATCGACCGACGATTGGAAACGTTTCGAGAAAGAGAACATGCGCCCCGAGCTGTTCACCCTGCGCCGCGTTCAGCGCATGTAACGGGCCGTCCAAAAATGCCCGCCGCCCTGCTACATCACGGGCGTCACCCGCAGGCCATCCGCCAGCGGCGCGTCGGTAGGCAGGGCCACCGCGTCGCCCGCCGCGAGACCCGCGGTCACCTGAACCTGGGTAACGGTGGAGTTCCCGGTCTTTACCGCGCGGCGTTCCACGTGGTCGTTCTCCAGGCGGAACACCCAATCGCCCGCGGCATCGTGATGGAGCGCCTCCTTGGGAATCACCAGCGCGCCCTCCGCTACCGCGGTACGAATCTCCGCGTCCACGTTGGCGCCGGGGATCAACTCGCGCCCCGGGTTGGCGATCACGGTAACCACTTTGCCCACCTGGCGCGTATTGAGCGGCTCGACGGCCGCCGGCATCTTCTCCACTGTGCCTTGCCATTGTTTTCCCGGCAGCGCTTCCCAGGTGATGGTGACCGGCTCACCGGGCTCGACGCGGCCCAGTAGCGGCTCGTCGACATACACCCGGACGCGGACTCTGTCCAGGCGTCCCACATTGGCCAGCAGATCGCCCGCCGCCAGGTACGCGCCCGCCCGCAACTCCAGGCCGTACACTTCCCCCGCCATCGGGGCGCGCAACACCTCGACGGCGGCATGCGCGCGAACCGCGTTCAGCGCGGCCTCCGCATCCGCCACCCGAGCCCGCGCGGCGTCTACATCGTTTGCTCCCACCAGCGCTTTGCGCCGCTTCTCGAGCCCTTCGATTTCGATCTGCGATTCCTTCACTTTGTCGGCGGCTTCCAGCACTTCGCGCGCCGTGGCGGCAGCCTGTTTTTGCAAACGCTCGAGCGCCTCCTGGTCCCTCTGTTCCTTGCTCAGATCGAAGCGCGCCTCCGCCAGCTTGTTATCGATGTCGGTGAGTTCCGCCGGCCTGCCGCCCTGCTCGAGCTGCGCCAGGTGCGCGCGCGCCTCATCCACCCGCGCCTGGGCGGAGGCGAGATCGGCGGCCCGCGTCGGGTCGCTGATTTCTGCCATCTCGGCGCCGGTTTCCACGTGCTCGCCGTCGTTCACCGCCAGGCCGCTCAGCACGCCGGCAATTTCGGCCCGCACCGGGCGCCATTCATACGGTTCTACTTTTCCGTTGGTGGGCAGCGTGCTAACCAGCGTCTGCCGCTGGACGCGTGCGAAGCCGACTGCCGGCGGCCGGCTCCTGCGCAGAACTCCCCACACGATTACAGCCGCTGCCACTACCAGCAGCAGCACGGCGAGCTTTTTCAATCTGGTCTCCCCACCTATCTTAATCCGCATCCCGCGCCCTCCAGAGCGCCCGCCCGTGGCGCCGGCATCCCTCGCGGCCGCTTGGAACGCCGTCTCGACTCTTTGCTGGATGAGCGCGGGCACTTTGCCTGCCTGGAACGCCAGGCCGCTCCCGGCGTTGCAGGCATGTCCGCGAGCGATATGATTGTGGCATGACGCGACGCGATCTCGGCAGACTCGCGCTGGTTAGCGCAGCAGCGATGGAGTCGGTGGCGGCCGGCGACAACCCGCCCGCTTACACCGGCGCTCTCGACGGTTTTGAAAACAAGGTGGACGCCGCCGGCTTCGACCCCGTGCTCTATACCAGGAAGCTGCACGACGCCGCCCCGCTGCGCATGACGTTCCGCGCCTCCACCCGAGCCGAAGCCGAAGCATGGCAGCGCAAGCTGCGCGCCAAAATCGTCGAACTGGTGGGCGGTTTTCCCGCCGGGCCCAAGCCGCTCCAGGCGCAGACACTTGAGGTCCGCGAGTTTCCCGGCTACCGGCGCGAGAAGTTCGTCTTTGAGAGCCGGCCCGGCGTCTGGGTGCTGGGTTACCTGCTCACGCCCGCGAGCGGCGGGCCGTTCGCCCCGGTGATCGCGATTCCCGGCCACGGCCGCGGCGTGGACGACATTGTCGGCATCGACGAACATGGGCATGACCGCACGGTAAAGGGCCCTTATGAATACGACTACGCCATCCAGATCGTGGAACACGGCATGGCCGCGGTGGCCCTCGAGCCGATGGCTTTTGGCTGCCGCCGCGACCCAATCACCAAATCCAAGAGCCTGACCCTCACCGCCTGCCAACCCGCCGCCGGCGCGGCGCTCCTGTTGGGCCAAACCATGATTGGCTGGCGCGTCTATGACACCATGCGCGCCATCGATTGGATCGCCGCCCGCCCGGAGCTCGATGCCGCGCGCGTCGGCTGCCTCGGCTGCTCCGGCGGCGGCACGTGCACCCTGTTCACCGCCGCGCTCGATACGCGCGTCCGCGCCGCGCTGGTGAGTTCCTATCTCAACACGTTCCGCGACAGCATCATGAGCGTGGCGCATTGCATCGACAACTACGTGCCGGGCATCCTCAATTGGGCCGAGATGTACGACGTCGCCGGCCTGGTAGCGCCGCGCGCGCTGTTCGCCGAAGGCGGTTTGCGGGACGATATCTTTCCTATTGCCGCAACTCGCGCCAGCTTCGAAAAAGTGAAGAAGGTCTACCAGGTCTTCGGCGCCGCCGACCGCACGGGCCTGGAAGTCTTCGATGGCCCGCACGGCTTTTCCGGCAAATTGGGGTTGCCCTTCCTGGCGAAACATCTGGGGGTGTAGCGAAACCGATGGCGCCTCTTTCGCACTGGCGTTTACTCCCCAACCCCGTGCCGCCGCAGTAGCTCCACGCCGCGCGGGCTGCCGTGCTGCTCGGCTAATCGCGCATGGCGCCAGGCAGCGGGGTAATCGCTGCGGACCGCGTAGATCTCGGTGAGCGCGGCGTGGGCATCGGCGAATCCGGCATTCAGGCGCACGGCCTCGAGCAGCAAGCCCAGCGCCTCTTCGGGACGGTTTTCCATCCGGTAGAACTGCGCCAGATGATAATACGGATGCGGATTGGCGGGCTCGCGCGCGATCCAGGCGCGCAGGCTGTCCATCTGCCGGACGGTTTCGTGGCTGAGCGCGAACTGGACTACTTCCTTTCGCCAGAAACTCATGCGCTCCGCCCGATCAGCAGGATTCTTACGTCGGCGACGTTAGTGTTCGTCGGACCGGTGATCACCAGGTCGTTCAGCGCTTCAAAGTAATGATAGGAATCGTTGGCATCCAGGTAGCGGCGGGCGTCCGGCTTGCGGCTCAGCGTGCCGCCGTCGGCGATGGCGCCGGCCGCGTCGGTGGGTCCGTCGGTGCCATCGGTGCCGGCGCTCAATACCACTACGTGGTCGAGGCCCGCGATATCGAGAGCCGCGGCCAGCACGAATTCCTGGTTGCGCCCGCCCAGACCATCGCCGCGCAGCGTGACCGTGGTTTCGCCGCCCGTGATGATGCACGCGGGCGGTTTGAGCGGCCGGCCGGCCTCCGCCGCTTCCCGCGCAATGGCCGCGTGCATGCGCGCGATCTCGCGCGTCTCGCCTGCGATCGAGCTGGAAAGCACCAGCGTGCGAAAGCCGAGTTGCCGCGCGTGCCGCGCCGCTGCATCGAGCGCCCGCCGGTTGCCGCCCACCACCACGTTGCGAACGTGCGCGAACACCCGGTCACCCGGCTTGGGAGTCTCCGCGGCCGCGCCCGCCACCCCACTGTCGATCCGCGCGCGCGCAGCCGCCGGAACCTGGTCGCGAATGCCATAGCGATCGAGCACGCCGGCCGCGTCAAGAAATGTCGACCGATCGGGCGCCGTGGGCCCGGAGCCGATCACGTCCAGGCTGTCGCCAATCACATCGGACACCAGCAGTGTTTCCACCTTTGCCGGCCAGGCCATACCCGCCAGTTGGCCGCCCTTGATGGCGGAGAAATGCTTGCGGACCGTGTTGATCTCGTGGATATCCGCGCCCGAGGCGAGCAGCAGCCGGGTCACCTCCTGCTTTTCGGAAAGCGTCACCGGCAGCGCGGGCAGCGGCAGCAGCGCCGAAGCGCCGCCGGAAATCAGGCACAGCACCAGGTCGCCCGCGCCGGCCACGCAGGCGATCTCCGCGATGCGTTCCGCGCCCGCCGCGCCGCGCGCGTCGGGTACTGGATGGCCGCATTCGTTCAGCTCAATCCGGCGCAGTCTGGCGACGTGGCCGTACTTGACGTTGATCAGGCCGCCGGTGATGCGAGACCCCAGCGCGCGCTCCGCGGCCCGCGCCATCGATGCGCCCGCTTTGCCCGCGCCGATCACATAAATGTGGCGGAAACGCGAGTAATCGCGCCCTTCCAGGTAGCGCGCCACGGCATCGTGCGGGTCGGCTGCCCGCAGCGCGGCGCGAAAAATGGCGGCGGCGTCGCGCCGCAGCGAGCGGCGGGTCATTGCAGGCAAGGATGGGCCAGAATCGCTCCGGCGAGGGCTTCCGCATCGTCCGTCTCGACCGGGATGTGCACGTCCGCCAGGCGGTATGTGTCGCGGCGCTCGTGGAACAGCGCCAAAAGCTTTTCCGGGTCGCGCGCCAGCGGCCGGTGGGAGGCCCACGCCACGCGCCGCTCGATGCGCTCGAATGCGCAATCCAGCCAGACGCTCACCCCGTTGTTCGCCAGCAACTCGCGGTTGGCCGGCGCGAGAAATGCGCCTCCGCCCAGCGCCAGCACAGCCGGCCGCCCGTGCTCGATGGCCTGGACGTGTTGCGCCAGCATCTCGCTCTCGATGCGCCGGAACTCCGCTTCGCCGCGCGTATCGAATATCTGCGCGATCGTGGTTTTCTCCGCCGCCTCGATTTCCTCATCCAGGTCGAAAAAGCTCCAGCCCAGCCGCCGCGCCAGGTGGCGCCCTACGGTGGATTTGCCGCAGGCCATGAAGCCCAGAAGATAAATGCCCGGAGTCTGCTTGAGCCGCAGGTTCATGCTGTTCCATTCATGCGCGCCATGCGCGCTTCCACAGCGTACGGCAAAACGCGCGCCAACGCCACCAGCAGCCAGCCGATCTTCGGTGAGACCACGGTCCGCGCATCGCGTTCCACGCCGCGCCGGATGTCAACCGCGCATTGCGGAGCGGTGATCGCGAAACGCCGTCCGGCCACAACCGCCGGCGGAGCTTCTCCCACGCTCCGCTCTTGGAACTCGGTCAGCACGTAGCCGGGGCACACTAGCATGGTGCGAACTCCGTCCCTGCGCAGCTCCATGCGCAGCCCCTCGGTCAGCGCGCCGACGGCGTATTTGGACGCGCTATAGACGGTCATCCAGGGCAGCACAATTTTGCCGCCGATCGATCCCACGTTGACGATGGTTCCGCTGCGCCGCGCGCGCATGTGCGGGGCGACCAGCTGAATCATGCCGAGCATGGCGAAAAAGTTCAGTTCCATCATGCGCCGCACCTCCGTTTCCGGCGCCTTCCAGGAGGGTACGTACATGCCGCTGCCGGCGTTGTTGATGAGGATGTCGATGGCGCCAAACCGCTCGATGGTCCGCTGCACCGCGCGGCGCCGCGCCGCTTCCTCGGTAAGGTCGCCCGCGGAAATCAGCGCCTGCCCGCCGCCCGCGCGCCGCAGTCCTTCTTCCGAGCGCGCGCACAGCGAGAGCTTCGCGCCGGCGCGGGCAAACTCGCCCGCGCACGCCGCTCCAATACCTTCGGACGCACCGGTGAGGAGCACCACTTTGCCGTCAATCTTCATGGCGGGCGCGCACCCTGAAAGTGCCGCGCGTGCAGCGTCTGCGGGCCGGGGCAAGCGGGAGCTCGCCCCACCCAAGAAACGCCATAATAGTACCATGCCTCCACGGCTGCTCCCGCTGTTCCCGCTGCAGGTGGTGGTCTTTCCGCGAACCCTCTTGCCCCTGCACATTTTCGAGGAGCGCTACAAGTTGATGGTGGGGGAGGCCATCCGGCAGCAAGGCGAGTTCGGCGTCGTGCTGGCCCGGGAGCAGGGCATCGCCAACGCGGGTTGCACCGTGACCGTGGAAACCGTGCTCCACCGTTATCCCGACGGGCGCATGGATATTCTCACTCGCGGCCGCAGGCGTTTCGAGATCGAGGTGGTCGATCAGGAGTTGGACTACCTGCGCGCCGAGGTCCAATACTTCGATGACGACGAGGATCCGGCGGCGCCGGAGCCCGAGATCCGCAAGCAGGTGCTGCGCCATTTTCGCCTGCTCAGGAAACTGGGCAGCGCGCAGGACCGCGCTGAGCCCGATCTCGCGGACCCGCAGCTCAGTTTTCAGCTGGCGCAGCTCCTGCCCGATCTTGATTTTCTCCACGTGCTCTTGCGCCAGCGCTCGGAGGCCGCGAGGCTCAAGCAGCTCATCCAATATCTGGCGGATTATATTCCGCGGCAGCGCGCCATTGAGCGCGTGCAGGGGGTTGCGCCGACCAACGGGTTCGGCGGCAAGCGCAGGGAGTTGTGACGTGAGGGGGCTGATCCAGTCTGGCGCCGCGCATTCGCGGCGCTCGCCGGCGTTCACTGCTTCGGCGATGCTGCATCTGTGCGCGCTGATCGCCGTGGTCATCCCTGCCCCGCCGCCCGAAGATCCACGCCCCGTCTACGACCGCGAGATCCGGCCTTATGAGTCGCACATCATCTGGTACAACCTGCGGAACAAACTGCCGGAGGTGAAGCCGGCGGAAGCGGCCGATTCCAGGCCGCCGCGAGCCCACATCCTCTATCGCCAGCAGATCGCCGCGCGCCAGGCCGACCTGCCGCGCCCGCCGCAGCTGATCCGCGTGCCGGCTCCGGAGATTCGGCTCATCCAGGCTCTCAAGCTGCCGAACCTGCTCGCCATCGCGCCGCGCATGCCGGCGCGTCGATTCGCGCCGCCGCCGCAGCGGGTCCGGACGCCCGCTCAGCGCCCCCTGCCGGACGCCCCGATCATTCGCACCATCGACTCGCCGCGCGAGCTCGCCGTAAGCCTGGCGGCGCCGCGGCCCCGCCCTCTGCCGTTCATCCCGCCTAAGCCGCGCCGGTCCGAAGCCGCCTTGACCGCCTTGCCGGCTGCGCCCGTGCTTGCCGTGGCCGCGCCCAGTGCAAAAATGCCGCGTATCCCGCGCGGTTTTCGCGCGCCGCCGGAGGTGAAGAAGGCGTACGCCGCCGAAGCGGCCCTGGCCACCGATGGCGCGGCGGTGGTAGTGCCTGCGTCGTCGCCCACTACCTTGGCGATTGTCGGCCTCAATCCGGTCGATACACCCAGGATTCCGCAGCCGCCGGGCGCGCATGAGGCCGGCTTTTCCGCCGGCCCCGCCGCGAGGCTCGATGGCGGCGCCGGGGCCTCCCGTGAAGCGGCGGTCGTGGTGCCCGGTCTGATGGCGCACGGCGGCTCCCCGGAAGCCAGCGCCGCCCTGCTGGCGGTGATGCGCCCGTTGACCCGGGAGAGAATTGCCGCGGAGACCATCGCCGACCGCGCCGCCGCCGCGCCCTCAGCCGCGCCGGGATCTGCCCTCGCCTCCGCCGCGCCCGATCCCCGTTTGCGCGGCCGCGCCGTCTACACCATTTCCGTCCAGATGCCTAACGTCACCAGCTTCTCCGGAAGCTGGCTCGTCTGGTTCGCCGAACGCCGGCCTGCCGGAGAGGGCCCGGCTTCCGATATGGAGTCGCCCGTCCCGCTGCATAAGGTCGATCCCAAGTACTACCGCGATGCCATGGTGGACCGCGTCGAGGGAACGGTTCGCCTGTTCGCCGTCATCCGCAAAGACGGGCGCGTGGCGGCCATCGAAATCATCCGCGGAATCGACCGCCGGCTCGACCAGAGCGCCGCCGACGCTTTGGCGCAGTGGCGATTCGAGCCGGCAAGACGCGCGGGCGCTCCAGTGGATGTCGATGCCGTTTTCGAAGTCCCTTTCCGCCTGGCTCCGCGTGCCGAGAAATGATCCGGAGAATCACCCGAACCATGACGCCTCAATTCCTCATCATCGATGCCGACGACACGCTCTGGGAGAACAACATCTATTTCGAGCGCGCCTTCGACGAATTCGTCGGGTTTCTCGATCACTCGAAGCTGACACCCGCCGAGATTCGCTCCGTGCTCGACGCCATCGAGGAGGCCAATGCCCGCATCCATGGCTACGGTACTTTGAATTTCGGACGCAACTTGCGCCACACCTATCAGCGGCTGGCCGAGCGCGAAGTGCGGCCCGAGGACATGGAAACCGTCATGGGCTTCGCCGAACGCATTCTCGATTGCCCGATGGAAACCATTGCGGGCGTTCCCGAGACTCTCGAGTACCTGGCGGCGCGCCACGACCTGACGCTGTTCACCAAGGGCCATCCTGAGGAACAGAAGCTGAAGATCGATCGCTCGGGCCTGGGCGCTTATTTTCAGCACACCGCGATCGTCAAAGAAAAGGACTGCGAAGCCTACCGCCGGCTGGTGGCCGATCGCGGCATGGTGCCCACGCGCACTTGGATGATCGGCAACAGCCCGAAGTCCGACATCAACCCCGCTCTCGCCGCCGGCCTGAATGCGGTCTTCGTTCCCCACGCTCACACTTGGGTATTGGAAAAGCAGGAGATCGCCGCAGCGGATGGACGCCTGGTGGTGGTCGACCGCTTCGAAGATCTGCGGAAGCACTTCTAAAACGCGCCGCCCCCGCTGGCATTCACAGTGTGTGCGCAAGTCACGGTGCACAAGCGCACCGGCTTCACGCAATCTTCACTGTATCTTCACCCCGAGTCACGGCAACGGGCTCGACGTTCACGCCCGCTCGCTC
>Ga0335078_10014456_pt1 | contig 11705 bp, 16 predicted proteins | sample Lox_Sample_32_FD_206711 | JGI IMG/M metagenome (GOLD analysis project Ga0335078, IMG submission 206711) | Soil microbial communities from Loxahatchee National Wildlife Refuge, Florida, United States - Lox_Sample_3.2 | ecosystem: Environmental > Terrestrial > Soil > Wetlands | place: USA...
GGAAAGCCGCTCACAAGCGCGCGAAGGCCTACTATCAATATCCGGACATTCAGTGGATCGAGCCCAGTGACTCCGCCGCCATGCGGGCGGCCGGCGGTCCTCTGCAGGAACCGGGCTTCTATATCCTGCATAGCTGCGGCGAGCCGAGCTGCTGCCGGCCCGCGGGCCCCTTCCCGACCGAGGAGGAGGCGCTCGCCCACTCGAGACGGGAGCTGGTCGCGCAGGCGGAAGCGCGATACCTGAGCAAGCCCAATCCCCCCTCGCGTTGACATCGGCGATGCCCGAGCCTAGGTCAGAGCCATGAAACTGCTCTATTTCGCCTGGCTGCGCGCCAAGATCGGCATCGCCGAGGAGACCGTCGAGCTGCCGGCCGGCGTCGCCACGGTGGGAGCGCTGCTGGACTGGCTGAAGCGCCGCGGGCCCGGCTTCGCCGATGCGCTCAGGGATGCCTCGGTGGTGCGGGTCGCGGTCAATCAGACCTATGTGCCCTGGGATCACCCGATCAAGGCGGGCGACGAGGTGGCGCTCTTCCCGCCGGTGACCGGAGGATGAGGCGATGATCCGCGTCCAGCGCGAGGACTTCGACGTCGGCGCCGAGATCGAGCGGCTCTCGCGCGGGCGGCCCGGCATCGGCGGGATCGTCAGCTTCGTCGGCGTGGTGCGCGGCGCCGCCGGCGGCGAGCAAATCGGCGCCATGACGCTCGAGCATTACCCCGGCATGACCGAGAAGCTGCTGGCGGAGATCGAGGCGGAGGCGCGCCAGCGCTGGCCGCTGGAAGATGCGCTGGTCATCCACCGCTACGGCCGGCTCGAGCCCGGCGAGCGCATCGTGCTGGTGATCACCGCCGCGGCGCACCGCCAGGCCGCCTTCGAGGCCTGCGAGTTCCTGGTCGACTGGCTCAAGACCAAGGCGCCGTTCTGGAAGCTCGAGGAGACGCCCTCCGGCCCGCGCTGGGTCGAGGCGCGGGCGAGCGACGATCAGGCGACGAAGCGCTGGGTCGCGGAGTAGACACCGGCCTGCACGGCGATCCTGCGTCCTTCGACTCGGCGCTTCGCGCCGGCTCAGGATGAGGCTTTTCTTTTCGGCACAAAAAATTTCCTCATCCTGAGCCATCCGCGTAGCGGATGAGTCGAAGGACGCAGGATGCCGCCGCAGCGCCCTCAGCTGCAGCGCGTCGCCGTCTCGAAATCGTCGATCATCATCTTGCAGATGGTGCCGGGCGTGAAGCGGTACTTGTCGATCTCGCGCACCGGCGTCACCTCGGCGGCGGTGCCGGTGAGGAAGACCTCCTGCGCCTTGGCGAGCTCGTCGGGCATGATCGCGCGCTCCACCACCTTGATCTGCCGCTTGCGGGCGAGGCCCATCACCGTGCGCCGGGTGATGCCGTCGAGGAAGCAGTCCGGCGTCGGCGTGTGCAGCTCGCCGTTGATGGCGAGGAAGACGTTGGCGCCGGTCGCCTCGGCGATCTGGCCGCGGTAGTCCAGCATCAGCGCGTCCTCGTAGCCCGCCGCCTCGGCGGCGTGCTTGGAGAGGGTGCAGATCATGTAGAGGCCGGCGGCCTTGGAGGCGGTGGGCGCCGTGTTGGGCGCCGGCCTTGCCCATTTGGAGATCGTCATCCGGATGCCCTTGAGGCGGGCCTCCGGCGAGAAATAGGCCGGCCATTCCCAGGCGGCGATGGCGGTATGGATCTTGGTCGCCTGGGCGGAGACGCCCATCTGCTCGGCGCCGCGCCAGGAGACCGGCCGGACATAGCCGTCGACGATGCCCTGCGCCTTCACCACCTCGTTGGTGGCGTCGGAGATCGCGTCGACGCTGAGCGGGATCTCGAATCCCAGCAGCTTCGCCGAGTTCAACAGCCGCTCGCTGTGCTCCCGGAGCTTGAAGACCTTGCCGCCATAGACCCGTTCCCCCTCGAAGACGCAGCTTGCATAATGCAGCGCGTGGGTCAGGACGTGGATCTTGGCGTCGCGCCAGGGCACCAGCTTGCCGTCGAACCAGATGGTGCCGTCGCGATCGTCGAAAGGAATGATGGCCATGAATGGCTCCCGGTGGTGTAGAAGGCGGATCGGACAATTATTTGTGGCCCGACCCGCATACTTTCCGTAACACTCCAGGCAGCATAAGCCAAGATGGCTGACATAAAATCCGCCGCCAACAACCTGCTCTTCCTGCGCGAGGAGGACCTCCGCCAGGGGATCGAGCTCTTGTTCTATGCCTATCGCGATTTCACCGCCGAGCCCGATGCCATGCTGGTGCGCTACGGCTTCGGCCGCGCGCATCACCGGGTGATCTATTTCGTCGGCCGCTATCCGAAGCTGACGGTGAGCGAGCTTCTCGGCATCCTGCGCATCACCAAGCAGAGCCTGAGCCGGGTGCTGGGCCAGCTGGTGCGCCAGGGCTTCATCGTGCAGAAGCCGGGCCCGCGCGACCGCCGGCAGCGCCTCCTCGAGCTGACCGCGAGCGGCATGGAGCTGGAGCGCCGCCTGTCGGAAAACCAGCGTCAGCGCGTCGCCAAGGCCTATCGCGAGGCGGGCGGCCCGGCGGTGGAGGGCTTCCGCAAGGTGATGCTGGGCATCATCACCGGCGACGCCGACCGCGCCAAGTTCGAGCGCGCGCCGAGCGGGCGGCGCTGAGGCGGCGATGCCCGGCAACGGCGCGCATCTCCTGGTGGTCGACGACGATGCGCGGCTGCGCGCCCTGCTGCGGCGCTACCTGGTGGAGAACGGTTTCCGCATCACCGAGGCGGCGGACGCCGCCGATGCGCGGATGAAGCTCCGCAGCTTCGACTTCGACCTGCTGGTGGTGGACGTGATGATGCCCGGCGAGAGCGGCTTCGATCTCACCGCCAGCGTCAAGGCGGAGCGGCGGGTGCCGATCCTGCTGCTGACCGCCATGGCGGAGGCGGAGAACCGCATCCACGGCCTCGAGCAGGGCGCCGACGACTATCTGGTCAAGCCCTTCGAGCCGCGCGAGCTGGTGCTCCGCATCCGCAACATCCTGCAGCGCGCCGCCCGCGAGGCGACGGCGGCGCCGGGCGACAGCGAGCTCCATCTCGGCGCCTATCGCTTCGATGTCAGGCGCGGCGAGCTCATGCGCGGCGACGAGCCCGTGCATCTGACCGCCGGCGAAGCGGCGCTGCTCGGCATCCTCGCCCGCAAGGCCGGCGAGGCCGTCTCGCGCGAGGAGCTCGCCGAGCAGGCGCAGTTCAGCGGCAACGTGCGCACCGTCGACGTGCAGGTGACGCGGCTGCGCCGCAAGCTCGAGCGCGATCCAAAATACCCGCGCTATCTGCAGACCGTCCGAGGCACCGGTTATGTCCTCAAGCCCGATTGAGGCCCGCGGCATCGTCGCCGAGGCGGGCGGTCCGACCGCCGCCGAGGCGCGGCGCGCCATCCGCGACCCGCGCTGGCACAAGCGGCTGCTGCCGCGCAGCCTGTTCGGCCGCGCGCTCCTCATCATCGTGACGCCGCTCATCCTGGTGCAGGTGATCGCCACCTGGGTGTTCTACGACCGGCACTGGGACACGGTGGCGCGGCGGCTCTCCACCGGCGTCGCCGGCGACATCGCGCAGACCATCGACACCATGCGCCTGCTGCCGCCCGGTCCGCAGCGCGACCAGATGTTCGAGCGCGTCGGCCGCGCCACCGAGCTCGAATACATCTTCTGGCCGGACGAGAAGCTGCCGGCCGGCATGGAGCGGGTCGGCACCACCTCGCTCGAGGAGCAGCTCGCCGCCGCTCTCGTCGAGCGCGTGCACCGGCCGTTCCAGATCGACGCCGAGTTCGATCCGCGCGACACGCTGGTCTCGATCGCGCTCTATGACGGCGTGCTGCAGGTGGCGGTGCCGAAGAAGCGGCTGTTCACGCCCACCACCTACATCTTCGTCATGTGGATGACGGGCTCGTCGCTGGTCCTGTTCGCGGTGGCGACGCTCTTCATGCGCAACCAGGTCAAGTCGCTGAGCCGCCTCGCCGCCGCCGCCGAGAGCTTCGGCAAGGGCCGCGAGGTCGCCAATTTCAAGCTCGCCGGCGCCCTCGAGGTGCGCCAGACCGGGGCCGCCTTCCTGCAGATGCGCGAGCGCATCCAGCGCCAGATCAGCCAGCGCACGGAGATGCTGGCCGGCGTCTCGCACGACTTGCGCACGCCGCTCACCCGGATGAAGCTGGCGCTCGAATTCCTGGAGGAGAGCCCGACGGTGAGCGAGCTCAAATCCGACGTGGCGCAGATGCAGAGCATGGTGCAGGGCTATCTCGATTTCGCCCGCGGCGAGGGCGGCGAGACGCCGCGCGAGGTCGATCTGCCGATGCTGATCGAGGAGGCGGTGGCGAACGCGCGGCGCGAGGGCGCGGCGATCACGGTGGCGGCGCCCGAGGCCTATGCGATCTCGCTGCGTCCCGACGCCACCCGGCGCTGCCTCGCCAACCTCATCGCCAACGCACGCCGCTACGGGACCCATGTCTGGGTGACCATGGTGCCGGCGCGCGACGGCGTCGACATCCTCGTCGACGACGACGGGCCGGGGATTCCCGCGGCCCAGCGCGAGGCGGTCTTCCGTCCGTTCTTCCGCCTCGACCCCGCGCGCGGCTCGCAGACCGGCAGCGTCGGCCTCGGCCTCACCATCGCCCGCGATGTCGCCTTGAGCCACGGCGGCGAGATCAGTCTCGAGGATTCGCCGCACCACGGGCTGCGCGTCCGCTTCCACCTGCCGAAATAGCCGGAGCAAGAGCCCATGACAGACGCCTCCCAGCGCAACGAGCTCGGCCAGCCGATCGGCTTTCCGCTGCCGCACTGGTCGGCCCGCCCGCGGCCGCCGCGCGCGCCGATGGAAGGCCGCTTCTGCCGCGTCGAGCCGCTCGATCCCGCCCGCCACGCGGCGAGCCTGCACGCCGCGAACAGCGAGGACACCGCGGGCCGCATCTGGACCTATCTGCCCTATGGGCCTTTCGCGAGCCCCGCCGCCTATCAGGCCTGGGCGGAGACCAGCGCCCGCGGCGAGGATCCGCTTTTCCACGCCATCCTCGACCGCGCCAGCAACCGCGCGCTCGGCGTCGCGAGCTACCTGCGCATCGATCCGCCGGTGGGGGTGATCGAGGTCGGCCACATCAACTATGCGCCGGCGCTGCAGAAGCGGCCGGCCGCCACCGAGGCGATGTTCCTGATGATGCGCCGCGTCTTCGACGAGCTGGGCTACCGGCGCTATGAGTGGAAATGCGATGCCTTGAACGCGCCCTCGCGCGCCGCCGCCGAGCGGCTGGGATTCAAGTACGAGGGTCTCTTCCGCCAGGCGACCGTCTACAAGGGCCGCAACCGCGATACCGCCTGGTACTCGATCCTCGATCGCGAGTGGCCGGCGCTGCGCGCCGCCTACGAGCGCTGGCTCGATCCCGCCAACTTCGACGCCGAGGGCCGGCAGCGCGTCAGCCTCTCCAGCCTGACGCGGGGCTGAGCGTCAGAAGAGCTTGCCGCCATTCGGCACCGGCAGGGTCGGCGCGATCATCACGACGGCGCCGTCGGCGTCGGGGAAGCCCAGCACCAGCACCTCGGACATGAACTTGCCGATCTGCTTCGGCGGGAAGTTGACCACCGCCGCCACCTGCTTGCCCGGCAGCTCCTCGATCTTGTAGTGGACGGTGATCTGCACCGAGCTGCGCTTGACGCCGATCTCCGGGCCGAAATCCACCTGCAGCTTGTAGGCGGGCCGGCGCGCCTCGGGATAAGGCTCGGCGGCGACGATGGTGCCGACGCGGATATCGACCTTGGCGAAGTCGTCGTAGGTGATGGGCATCGGGAGCTCGGTTCTGGTTGGCGGCCGGCGACGCTAGCACCGGCGCGGCGGCGGCTTCAATCAAAGTGACGCCCGCCGCAAAAACGCGAAGGCCGCCCCCGAGGGGCGGCCTTCTCTAAGGAACTTTGGCCAGGGCCGCGAAGCTTACGACTTCGACTTCTTCTTCGCGATCGTGCCCCACTCCTCCAGGCTCTCGGAGAAGCGCTTGTTCAGCACGTCGAAAGCCTCGGTCTGGGTCTTGCCGGCGAGCTCGACGATCTCGCGGGTGCCGCTGACGCTCTTCTCGAGCGCCTGCTTCGCAAAGGCCGCCTGCTTCTGGAGGCGCTCCTCGGCGGTGCCGGTGCCGGCCCAGTCGCGGACCAGCGTGGTGGCCTCGTCCATCGCGCTGCGCGCGAACTCGACCTGCCGCTTGGCGAGCTCCTGGAAGCCCTGCACCGCAAGCTGATTGGCCTGGGTGATCGCCTCGAGGTTCTTGCGCTGCGACGCCATCACGGCCTCGACATCGAGGCCAGCGAACGGGAAGCCAGCAAACAGCTTGCTGACATCCGTCTCAAAGAACTTACCGTTGACCATGGCCTGCATCCCCATCATAGGAGGTTGAACCGTTTTGCTGCACTGCAGCATGACCGGAATATGGCCTCTCGGCCGCTTGCCGTCAAGCGTTTTGCACAGATTTTTTGCGGTGCAGCAACTCAGATTTCGGCAGTGCGCAAAGATTAACCCGGCCGCTAGACTCGGGTCCAGGATTCTCTCGTGCCGAACAGAGCCTTGGCCCTTTTAAGTCACACCGGGGCAGGCATCTGGTCGACCCGGTACCGCGCCGGCAGGGCTGGGCTATGCTCCCCGTGGGCCCCGAGGATGGAGGGACAATGCCCGAATTCGAGGCCAGCGATCCCGGCTATGAGGCGCGGGTGCGCGGCAGCTTCAGCCGGCAGGCGCTGATGGCCACCATCGGCGCCCGCCTGGCCCTGGTCTCGCCGGGCCGGGTGGAGATCGACCTCCCGTTCCGCGCCGATCTCACCCAGCAGCACGGCTACCTGCATGCCGGGATCACCAGCGCGATCGCGGATACCGCCGGCGGCTATGCCGGCTACACCCTCTTCCCGGCCGCCAGCTCGGTGCTGACGGTGGAGTTCAAGATCAACCTGACCGCACCGGCCTCCGGCGAGCGCTTCCGCGCCATCGGCGAGGTGCTGAAGCCCGGCCGCACCCTCTGCATCTGTCGGCTGGAGGTGCGGGCGCTCACCGGCGAGCGCGCCGCCACCATCGCCGTCGGCCAGCAGACGCTGATCTGCCTCGCCGACCGGCCGGACGAATAGCGCTCAGGACGCCGCGCGGCTCTCGGCGCCGCCGCGGCGGCTGAAGGGTCCGGGGCCCAGACCGAGCCAGGGCTCCGCCTGGCGCAGCCGGCGATCGAGCGCCGCCATGGTCTTGGCGAGATCCTCGCTCTCGTCGCCGAGGAAGACGCGCATCGCCGAGAGGTAGAGCAGCCCAAGCGCGCGCACGCGCATCCGCCCGCAGATGCCGCTGCTGGCAACGCCCGCCGCCTCCAGCATCCAGGCCATCGAGCGCATGAGCGCCGGCGCGCTGCAGAGCGCCGCCGGCGGGTCCGCCAGCGCGTCGCGCGCGATCGACTTGAGCGACGCGCGGTGCGGCTTCAGCGCATCGAAGCGCCGCATCAGGATCTCGAACAGCCGGTCGCGCGGCGTCTCCTCCGCATCGGCGGGCGTCGCCAGCACCTCCGCATCGGTGCGGGCGATCAGGCCGCGCAGGATCGCGGCGCGCGAGCGGAACTCGCCATAGACCTCGCCGAGCGGCAGGCCCGCCTCGGCGGCGATGGCGCCGAGCGAGGCGCCGCGCCAGCCGGTCTTGCCGGCGAGATCGAGAGCGGCATCGAGGATGCGGTCGCGGGGCGTGCTCGCCCGCGCCTTCGGTCGCTTAGTTCGCTTGGCCATGACGGTCCTCCTCCGAGGGAGAAGTCTACAATGAAACTAGGGTTTCACCGCCATCACGGTTCCGCCGGTGAGCCGCTCGAGCTCGGCGGCGGAAAGCTCGAAGACCGCATGGGGATGCCCGGCCGCCGCCCAGATGCTGGGCTGCCGGCGCAGATCCTCGTCGATGAAGATGCGCGGCTTGGTCTCGTGGCCGATCGGCGCCACGCCGCCGATCGCATAGCCGGTGGTGTCGCGGACGAAGCCGGCATCGGCCTTGCCGATCGGCTGGCCGAGGGCGGCGGCGATCTTCTGCTCGTCGACGCGGTTGACGCCGCTGGCGATCACCAGCACCGGCTTGCCGTCGCGGGTGCGAAACACCAGCGACTTCGCGATCTGCGCCACCGTGCAGCCGATGGCGGCGGCGGCCTCGGCGGAGGTGCGCGCCGTCGCCGCGAACTGCCGGACCGTGGCCGCCGATCCCATCTGGCGCAGCAGCGCCTGCACCCGCTCGGCCGCGGGGCTCAATGTCTCGCTCATCAAGATGATCCGCCGAAGGTTGCTACGGGCGAAGTCTAGTGCGAGCCGCCCCTAGTCCGCCAGTTCCCGCGAGCGTTTCGCCGCCGCCGCCACTGCCTTCACCATCAGCGGCTCGAGGCCGTCCGCCGCCATCAGCACGTCGAGCGCGGCGCGGGTGGTGCCGCCGGGGCTGGTGACCGCCTCGCGGAGCCGCGCCGGCGCCTCGTGGGAAAGCCGCGCCAGCTCGCCGGCGCCGGCAACCGTGGCGAGCGCCAGCCGGCCGGCAAGATCCGCCGGCAATCCCGCCGCGACGCCGGCCTTGGCGAGGCATTCGATCAGCAGGAACACATAGGCGGGGCCGCTGCCGGAGACCGCGGTCACCGCGTCGATCAGCGCCTCCTCCTCGACCCAGCCGACCTCGCCCACGGCGGAGAGCAGCGTGTCGGCGAGCCGGCGCTGGGTCGGCGTCGCGCGCGGATTGGCGCAGGCGACGGTGATGCCGCGGCCGACGGCGGCGGGCGTGTTCGGCATCGCGCGCACGACGGCCGCGTCGTCATCGAGGTGGCGCGCGAAATAGGCCAGCGTCTTGCCGGCGGCGATCGAGAGGAAGAGGCTTCGTCCGGTGAACCGCTTGTAGGGCGGCACGATCGCGTCCATGCCCTGCGGCTTCACCGCGAACACCACCACGTCCGGCTGGAAGGCGGCCGGGATCTCCTCGAACCGCTTGCGATGCTCCACCAGCCGGTCGCCGAGGAAGCCCTCGACGCCGGGACCGGGCTCCACGACGACCACGTGACGCGCCGCGCCGCGCTCCAGCCAGCCCTTCAGCAGGGCGCCGCCCATCTTGCCGCAACCGATGAGCAGCAGGGTCGTCGCGGGCGGCTTGCCGCCCGCCGTCATCACGCTTCGCCCATCGGGTCGATCATGGCGGCGGTGATCGCATCATCCGCGCCGCGACCGCCCCAGACCACGAGCTGGAAAGCGGGATAGAAGCGCTCGCACTCCGTCAGAGCGATGTCCACGAGGTCCTCCAACTGCTCCACGCTGGCGCCCAGCGCGCCGCGCAGCAGCACGCCATGGCGGAAGCACGGCGAGGGATCGTCCGCGCCGAGGTCGAAGTGACCAATCCACATCTTCTCGTTGACCGCTGCAAGCAGTTCGTAGACCGCGTTGCGCCGCGCCTTCGGCACCCGCATGTCGAAGCCACAGGAGAAATGCAGTGCGCTCGTATGCTGCTGCCAGAGGAAGAACATCCGGTAGTCGCACCAGCGGCCGGAGATCTCCACCACCATCTCCTCGTCGCTGGCGCGGTCATGCGCCCACTCGTTCGCCTGGACGATCTCCTCCAGGAGGTCGATGGGGTTGGTCGCCGCCGCCGATTCAAGGGTGATCTCGGACATGGGGCGCCCCCTCCTGTTGCTAGCTGGCGGCGCGGAGGGAAATCGAGACGGCGGCGAAGCCGGCCCGACATCTGGTGGCTGAATCCCCCGTAGCTACCATAAGCTGTAGGGTGCCAAAGCACTGGTAGCCACGCAAGGCTAGATTTGGTGGGACGCCCTCAGAAGCCTACAAAATCTGTGGATGACAGAGTCTTAGCCGGCATCCTCCGGCGCGGGCTTGCTGTCGCCGCCGGCGTGACCGCGGCCCGACTTCCGCCGCGGCTCGGCGGCGAGCGCCGCCTCCAGCGCCGCGACGCGCTCGGCGAGCCGCTCCTGCTCGGCGCGCGCCTTGGCGGCCATCGCCTGCACCGCCTCGAACTCCTCGCGGCGCACCAGATCCATCCGGTCGAGGATGCGCTGGAACTGGTCGCGCAGCCGCGCCTCCACCTCCTCGCGCACGCCGGTGAGCGCGCCCAGCGCGCCGGACGCGACGCGGGCGAGGTCGTCGAGGAAGCGGTTGTCGCTCTGCATGATGGCTCTCCTTCGCTGCCGGACCGCCCGTACTATAACGCCGGCGGCGAAAAAAGAGGCGTTGCGATCGGACCGGCAAGGCCTATAAGACGAGCACCATCGCATCCCAGGGCTCGGTCGACATGATCGTCATCACCGGCGGCGCCGGCTTCATCGGATCGAACTTGGCGGCGGCGCTGGAGGAGCGCCGGGAGCGGGACATCGTCATCTGCGACCACCTCGGCACCGACGACAAGTGGCGCAACGTCGGCAAGCGCGAGATCGCCTTCATCGTGCCGCCGGACCAGCTCCTCGACTTCCTCGACGACCACGCCCACGACATCCACGTGGTGTTCCATTTCGGCGCCATCTCCTCGACCCTGGAGACCGACGCCGACCTGATCATCGCCAACAACTTCACGCTCTCGCATCAGCTCTGGACCTGGTGCGCGGCGCGCGGCTGCCGCTTCTTCTATGCCTCCTCCGCCTCCACCTATGGCGCCGGCGAGGCCGGCTTCGAGGACGCCGCCTCCACGGCGGCGCTCGCCAAGCTCAGGCCGATGAACGCCTATGGCTGGTCGAAGCACCTGTTCGACCGCCGGGTCGCCCGCCTCATCGAGCGCGGCAACCCGAAGCCGGGCCAGTGGGTGGGCTGCAAGTTCTTCAACGTCTACGGCCCCAACGAGTACCATAAGGGGCCGCTGCGCAGCGTCGCGCACCAGATCTATCCGCTCGCCAAGGAAGGGAAGCCGGCGCGGCTCTTCCGCTCCTACCGCGACGGCATCCCCGATGGCGGCCAGCAGCGCGATTTCGTCTATGTCCGCGACTGCATCGAGATGCTGCTCTGGCTCTATGACAACCCGGAGGTGAGCGGCCTCTTCAACATGGGGAGCGGCCAGGCGCGCAGCTTCGCCGACCTCGCCGCGGCGGTCTACCGGGCGGTCGGCCGCGAGCCGCAGATCCAGTTCATCGAGATGCCGCCGGCGATCCGCGAGCGCTACCAGTACTTCACCGAGGCGTCGCTCAAGAAGCTGCAGGGCGTCGGCTACAAGCAGCCGACCACGCCGCTCGAGGACGGCATCAACCACTATGTGCGGACCTACCTCGGCGCCGACGACCCCTATCGCTGATGCTCACCATCCCGTTTCCGGCGATCGATCCCGTCCTGGTCGCGATCGGTCCGTTCGCCATCCGCTGGTACGCCCTCGCCTATATCGTTGGGCTGCTGCTCGGCTGGCGCTACTGCGTGGCGATCGCGCGGCGGCCGCCGAAGGTGATCGAGCCGCCGCTGCTGGACGACTTCCTGGTCTGGGTGACGCTCGGCGTCGTGCTGGGCGGCCGCATCGGCTACGTGCTGTTCTATAATCTCCCCTACTACGCCGCGCATCCGCTGCAGGCGCTGGAGCTCTGGAAGGGCGGCATGTCCTTCCACGGCGGCACCATCGGCGTGGTGACCGCGCTCGCCCTCTTCACCCGCAAGCACAAGATCAACCTGCTCCGCCTCGGCGACATCCTGGTCTGCGCGGTGCCGATCGGCCTGTTCTTCGGCCGGCTCGCCAACTTCATCAATGGCGAGCTCT
>Ga0335078_10014457_pt1 | contig 11704 bp, 7 predicted proteins | sample Lox_Sample_32_FD_206711 | JGI IMG/M metagenome (GOLD analysis project Ga0335078, IMG submission 206711) | Soil microbial communities from Loxahatchee National Wildlife Refuge, Florida, United States - Lox_Sample_3.2 | ecosystem: Environmental > Terrestrial > Soil > Wetlands | place: USA: Florida...
GGAATCGGGGGCTGCGCTCGGCGGACCGGGCTTGGCCGCGTCGGCGGCCTTGGGCGCGACGATCCTAGGGGGGAGCGGCGGGCCCAGCCGGAACTCCTTGTACGGGTAATCCTCCTTGGCCAGCTGCTCGCGCTTGAGCTTGCCCTGGCGGCGGAACGCGTCGTCGGCCACCTTCTGCTTGCGGCGCTCCTCGAGGTTGAGGGAGACGAGCTTCTGCGCCTGGCGGTCCCTGAACCAGTCGACGTACTGGCGCACGTATGCGAACTCCGCGAGGCTCTGCTGGCGCTGCGTGCTCAGGAGCTGCAGGCGTGCAAGGACCCTGCGGTCGAGGGGGGAGCCGTGAAACGAGCTTGTCTTGATCTTGTCCCAGACCAGGGCGTGCGGAAGGTCGGACTCGCCGATGGGAAGGAACTCGTCGACCGACGGCAGGACGATGTCCGAGACGACGCCGCGAAGCTGCGTCGACGACCCGTCGGGCAGGTAGAACTTCTGGATGGTGATCTTGGCCGCACCCGTCTTGACCGGCGAGGTCGCGAGCTGCGGGGCGAACCGCTTCATCTCGACGACGGTCTGCACGCTGCCCTTGCCGTGCGTGGAGTTGTCGCCGATCACGACCGCCCGGCCGTAGTCCTGGAGCGCGCCGGCGACGATCTCGGAGGCCGACGCGCTGAAGCGGTCGACAAGGACCGCCATGGGCCCGTCGTAGGAGAGGTTCTCCGCCCTGTCGCTGTCGACCTGGATGTCGCCCTCGTAGTCCTTCACCTGGACGACCGGCCCCTTGTGGATGAACAGGCCCGCGAGCTCGATCGCCTCGCTCAGGAATCCGCCCCCGTTGTGGCGCAGGTCGAGGACGAGCCCGCGGATGCCCGCCTGCTTGAGCTGCACGAGAAGCTTCGCGACATCCTCGCTCGCGGTCGAGTTGTCGCTGTCGGTGTTGCCCTCGTCGCCCGCGCCGTAGAACGCAGGAAGGGTCACGACGCCGATGGGAACGCTCTGGCCCGCGTCCCCCGGCACCTGGAAGACGGCGGCCCGGGCCCTCGCCGAGTTGAGCTTGACGACGTCGCGCGTGATAACGACCTCCTTGCGCACCGAGGAGTCGGTCGCACTGGCGGGCTCGACGATGAGGCGCACGCGCGATCCCTTGGAGCCGCGGATCAGGTCGACGATCTTGCGCAGCTTCAGGCCGATGATCTCGACAGGCTCGCCGCTGCCCTGGGCCACGGCGACGATCTTGTCGTTGGGCTTGAGCTGGCGGTTGAGGTCGGCCGGACCGCCCGGGACGATCTCCCTGACGACGCAGACGTCGTCCTCGGTGCCGAGGATCGCGCCGATGCCGACCAGCTCGAGCTTCATCTGGATGCCGAAATCCTCGTACGTCTCGGCCGAGAAGTACGTCGAGTGCGGGTCATAGAGGCCGGCGATCGTGGTCAGGAAGAGCTCCGCGAGCTCGCTCCCGTCGGTCTCGCCGACGCTCTTGAGCATCCGCTCGTAGCGCTTGCGCACCACCTCGCGGGCCTGGTCGAGCGTCTTGTCGTTGAGCAGTTCCTCCAGCAGCTCGAACTTGAGGCGCTTGCGCCACAATTCGTCGGCCTCGGCCGCGTTCGCGGGCCAGGGCGACTTGGAGCGGTCCACCCGGTACGTGTCGCTGGTCGTGAAGTCGAAGCCCTTCTTGAGCTCCCCGAAGATCCAGCCGATCCTCGAGGTGACCCGGTCGTCGTAGACGTAGAACATCTCGTAGGCCGCGTCGATCTTCCCCAGGTAATCGACGTTGTAGTAGACGTTGGTGCCGTAGCGCTTGGAGAACCCGTCGGCGTCGGACTGGAGGAAGAAGAGGTGCTGGTTGTCCAGGGCCTTCATGTACTCGGGTATGACCTCCCGGTAGTCCTCGCTGTGGACGGTGCCTCGGTTGTAGTGGGCGTTCTCAAGGAGCGTCACCAGCGCCTGGGCTTCGGTCGAAAGCGTCGGCGGCGTCGCGAACTGCAGGTCGGCTGCGCATAGGCCGCCAGCCGCGCATACCGCCAAGGCGCAGGACGCCAGCGACCTGCGAATAAGCCCGTCCCGGAAGGTCATGCGGCGGTTGCCATTAGGCTTGAAAAGTGGCGCTCAAATTCGGGCAACTGTCTCATGCCGGGGCGGGGAATTCAAGGAAGGAGGGCATTTTGTCGTAGATTCGCCTGGTCTCACCCAGCCGGCGAAGATGCTCGGCCATGAAGGGATCGGCGCCGGCGAAGCCCAGCCAACGCGCAAGGGCCTCGAGGTCATCTTGATCGGCGGGCAGGGCGCTCACGGTGCGATTGGCGTCGAGGCGCAGCGCCGTCTCGACGCGGCGCAGGAACCGGTAGTTCTGCGCGAGGACGCCGGCGTCCTCCTCGGGGATCAGCCGTGCGGCCGCAAGGGCCCGCACCGCGGCCCGCGTGCCCGTCACCCGCAGCTCCGGCCGGGCCCAGCCCGCGCGGAGCTGGAGGGCCTGCACGAGAAACTCGACGTCGGAGAGACCCCCCGCGCCGGCCTTGAACGGCGTTCCGGCCGGTCCGCTGCCGAGCTCCTTCTCGATGCGGGTGCGCATGGCGCGGACCTCTGCAATCTGCGCGTCGCTGGCCGGGCCAGCGTAGAGCAGGCGGTCCCGCCAGGCGCGGAACGACGCGGCGAGCGGGGCGGGGCCGGCCACGACTCGCGCCCTGACGAGCGACTGCCTCTCCCACATCTGCCCGCCCGCACCCGGGCGGTGGTAGGCCTCGAGCGCCGCCACCGACGTGGCCTCGGGCCCGGCCTGCCCGTGGGGCCGCAGGCGCAGGTCGAGGGCGAAGGCCGCCCCCAGGGGCCCTCCGCGACCGAGGGCCGCCCGCACGGCGTCGACGACGGCCGCAGCATCGGCCTCGCGCCCGTCCCGCGCGACGAAGAGCAGGTCCAGGTCGCTGCCGAATGCGATCTCGCCGCCTCCATACTTGCCGAGGGCGACGACAAGCACCCCCGATTCCCGGGTCAGCCGCCTAAGCACGGCGTCGGCGAGCTCCGTCATCGAAACCTCGATTTCCTCGGGCCCGAGGCTTCCAAGGATTCCCCGCAGGGCGTGGCGCACCTGCTCGGCCCGCACGAAGAGCCACAGCCAGTCGTGGAAGCCGGGCTCCCGCGCCGCGCTCGAAATGTCGGCGTCGAGGTCGCGGGCGCTCCTGCGCCTGCGCAGGTTCTCGGGGCGCAGCACTTCCTCGAGGATCTCCGGGTGGGCGCACAGCAGCTCGACGATCGAGCCGCTGCGGTCGCACAGGATCGAGAAGACGCGGAACAGGGCCGGGTTCTCCGCGCAGAAGCCGAGGAACTGGCGGCGGGTGCCGTAGCGCTCGGCGAAGCGCGCGAGCCTGGCCAGCGTCCCGAGGGGGCGCGCGAGCTCGCGCAGGAAGCCGTCGAAGGCCTCGGCGACGTGCTGGAAGCGCACGACGAGCTCCCGGGTGATCAGCACGTGGCGGCCACCGCAGGCGAACATCCGGAGCTCGTCGGCCGCCTTCGGGCCCGCGCCGAACCAGCGCTCGATGCGCCCGGCCACGGCGGCCGGGACCGTCTCGGTGGTGAAGAAGGTCCACCACGCCTCGAACTCGACGTCGATGCGCCGGTCGGCGAAGAGCTCGGCGTAGATGGCGTGCGCGTGCCCGCGCCCTGCCGCGAGCGCGTCCCTGAAGCCGCCAGCGCTGCGATAGCCCAGGGAGGCCGCGATCGCGGCAAGCTCGTCGGGGGCCTCGGGGAGGAGGTGCGTCTGGTCCTCCTCGCGGATCTGCAGCCGGTGCTCGACCTTGCGCAGGAACCAGTAGGTTTCGACGAGGCGGGCGGCATCGGAGCCGTCCATGAGGCCGTATCGGGCGAGCAGCCCCAGCGCCTCCTCCGTGGAGTTGGTCTGCAGGAACGGGTAGCGCCCCGCGTTGAGCAGCTGGAGGGACTGCGCCACGAACTCGATCTCGCGGATGCCGCCCGTGCCGAGCTTCACGTCGCGGTCGAGCGCGTCCACCCCGACGATCTCGGCATTGCTGCGCGCCTTCATCGCCGCGACCTCCTCGAGGAGGCTCGGCGGGGGATGGCGCGGGTAGCGAAAGCCGTGGAGGCTCTCCAGAAGCTCGGCGCCGAGCTCGAGGCTGCCCGCCACCGGGCGCGCCTTGATCATGGCGAGGCGCTCCCACGTCTGGCCCGCCGTCGCGTAGTAGTACTCGAGGTCGGTCGCGGAGCGCACGAGGGGGCCGATCGCCCCCTCGGGCCGCAGCCGGACGTCCGCCCGGAAGAGGAACCCGTCCTCGGTGCGCTCGTTGAGGGCGCGGGTGATCGTCTCGGCGACCTTCGTGTAGAACTCCCCGTTGGACACCGCCATGGGGGCGCCGCCCTTAACGCACGCGCCTTCGCCGTCGTAGAGGTACAGCAGGTCGATGTCGGACGAGAAGTTGAGCTCGCGGCCCCCGAGCTTGCCGAGCGCCAGGATGGCGAAGCGGGCCGGCTGGCCGCCCTTGGCCTCGGTCGGCGCCCCGAGGCGCTCCCGCCAGCGCCGGAGCGCCCGCTCCAGGCACTCCCTCAGGCAGAACTCGGCCAGGATCGTCAGCTCCTCGACGGCCGTGCGCTCGTCGGCGATGTCGTTGACGCTCCGGTGGGCGATGCGCATCGACATGAGCCGCCGCCACCGGCGCAGGGCCCCGAGGTGGGCGTCGTCGTCCATGTCGGAGGCGCCCGGCGCGAACTCCGTCCAGGTGTCGAGGAACGCCTGGAAACGGAAGGGCTCGCGCAGGTTGCGCGGCTCCTCGAGCCACCGGGCGATGCCCGGCTGGCGCTGCAGCTCGTGCGCGTAGGCCGGGCTCGCGGCGGCCAGGCGTTCGATCCGTCCCGAGGATTCGGCGCTCAGCGGGCCCTCGTTCACGGTCCGCCGCGGGGACGCTACCGCCGGCTCAGCAGGTCCCGGGCCTCGTCGAGGAGCCGCTTCTCGTCAGCGGAGAGGGATCCGAATCCTTCGCTGTTGATCTTGTCGAGGATCCGGTCGACCTCGGCGCGCAGCTGCCCGCGATGGCTGGCGGCCGCGCCCTGGGCCGGGGGTGCCGGCGCCTTGGCTCCCGCCCGGCCCTTCACCCAGCGCGGAAGCTCGATGTCCATGTCCCCCGAGGCGGCGCTCCAGCTCGAGGCGTGGATGAACCGGTAGTAGACCCAGCCGGCGGCCATGCCGCCGAGGTGCGCCGAATGGGCGGCGCCGATCGGCGACACCGCGCCGAGCAGCTCGTAGAACACGAAGCCGAAAAGGTCGATCGCGATCATCGAGTAGGCGAGGTACTTAGGCTTGATCGTGACCGGCAGGACGAAGAACAGAAGAAGCGTGATCTCCCGGTTCGGATAGAAGCAGGCGTACACGATCACGAGGGCGGCGACGGCCGCGGAGGCGCCGAGGAGCAGCTCGGGATGGCGCCAGTGCACCGCCGCCCAGAACGCCCCCCCGGCGGCGAGGGCCGCCGCGTAGAGGCCGATGAAGCGCCGGTTGCCGAGCACGGGGAGCACCTCCCTGCCGAAGAAGTAGATCGCGAGCAGGTAGGCGACGACCTGGAGCAGGTTGCTCGTGCTGTGCAGGAACCCGTACGTCAGCAGCGTCCACACGTGGCCCGACCGCAGACCCGGGGGCGAAAGGCCGAAGTCCCACTCGAGCCCGATCGGCAGCCAGTGGGAGAAGACGTTCTGCACCACGAAGACCGCCGCGATGGAGCACAGCAGCCACGTGACGATGCTCGTTTGCCGTCTCTCGTAGCCGTCGCGCATGTAGGGGCGATCCTGGAGCATCGCCGCACCTTAACGGGCCCTCGGGCAAACACAAGCCGCCTAAGCGGCGCCGGCGCCGATGGGTGTATTTCCCCTCTGTCCTCACTTGACAGCGCGCCCTCCAAGCGGTCCCTTCACATGCACCTATATCTATGGCCAACAAAGCTGACAAGTGGGCGAACAACGCGCCAGGCAAGTTCTACGTCGACCAGCAGTGCATCGACTGCGATCTGTGCCGAGAGACCGCCCCCAACTTCTTCACGCGCAATGACGAGGGCGGCTATTCCTTCGTGCACAAGCAGCCCGAGTCCGAAGAGGACATCGCCCGCTGCATGGAGGCGCTCGAGGGCTGCCCGGTCGAGGCGATAGGCGACGACGGCGACAAGGAGTAGGGGCGTCCGCATCCGGACGGGACGTCCGGACACCGTTAACAGGTCTCGCGGCGCCACTTAACGACAGGCTTGTTTTTTGGCGCGCGGCTGTTAGCCGTCGGGCCCTCATGAGGGCTCAGTTCATCGTGTCCCTGGGCGGTCTTGCGGCGATGGCCGGGGCCGGGGCCCCGCTGGACGCGCAGGACGCGGCGACGAGCCTTCCCGCCGTCACGGTGTATTCGCCGAGCGTCGCCAACCAGTCGCCGGCGGGGACGTTCGCGATGCCGGTGTCGGCACTGCGCTACGAGCCGCTCCTCGACATCGAGCCCCGGAACATGGCGGAGGCTCAAGCCGACGTCACGGTCCAGGGCGACACCTTCGAGAGCACGGGGCTCCAGCTCGGCGCCCTGTCGATCTTCGACCCGCAGACGGGCCATTACCTGATGGAGCTGCCCGTCGCGCCGGCCATGCTCGGCGCGCCGAAGGTCCTCACGGGGGCGGGCCAGGCGCTCGAGGCGATGAACTCGACGGGCGGCAGCGTCGCCTACGGGTGGAGGCCGGTCAGCGGCTCGGGATTCGCCACCGGGTCGGTCGGCAACGACGGCCTCTCGCGGGAGGAGATCTACCAGGGCTGGTCGGGCTCGGGCGCGGCGCACGCGGCCGCCGATGCCGACTGGTCCCACGCCGAGGGCAATGGCACCGTGCCCTTCGGGGATTTCCATTTCGACCGGGCTGATGCCCGGGTCGAATGGGTCGCCCCCGGCTCGAGGACCGACCTGTTCGCGGGCTACCAGGCGAGTTTCTTCGGCTGGCCGGACCTGTACACCCCCTTCAACTCGGAAGAGACCGAAAACCTCCAGACGGTGCTCGTGGCGCTCGACAACAGGGAGAACCTCGGGGAGGGCCAATACGTCGAGGGCGGCGCCTTCTACCGCAGGAACAAGGACGACTACGCCTTCGACCGCTTCGCGCCCCTGGGCCCGGTCCATCCCTACCAGCACACGACCTGGGAGTACGGCGCCGCCGTCGGCGGGCGCCTCGAGCTCGGAGCGGTCGCGCTCAACGTCCACGCCGAGGAGACGAGCGACTCCCTCGTGTCCACCTCGCTCACGTACGGCCCCTACCGCAGCCGCACGATCGGGAAGGTCGCGCTCGTCCCCGAGGAGTCCTGGGCCGCAGGCGGCCGCGCGGTGACCCTCAAAGCGGGCGCGACCTACGACGAGTCCGACCGGGCGGGCGGCGTCCTGTCGCCCGTGGCGGAGCTCGCGCGCACCTGGGGCTCAGGCATGCTGCGGCGCGCGTACGCGAGCTTCTCGGAGACGACCGAGATGCCGTCCTACACCGCGATTGACTCGAGCCCCACCTCGGGGCTCTTCCTGGGCAATCCTCGCCTGGGGCGCGAGACGAGCCGCGACACGGAGATCGGGCTGAGCGGGGGCCTCTGGGGGTGGTCGGGGCAGGCCGCCGCCTTCTACAGGCGCGATGACAACCTGGTCGACTGGACCTACGCCACGGGCGTCTTTGGGCGCTCGGCCAACCCGGTGAACGTCGGCACGGAGGGCCTCGAGCTCGTCGCCCGCCGGTCATGGAGCCGCGTGAGCGTCGTCCTCGGCTACACGGCGCTTGCCAAGAGCGCCGACTACCTGGGGGCGCCCGTGACGGCGAGCTTCTACGCGCTCAACTACGCCCGCCAGCGCCTGACGGCGGCGCTGACCGTGCGCCTGGCCCAGGAGTTCGAGCTTCGCCTGGACAATGTCGCGAGGATGCAGGCCCCCGACAGCCTGCGCACCGCCGGGGGCGACGACGCCCTGACGAGCTCCGCCGGCCTGGACTGGCGCCCGCGGGCCGCGCGCCAGCTCGAACTCTCCGTCCAGGTCGACAACCTGTGGAACAGCGCGTTCCAGGCGGTGCCCGGCGTGCCGGCCTCGCGCCGGCAGTTGTCTTTTGGCGCAACCTACGGTTGGTAGGTGCGATGCCGGACAATCCCATCCTCGACGGCTCGCACCGCGTCCGCTGGACCAGCCTGACGCCGGACCTGGTCGAGCCCTCGATCGACGAGGCGCTGGGCCGGGCCGAGGCCGCGCTCAGGGACATCGAAGGGTCGGCGGCCCCGCCGACCTTCGAGAACACGTTCCTCGCACTGGACGAGGCGACCGACGGCCTGAACCGCGCCTGGGCCCGGGTGACCCACCTGCAGGCGGTGGCGGATTCGCCGGGGCTGCGCGAGGCGCACAACGCGGCCCTGCCCAGGGTGACGGCGTTCCTCGCGCGGATCCCCCTCAGGCCCGCCCTCTGGCGCAGGCTCAGGGCCTTTGCGGACTCGCCGGGCGCGGCGGGGCTCGCGGGGGCCCGGGCGCGCTTCGTGGCGGAGACCCTCGCGGACTTCCGCGACGCGGGCGCCGAGCTGCCGGCCGCCGAGCACGAGAGGCTCGAGGCCCTCCAGACCGAGCTCGCGCAGCTGACGCAGCAATTCTCGGAGAACGTGCTCGACGCGACAAACGCCTGGCAGCTCGTCGTCGACGACGAGCGGCGACTCGCCGGTCTGCCGGACCACGCGAAGGCCCGCGCCCGGGCCGACGCGGCCGCGAGGGGAATCGGCACGCCGGAACGGCCCTGCTGGCGCTTCACGCTCCACATTCCCTCGCTTGAGCCGTTCATGACCTACGTCCACGACGAGGCGCTCCGGCGCGAGATGTACCTCGCCTCGATCTCCGTGGGATCGGCCGCGCCCCGGGACAACGCCCCGCTCATATCGCGGATCCTCGCGCTCCGGGCGGAGCGGGCGGGGATGCTCGGCCGGGGCAGCTTCGCGGACCTTGTCCTCTGCCGCCGGATGGCGAAATCCGGGGCGCGGGCGCTCGAGTTCGTCGAGGATTTCCGCCGGCGGTGCGCCGGGCCGTTTGCCCGCGAGTGCCGGGAGCTCGAGGAGTCGACGGCCGCCGAGCGGGGCGGCCCCGCCACGCCCCTGGCTCCCTGGGAGATCGCCTACAGGGCCGAGCGCCTGCGCCGGGCCCGCTACGACTTCGACGAGGAGGAGCTCAGGCCGTACTTCCCGATGGACCGGGTGGTGACGGGGCTCTTCGAGATAGCGGCGCGGGTCTTCGGCGTGCGAGTGGCCGAGCACGCGCACGGAGAGGTCGAGACATGGCACCCGGAGGTTGGCTTCTACGACGTCTTCGACTCGCGCGGGCGCCACCTCGGCTCATTCTACTCGGACTGGCACCCGAGGGAGTCGAAGCGCGGCGGAGCCTGGATGAACGCCCTGGCGACGGGCGGCCCGCGGTCCGACGGCTCGCGCAAGCCCCACCTGTGCGTCATGTGCGGGAACCTGACGCCTCCCGCGAACGGCCTCCCGGCGCTCCTGTCGCACCGGGAGGTCGAGACGATCTTCCACGAGTTCGGCCACCTGATCCACCACGTCATGGGCGATGTTGAGATCAAGGCGCTCAACGGCACCAACGTGGCGTGGGACTTCGTCGAGCTACCGTCGCAGATCATGGAGAACTGGTGCTGGGAGCGGGAAGGGCTCGACCTCTTCGCCAGGCACTTCCGGACCGGGGCGCCAATCCCCGAGCCCCTGTTCCGCAAGATGACGGCGGCGCGCAACTTCAGGTCGGCGTGCGCGGCGATGCGCCAGGTCGCGTTCGCGAAGATGGATCTGCTGATGCACATGCGCGCGCAGGACTTCGCCGGGGAGGGGGACGCCGAGGCGCGCGTGCGCGCTCTGGTGGCCGACTGCCTCCTGCCGACCGATCCGCCCGCCCCGACCGTCCTGAAGCGCTTCACGCACGTCTTCGCCGATCCGGTGGGGTACGCGGCGGGCTACTACTCGTACAAGTGGGCGGAGGTGCTCGACGCGGATGCGTTCACGCGCTTCCGCCGGGAGGGGATCTTCAACCCGCGGGTGGGCGCCGAGTTTGCGGAGAAGATCCTGAGCCGGGGCAACTCGGCCGACCCCGCCGAGCTCTTCCGGGACTTCATGGGCCGCGATCCGGACCTCGGCGCGCTGCTCGCCCGCAGCGGACTCGCCGCTTGATAATCCAGGCAGTTTGGGAACTATTGTAAGCCACACAACCATGCCTGCACTCCTTGCCTATTTCTACCTTCCGCCGGGCCTGTTCTGGACCCTGCTCATCCTCGTCTTCGTGTTCTCGATCTACGCCCAGATGCGCGTCTCGAGCGCCTACGCCAAGAACTCGAAGGTGCCGTCGCGCGGCGGGATCACGGGGCGCGAGGCGGCCGCGGCCGTGATGGCGCGGGCCGGCATCGAGGACGTGGAGATCGTGGAGACGGCCGGCCACCTGACGGACCACTACGACCCCGTGCACAAGACCCTCGTCCTCTCGTCCGAGGACTACCGCGGGACGAGCCTGGCCGCGATCGGCGTGGCCGCCCACGAGGCGGGCCACGCGCTCCAGCACAGGGAGGGCTTCCAGATGCTCAACCTGCGGATGGCGCTCGTTCCCGCGACGCGCATCGCCGCGGGCGCGATCCCGTTCGTCTACGTCGCGAGCTTCCTGTTCGCGCGGGGACTGAGCGGGACCGTCCTCGACATCGCGATCCTCTGCTACGCGGTCCTCACGCTCTTCCAGCTGGTGACGCTGCCCGTGGAATACGACGCGAGCCGCCGGGCGAAGGTCCAGCTGGTGTCGCTCGGGATCCTGGACAAGGACGAGATGCCCGGGGTGAACGAGACCCTCAACGCGGCCGCGCTCACCTACCTCGCCGCGTTCATCGGCTCGCTGCTGACGCTCCTCCAGCTGCTCTCGTCGCGCCGCAACTAGGCGTCGAGCGCGGAGCGCAGCTCGGTCACCAGGCCGCTGAGCGTGAAGGGCTTCTGCAGGAATCCGGCCGTGCCCAGGCCGTCCAGCTCGTCGAGGGCCTCCTGGCGGCTGAGGCCGCTCATGAAGACCAGGCGGACATCCGGCATGATGCCGCGCAACCGGCCCGCAACTTCGGCCCCATCCATCCCCGGAAGCTTGAAATCGAGGATGACGAGGGCGTAGCGCCCGGGATCCGCCTCGAACCTCGCGAGGGCCTGCCGACCGTCGGGAAGGTCCTCGACCGTGAAGCCCAGTTTCGCGACCGACCGGGCGACCGCCGTGCGGATCGAGGCGTCGTCGTCGATCAGCAGGATTCGGCCCGAACCGCGCCAGCCGACCCAGGAGGGTGGGGTGGCGGCCGCGGCCGGGCGGGTCGGCGGGGGGCTGCAGGTTGCGCTCATGGGTTGCCGTCGGAGCCCGGGACCGGACGTGCGCGGCGGCTCATCGCGCGCAATGTCGGAGGGCCGCGCGCAGGTGGCGAACCGGGAGATTACGTATCCAGGTCCGCGGATGGCCCCCGCCCGGCGCGCGCCGGGAGCGGACCAAGTCCGTCCCGCCGGCGTCCTACTCCTCCTTGGCCTCGGGCAAAGAAATGGGCACCCACTTGGGAAGCGCGCCTGACTGGGTATAAAGGTACCACGTGTCGCCCGTCCAAGTGTCGAGCTTCATGGTCCCGGTGCGATGATCGTTTTCCTGCGGGGCCTCCCGTCCGCTTTCGTACCAGTGCACCGTAATGACCTG
>Ga0335078_10014458_pt1 | contig 11704 bp, 8 predicted proteins | sample Lox_Sample_32_FD_206711 | JGI IMG/M metagenome (GOLD analysis project Ga0335078, IMG submission 206711) | Soil microbial communities from Loxahatchee National Wildlife Refuge, Florida, United States - Lox_Sample_3.2 | ecosystem: Environmental > Terrestrial > Soil > Wetlands | place: USA: Florida...
CAGGTTTGGCATCGGCCATCATGGCATCAACAATTTTCTTGTCCGGCTCACGCGCCGGGATGCTGGCGTTCACAGCGCAAGTAGTTGCCCTCGTCTTATTCCTGTTTGCCAGACACAGCGGCAAAAAAGCACTTCTTGCCATGGTTTTTCTTGTGCTCGTCGGAGTTTTATTCGTATGGCTCGGCGGCACACAAATGCTGGATCGAATCGGCACAATTCGCTCGGAAACACAGACCGAACTTTCCGGCGGCACACGGCTGACCATCGATCGCGACTGCCTGCGAATGTTCCTGGCCAAGCCGATCTCCGGTTGGGGACTAGGCACTTTTCGAGAGGTGTACCCGCGATTCCGCAGTTTCTATACCAACATGTCGGTTGATCAGGCCCATAACGATTACTTACAAGCTCTAGTCGAAACTGGCACGTGCGGTCTTGCGCTTCTGCTCTGGTTCCTAGTATCTGTTGTGAGTGCCGCAGTTAAGAAACTGCGAAAGTGGCCAGCGGACATCAATGCCGAGGTGGCATTGGCAGCTCTTATGGGCATCCTGGGAATCCTCGTCCACAGCCTCTTCGATTTCAACTTGCAGATTCCAGCGAATGCCGCGATGTTTGGCGTTCTATGTGCGATCGCAGCCATGCAGCCGATTTTCGGAATTCATCGGCTTCCTCATCATGGCCTACAACGTCGTGCGGCTTAAGGTTGCGAGGAGCTGAGCGGTTGTCGGGGATGTGGCCATAGCAACCAGATAAGTGTTCCCCCGCCGGCTGCAGCCCCAATGTACCGGAGGTAAGGGGAATTCAGAACATTGCCGCTCGCGGGTGGATAAGCACCAGCTTTAGGCTGTCGTCGACACCTACCCGAGGCATCGCTGAGAAGCTGCATTCCTTCCGAAACGGTCGCAGCGTCCTTGCCACAGTTCACTTGCAGAGCACCTTTGCGGGCAAAGACGTCGAGCACGCCATTCGCCTCCGATACCTCGTATTCAGTCCAGGTATTGGCAACCGGTGTCACAGTCGCAGGCCCGGCATCGGTGGTCATCAAGCTGGACGTACCGACGCTGATTGTGCCCTGCTGAAGATTAATGCTCTTCCCTGAAAATTTGAGCTGCGATTCTGGCTGCACGATGATATTGGAACCGGAAGCTGAAATCGTGGCCACGGAATCTTTTGTAGTCTGTACGGTGTCCCCATTCACGATGGCAGAAGACTCAGGCGAGGGAGCGCCATTGAGGGACACGGTCCCTTTGCAATTTAAGATTGCGCCGGCTTGATCATCAGCCACGAGGAAGATCGGAGCAAATACAACCAAGGCTGAGCAGACGAGTTTCTTCAGTGCAGACACGGGTTTCTGGCTCTTATACCTGAGCTTATCGGCGGGCTATGAAGTCGTCTATTGCCTTAGGAGATGACCGTCAACGAGCATTGCTGACCAGGCTTTTCTGGCTGGAGAAAGAAGTGGCTTTCAGGTGATACCCGGAAGATGTGGTGAGGATTACTGGGTAATCGAACTGGCCACCGACGAGAAAACATTATTGGCGTTGCCACCGATCAAACGGATGGTGCCGACCACAATGACCAGAATCACCGCGAGCATGACGGCATATTCCGCTACGTCTTGCCCTCGATCCTCCGACCAGAGTTGAAGTAGAGCTTGCAAGTGAGCCTCCCTGCAACACGTGCAGTCGCGCGGCAGCATACGTTCACCCCGCAACTTTCAATGACATAGTAGAGCGGATGATTCACTCCCGCAATGGCTCCGAGGTGTCTGGCAATGGCACGAAGGTGCCATGTCACGAGATCGGCTTTAGCGGGAGAGATTGATTTACCGCGAACAGCGCCAGTTCCAGGCGTGTGGAAACGCCCAGTTTATCGAAGATATTGCTCAGATGGTGCTTGACCGTATCTTCACTGATTTTGAAATACTCGGCGATCTCCTTGTTCGAATAACCGGCGACCACCGCGGAGACGATTTCCAGTTCGCGGGGAGTCAGGCCGAATTTCTTCTGACGGGCTTCCTCGCCGGATGATTGGACCAGGGTGCGGAGATACTGCACTAGATTCGAAACACTCTCGCGCCCCACCCAGTACTCGCCGGACATGACGGTGTGAATGGCCCTCAGCAGAAGTTGCGTGGCCGAATCCTTGAGTACCACTCCACGCGCGCCGAGTTGAAGAGCTTCAACAATCTGATTTTTCTCCGCGGCTGCGGTAAGCAAGATGACCCGCACGCCCGCGGACCCCGCCCCGGAGCTCATTTCCCGCAACGCTTCCAGCCCGGGGTGGCGAGGCATAGCGAGATCGAGCAACAAAATGTCGGGCTTTAGTTGGCGCGCCAGTTTGACTGCTTCCGCCCCGTCACATGCCTCCCCAATCACCTTCAGATCGGGCTCGGTCTCCAAAAGCCTCCTGAGACCATCACGGAAAATAGGATGATCATCGGCAATGACAATGCGAATTGGTTGCGTTCGGCGATTATCCATGCAATGCGCCTTGCGGCTGGGGGACGGTAATCTCCAATCGTGACCCGCGCCCAGGGTTTGATTCTATCGTGAGTTCTCCCTCAATCAAACGTACACGTTCCTTGATGACCACCGGTCCTTTTCCTGCCGCATCGAGTTCATGATGAGAGAGGCGCCCAGAAAACGGAAACCCGCGTCCATCATCTTCGATCTCCACCTTCCAATGTGCGTTGTTGGCGGCCAGACGCACCAACACCTGGCGCGCCTGGCTGTGCTTCCGGACATTTACCAGAGCTTCTTGCACGATCCGGGCAACCTCCCGGCAAACCGGCTGTGGCATCTGCAATTCGCCGATATCGGAAACAAAATGCGCCGAAATCCCGGTTTCCCTCTGAAATCGTTCGACGGTGTCGTGGATCAGGCCCAGCAGACGTTTTGCATCCACGTCGAGCGTTTTCATTTGCTGCATCAACTCTCGCAGCTTCAGCACTTCTTCTCGTAGCAGGCTCTGGATGCGGCCCAATTCGCCCGGAACAACACTCGGATTCGACACGGATTGTCGTCGCAGTACGTCGACTTGCATCTCGACGGCAATCAGGGATTGAACTGCGCCGTCATGAAGTTCTCGAGCGAATTTCGCCCGTTCCACAGCGCCCGCACGCAGGCGCAGACGTCGAAGCAAGAGGACATTGTAGACTGCAGGCCCAACCTGCCGCACCAGTTCCTGCAGAAAATGCAGCTCTTCCTCGGTGTCGCCGGTAAGATTGGGATCCAGTAGGAAAATCCGTCCTTGCCACTCGTTGGCAAACGCAAACGATACCACCAAGGCCCGGTGAAACGGGTGCACCCGGGCAAAAGCGTCTAAAAACTGTGCGCTTAAGCCGGCCACCAACATACCGTCGTCATTCAAGGCCACAATCGACAAGTGACGCCCGCCTTTGTTCGACTTGCATTCGGCATAGCATGCGACAGCTCGCGAGTCTTTTAGGTAGGTCTCGAGGTCGGTGGGCGAAGAGTCAATCCATCGAAACCCGGACTTCTGCCGTGGTGCAGTCAGTTCTGCCAGGAAAACCCGGTGACTCTCGATCTCGCGGGAAGCGATCACAAGATGCTTCGCGCCATACATCGCGAGCAGTTCTCCGGCAATGTCCTGCAGAGTTCCGGAAACGCCAGCATCCACTCGAGCCTTTCCGAGGGTTCGGGCAACCACAACCTTTTCAGCTCGCAACTGCTTCTGCTGCTCGGCGAGGTATCCCAACAAAAGGCCTAATACGAGCAGGTAGATGGAGCGCATAAACAAACTTTTGGGGTCAAAATAGGTTGCATCCACCCGCAATACCGGGAGGTAATGCCGCACCAGAAATGCATTGATGCCGTTTACCCATCCAGACTCCAGGGCAAAGCCGTCGGCCCAAAGCAGAAATACTGCAGCGACCGCGGTACCCAGCGTTTCCCAGAGCCCCCAGCGATACGCCGCAGCCGCGAGCACGAAAACGAAGAACAGGAAAAAGGGGTTGCTTTGGCCACTCGCAAAGATCGAAATAAGCGCCGGCCATAAAACATCGGCGCCATGAACCAGAATTCGAAAGGACGGAGTCGATCGCTGACGTCGCCTCAGGAAGATGATGATGATCATTCCTTGAGCGATATAGAAGGCCAACAGGCCAAAAGCCCAAATGGAGTAATGGATCACCGCCGGATCCATCCAGATGGCGACCAGGGCGGAAACGGCTAAGAACACCCGTGCCGAGGCGAGCCAGCGCTCGATGCGCCGGATCTCGGCCGCAGTCATGGGGGCCCGCAGTCTCCAAAGGAATCGATCTCGAACTGCCTGGATTGACAAGTGTGCTTCCGTAAAACCGGATTGAAAGTTACTGGATTCTAGTCAGTATAAGACCTGCGGAGCAAATTGAGGCTTGATAATCCGGCCATCAACGCTGCCTCGGCAGATCACTCCACCAAAGTTACGACAGTAACTTTCCCAAGCTGTATTGATCCCTAGAATTAAAGCAGCGATATGCCCTGGCGATCCAAGTTATGGATCTTGGCCGCCTGTGTCTTGGTGTGCGCACAGGTACTGGCTTCTTTGACCCTGCACGGCTTCACGCTGGTAGCCGTGAGCGACCTCACACAATTGTTGCTTCTGCTGTCCGGCACATTGGCCCTTGTGCCGGTGATTCGCCAAAGCACCGGGCGCGCCCGCATCTTCTGGCTGTTGATGTCTCTGGGCACTGCGTTTTGGCTGCTTTACCAGGCAATGTGGTGTTACTTCGAAGTCATTCTCCGCACCGACGTCCCGAACCTTTTTCCCGGTGACCTCGTTCTCTTTGTTCACCTGGTTCCGATGATTGCGGCAACCGCATTGCAACCGCACGCGCCCCAGGACCAGCGCAGCAGCCGCTTGGGATCTCTGGATTTCGTCATGCTGCTGATCTGGTGGCTTTACCTCTACTTGATCACCCTCATCCCGTGGCAATACGTCTACCCCGACGCCGCAACCTACGAGCACAATCTCAACGTCGTGTACCTGATTGAGAAGGTTGCCTTGTTGGGAATCCTCTCCGTGCTGTGCTTACGCAGCACCGGATACTGGAATAAGGTGTACATGAATTGGCTGGGCTGCACGCTGACTTACAGCTTGAGCTCCTACCTTGCCACATGGGCCATTGAACGACAGGTCTACCACTCCGGAAGTATGTACGATTTGCCTTTGGCGGCGTCGATGGCCTGGGTAACGTGGATTGGAGTACGGGGGCTCTCCGGGACCAACGAACAGAACTCGCCTCACCTCAGCAAAGGACATGGGGTGTGGGTGGCACGACTCGGGATGGTGGCCGTCTTTTCCCTACCTCTGTTCGCCGCCTGGTCGGTATTCGACTGGAGTACTCCGCAAAATGTGCGCGGGTTCCGTCTCATTGCAACCTTATGCACCATGCTCCTGTTAGGCGGAATGGTATTCCTCAAGCAGCACATGCTCGACGTGGAACTGCTTGAACTTCTGAAACGATCCGAGCAAGCTTTCGAAAATCTGACTCGCCTGCAAGCTCAGTTAGTACAATCGGAGAAACTTGCAGCGCTTGGGCAATTGGTTGGCGGTGCCGCTCACGAATTGAACAACCCGCTCACTGCGATGCTGGGCTATTCCGAATTGCTGAATTCGACCGAGCTTACCAATGAACAGAAATCGCTGGTTCAGAAAGTGGAACAGCAACTTCGGCGCACACGAACCCTGGTCTCGAGCCTTCTGAGTTTTGCCAAACAAGTGCCGGGAGAAAAATCTCCCATCGACCTCAACGCCCTGGTGCAAACTGCTGTCAAACTGCATCCTCCGCAATTGCGGGGAGCCTACGTTCAGGTTCGGACCGACCTGGATCCCGCGCTGCCACGGGTGCTCGGGGATTCCAATCAACTCTTGCAGGTTTGCCTGCACATCACCAACAACGCCCTCCATGCGCTGGCCGAGAAAGGCGGAGCCATGATGGTCTCGACGCGAGCCAAGGGGGATACGGTCGAGATTGAATTCTCCGACAACGGCCCAGGCATAGACAACACCGAAAAAGTGTTCGATCCTTTTTACACAACGCGGCCGGTTGGGCAGGGAGCCGGCTTGGGACTCAGTGTCTGCTACGGGATCATTCAGGAACACAAGGGCAAGATCGTATGCCAGAATCGGCCCGAAGGAGGCGCCCTGTTCCGGATCACGCTTCCGGCATGCTCCGAATCCGCAGCCTACCATTGGCCGCAGGCATCACAGGCGAAAAGCGCCGGAACTCAGTAACGGAACCTCACGCGATCTGCAGTTCCACCGTTCTCTTCAACTGTCCACAGGCGGCATAGATGTCGCGTCCCCGCGGGCGTCGCACAAACGTGGGAATTCCTGCAGCGATCAATATCTTCTGAAAAGCCAGGACGTCTTCTTGCGCCGGAGTTCCAAAATCAATGCCCGGCCCCGGGTTTAGGGCGATCAGGTTCACTTTCGCACGGATTCCACGGATCAACTCCACCACTTCTCTGGCGTTCTGTATGGAGTCGTTGACGTCCTTCAACAACACATATTCGAAGGTAAGCCGTTCCCGGTTACGCAGCGGGAAGTCTCGAGCTGCCGAGATCACCTTCTCCAGGTTCCACTTGCGATTCAGCGGCATCAGCCTGCTGCGCAGTTCGTCATTGGAGGCATTCAAAGAAATCGCGAGCTTTGGTCGAATCGCCTCCGCACCGAATTCGGAAATACGTGGCACGATGCCCGCAGTTGAGACTGTCATGCGAGAGGCCGCGATACCCACGCCCTCAACCAGCAGCAAAACCGCCCTCATGAAATTGTCGTAGTTCAGGAACGGCTCGCCCATTCCCATAAAAACGATATTGATCCGGTTCTCCGGCAAAGAAACGTTCTGGTCGTTTAAGACCGTAGAGATTTGCCCCACGATCTCGCCCGCAGTCAGATTGCGTTTTACTCCGAGCAAAGCTGTGAGACAGAATCGACAGTCAACGGCACAACCAACCTGGCTGGAAACGCAAACGGTAGCCCGCTTCAGTCTTTGATCTTGGTCATCCCCTGCTACGGTGCCATCTCCCGCTTCGCCGTCATCCCCTTCCGGCATCCAGACGGTCTCCACCGTTTGATCATCACTCAATTTGAGCAGGTAGCGAACCGTTCCATCGCCCGATTCGAACTTCTTCTCGATATCTGGCATTCCGATGGAGACGCCCTGGCGCATCAATTCTTCGCGAAACAATCGCGGCAAGGTCGACAGGTCATCGAGAGAACGCACGCGTTGCCGGTAAACTGCTTCGAAAATTTGTTGGCCACGGTATGAGGGCTCGCCCGCATGCTCAACGATCTCTGTAAACTCTTGAAGAGAAAGGCCTAAAAGTGTCTTTTCCTCTCCTCTGTGCATACATCTAACCTATTCTTGAGCTTGTCTCCTCACCATTTTAGAGGAGCCAGCCGGCATCTGCGTACCAAGACGGGAATATTAGCTATGTCATTGATTATAAGCAACTAACATATTTCGCAGCCCCCGTCTGCTTGTGTAACAATGATTGTGGGGCTTTAGCGCACCGGTTTTATGGTTGAAGACGTCCGCAATATTCGACGAGAGGTTTTGCCCAATGGGCTGACCGTCATCACCGAGCAAATGCAGCATATTCGCTCGGTCTCCATCGGCATTTGGGTAAAAACCGGTTCCCGTGACGAGGACCTGCAGTGGAATGGCATTTCGCATTTCGTCGAACACATGGTGTTCAAAGGCACCCAACACCGTTCAGCGGAAGACATTGCCCGCCAGGTCGATTCCATCGGCGGGAATATGGACGCTTTCACCGCCAAGGAATGCATCTGCTTTAACGTAAAGGTGCTGGATGAGCACCTCCCGATCGCGATGGACGTTTTGAGTGACCTGGTCCTCAATCCCGTCTTCCATACCCAGGACATTACCCGCGAGCGCGGTGTGATCCTCGAAGAAATCAAAATGGACGAAGACAGCCCGGACTACCTCGTCCATGAGATCTTCACGCAGAACTTTTGGAAAGATCATCCTTTAGGAAGGCCAATCCTGGGCACGAAGGATACTGTAAAACGCTTTGAACGGGACCCGGTTCTCGGCTTCTACGCGCAGAGGTTCGGTCCCGGCAATCTCATCATCAGCGCCGCGGGAAACCTGAAGCATCACGACTTCGTTGCTTTAGTCAGTAAGCACTTCCAGCATATGAAGCCGGTGAAGAACGGGTTCCACAGCGCGCCGCCGACGGTCATGCCGCGCATTATCATGCGCAACAAGAAAGCGCTGGAACAAGTGCAGATCTGTGTCGGCGTTCCTTCGCACCCGATTGCGCACGAGAACCGCTACGCTTCTTACATCCTGAATACCTTGCTTGGCGGTGGGATGAGTTCCCGCCTGTTTCAAAACATCCGCGAACGCCAGGGATTGGCGTACGCCATTTACAGCGACTTGAGCCCGTACCGCGACACGGGCTGCCTTTCCGTCTACGCCGGGACGTCGCGCGAATCCGCAGCCAAAGTCGTGCAGTGCATCGTTGCCGAGTTTCACAAGCTGAAAGCCGAGCAAGTCCCCGAAGAAGAACTTCGCCGCTCCAAGGATCAATTAAAAGGCAGCCTGATGCTGTCGCTCGAGTCCTCGACCTCGCGCATGTCCAATCTCGCGCGCCAGGAAATGTATTTCGACCGCTTCTACTCGATGGATGAACTCCTGGAGAAAATCGAAGCGGTAACCGCCGACCAGCTGCAGCAATTGGCCAACGAATTCTTCCGCACCGAATCGATTGCCGTAACCGTTCTCGGCAACCTGAACGGTTTCAAGCTAAGCCGCGACCAGCTCGCCTGCTGAGCGCTAGTCTCCGGTGTGGCTTAGAGCCTCCTCTTCTCGGACCGCCCACTCTCCTTCGCCTACATAGCCCCGCTTATCATACGAGTGACCCGTAACCAGGCCCAGAACGAACCACCCCAAGACGAGCGCTCCGAGCGCGAAAATGCTATCGCCAATCATTCGCAGCCAGCGCAAATGGTTCAAGAGAGGCGTTTGCATAAATTCCGAAGAGCGCGCGTACCAGGTCCCGTACTCAACCGAAGCCCAGGTTTGCATGAGCCCAATGGGCAGCACACTGATCAGCACCATCGCGGCCAGTCCGATATTGATCGCCCAGAAAGAGAACGCGAGAGGTGCGTTCTTCCAGGCCTTGCCCGGCCGCAGCGCCCGTAAGCAGAACAGCATCAGGCCAAGTCCGAGCATGCCATAAACTCCGAACAAGGCGGTATGTCCGTGCACCGGAGTCGTGTTCAGGCCTTGCATGTAGTACAGCGCGATAGGCGGATTAATCAAGAAGCCGAACAATCCCGCCCCCACAAAGTTCCAAAATGCGACAGCCACAAAGAAATAAATCGGCCACTTGTACGCAGCGAGCCAAATGTGCTGCTGCCGAGCTCGTGCCAGGCGAATGTTTTCCCACGCCTCAAAACCAATCAAGACCAAGGGAACCACTTCGAGTGCGCTGAAAACGGCGCCGAGCCCAAGTACAACTTCTGGAGTGCCGGCAAAGTAGAGGTGGTGGAAGGTGCCGATGATGCCGCCGGAAAGAAACACTACCGTCGAGAACAGCACGCTACGGGTAGCCGTCTCCAAAGACAAAAGCTTTAGCCGGGTCAGCAGGAATGCGATCACAACCGTGGCGAAAACTTCAAAGAAGCCTTCCACCCAAAGATGAACCACCCACCAGCGCCAGTATTCCGCCGTGACCAGGTTGCTGCGTTGCCCGTACATAAGGCCGGCTGCATAGAATAAGGGAATTGCCGCACTCGCGATGATGAACATCAGCAGCAGCGCGTGATTCCCATTGTTTTTGACCAGCGCAGGTTTCAAGCTGCGCCACATGAGCCAGAACCAAAAGATCAACCCAACAAACAGCAGGATCTGCCAAAGGCGGCCCAGGTCCACGTACTCGTATCCCTGTGTTCCGAGCCAGAACCAGGCGTTGCCCAGCTTGTGCTCGATACTCATCCACTCTCCAGCAAGCGAACCGACAACAACGAGCAACAGGGCTCCAAAAAGCGCATTCACTCCCAAACGCTGCCCACGAGGTTCCAACCCGCTCACCGCCGGGGCAACATACAATCCGGTCGCCAGCCAGGATGTGGCGATCCAGAAGATTCCAATTTGCAGATGCCAGGTGCGAGCCACCGAATAGGGTAGCCATCGATCTAGTGGAATACCGTAGAATCCGGAACCTTCGACCCCATAATGCGCCGTAATAGCTCCGAGCCCCACCTGAACCACCCACAAAGCGGCAACCACAAAAAAGAATTTGAGCGTCGCCTTTTGGGACGCCGTCGGCTGCAATCCCAGTAGCGGATCCTTCTCCGGCAGCCATTCTTCCGCCACCGCTCGTGGCTGGGAAGCGAAGTACCACACCATGCCTCCAATGCCGGCCAGCAGAAGCACAAAGCTGACAACGCTCCAAACAATAGTGCTCCCCGTAGGCTCATTCCCGATCAATGGTTCGTGAGGCCAGTTCTGCGTGTAGGTGACCTGTGTTCCCGGGCGCTGCGTCGAAGCCGCCCATGCCGTCCACCAGAAAAACGTGCTCATTTCCCTTTGTTGATCCGGATCCGTGAGAGCGTTCTTTGCAATCGCATATTGATTGCGGCCGTTTTGAAACACGTCCGCGTAGTAGCGCGCGAGCGCTTCAAAGGCCGAGGCACGGATTGGGTCCACCGTAATGATGCCGGTCGCGGGATCATAACTGTTGCGACGCATCAACAATTGCAGGCGCTCGCGCAACGCGGCTTGCTGTTCAAGAGGCAGAGAGGCGTAATTCGCCGCACCCGCCTCTTTGGCCCAGCGCTCGAGAATGAACACGCATTCGCGATGCAACCAGTCCGCCGTCCAGTCCGGCGCGACGTACGAGCCGTGGCCCCAGATGGTTCCGACCTCCTGGCCACCGATGGATTGCCAAACGTTCTGGCCATCCTGGATCGTGCTTCCGGAAAACAACAGCCGGCCGTCTGTGGTCATCACCTGCGACGGAATTGGAGGCGCATTGTGCATGATCTTGATGCCGACGCCCCCCAAAACCGCGAAAGAAACCGCGAGTACTAACGCTAGCGCGATCCAAAGCCCCCGGTATGACATTTGTTGCTCCTGTGATTGAGATAGATCGTATTACGATATGTTATCGCACAAAAAAAGCCCGGGCTTCGACTGTCTTTAAATATGTACGCACAATGCAGTGACCAGGAAAATTCCGAACGTCAGCGCGTTCGCCAATTCAGTCCATCCCAGGCGCCGCACGACCAGCGGCCGGAACGGCGTTACGATCCAATGAATCCCGCGCAGAAGGGCAGGAATAAAAGCCAGAATTACAAAGCCGGACAGCATGTGCATGCGCCAGAGGATCGCAAGGCCACACATGAGCACCAATTGTGTGACTAGAAATGATCTGGCGCTGACAGCCTTTTGCCACAATCCCTGCACGCGCGCGGAATGGATCCGCACTTGAACAAATTGAATTTGATTCACCGCGAAAAACCAGTTTGCCAGCCATAGCAACACGGCAGTTGTGTTCAGGGTTTGTCGCACGACAATGTATGCCGCTGGTGCTGTCGACGTGAGCGCAATCGCACCGACAATCTGCGACAGCATCCGCGTGTTGCGCCCCAATTTCTTCAGCAGCACTTGCGCCGCAAACGCCTTTCCCGAAACCAAACCAAGCCACAGCAGTTCCAGATTCTG
>Ga0335078_10014459_pt1 | contig 11703 bp, 11 predicted proteins | sample Lox_Sample_32_FD_206711 | JGI IMG/M metagenome (GOLD analysis project Ga0335078, IMG submission 206711) | Soil microbial communities from Loxahatchee National Wildlife Refuge, Florida, United States - Lox_Sample_3.2 | ecosystem: Environmental > Terrestrial > Soil > Wetlands | place: USA...
CCGAAATTCTTTCCCGCGACCAGGACACTGGACCCGGCGTGATGCGGCTTGTTCAGAGCGAAAGCGGGATCGTGAGCTCCGTCCTTGGTGCGGCGCCAGTCGTAGAAAAGAAATTCTCCGAAGCCGGTGCGCTCGATACGCTTCAGAAATTGCTTGGGAATAATCTGGTCGGTATCAATGTTGGCGCGGTGCAGCGGTGCGACCTTGCCTTTGTGTACGCGGAATCGATCCATTTCAGTGAAACTCCCAGTGGCGGACGTCGGTGAAGTGGCCGGTGATTGCCGCGGCGGCGGCCATCATCGGGCTGACTAAATGCGTGCGCCCACCGCGTCCCTGGCGTCCTTCAAAGTTGCGATTGCTGGTGGAGGCGCAGCGCTCGCCGGGCTGCAGAATGTCCGGGTTCATCCCCAAACACATGGAGCAGCCGGACTCGCGCCACTCGAAGCCCGCCTCCTGAAATATGGTGTGCAGACCTTCCTGCTCGGCTTCGCGCTTCACCGCCTGCGAGCCCGGCACCACCATGGCTCGAACCTTCGCCGACACCCGGTGTCCTTTGGCCACGCGAGCCGCGGCGCGCAAATCCTCGAGGCGAGAGTTGGTGCAGGAACCGATGAACACGCGATCCACCACAATCTTCTCGATCGGCGTTCCAGCTTCGAGACCCATGTAATCGAGCATGCGCTCGATGGCATGCCGGTCGGCATCCGAGTGCGAACCGTTGAGCGTGGGTACGTGGCCGGTCACCGGAACCACCATTCCGGGGTTCGTCCCCCAGGTCACGAGAGGCGCAAGCTGCAACGCGTCGATGTGTAGAGTTGCGTCGTAATGAGCCCCAGGTTCGGAAGACAGGCTCCGCCAGTGGGTGACGGCTGTATCCCAGTCGTGGCCACGAGGAGCAAAGCGCCGATTCTTGACGTAGGCAAAAGTGGTTTCGTCGGGCGCCACCATGGCCGCGCGGGCACCGCCTTCGATGCTCATGTTGCACAGCGTCATGCGGCCTTCCATGGAGAGCGAGCGCACCGCATCGCCACCATACTCGATGACGTAGCCTGCGGCGCCGTCGGTGCCAATCTGGCGAATGACTCCGAGAGCCAAATCCTTCGCAGTGACGCCTTCACCCAACTTGCCGCTTACCTGGATCAGCATGCTCTTGGGCTTGCGCTGCGGCAAACACTGCGTGGCCAGCACATGTTCCACTTCCGATGTGCCGATGCCAAAGGCGAGCGCGCCAAACGCGCCGTGGGTGCTGGTGTGGCTGTCGCCACAGACGATTGTCTTACCGGGCTGAGTGAGGCCCAACTCCGGGCCGATCACGTGAACGATGCCCTGGTCGGGCGAATCCAGATCGAAGAGCGGAACTCCAAACTCTTTGCAATTGCGCTGCAGAGTTTGAATCTGCAGGGCGGCAATGGGATCGAGAATTGGAGTGCCCCGGGGCTCAGTGGGAATGTTGTGGTCGACGGTGGCGAAAGTCCGTTGCGGCTGCCGCACCGGTCGATTCGCCGCCCGCAAGCCATCGAAGGCCTGTGGCGAGGTGACTTCGTGCACCAGATGCAGATCGATATAAAGAAGAGGCAGGCGCCCATCGGGCACACAGACGATGTGCTCGTCCCAGATTTTATCGAAGAGTGTGCGTGGCTTTGACATTGGGTTTATTGGTTGGATGCCTGAAGTATCGGCTCGGTCGCGACAGCTCGTGTTCGAACCACCTCGGCCACTGCGCGTCCCATCTCCGACGTGGTGGTTACGTGCTCACGTGCTCCCGCCAAATCCTGGGTGCGGAGTCCACTCTCAAGCGCCGACTTTACTGCCGCCTCGACGCAAGCTGCCTCAGCGTTTAACTGAAACGAGTGCCGCAACATCATGGCGACGGACAGGACCGCGCCCAGCGGATTGGCGATGCCACGTCCGGCGATGTCAGGCGCGGAGCCGTGCACCGGCTCGTACAGCGCCACTTTCCCACCCACGCTCGCCGATGGCAGCATGCCGATCGATCCCACCACCGCCCCGGCCTGATCGGAAAGGATGTCGCCAAACATATTTTCCGTCAGCACGACGTCGAAGCTTGCGGGATGCGACACCAGCGCCATGGCGGCCGAATCCACATACATGTGCGAGAGCTGCACGTCGGCGTAATCTTTTGCCACCCGGGTGACCACCTCTCGCCACAAGCGCGAGCAATCGAGCACGTTGGCCTTGTCAACGGAAGTGACTTTGCGGCGGCGGGTGCGCGCCAGCTCGAAGGCGACGCGAGCGATGCGCTCGATATCCGACTCGCCGTATTGCATGGTATCGATCGCGGCCCGATGTCCCACCGCGCCCTGGGTCGAGCGCGGCTCGCCGAAGTAAAGTCCCCCCAGCAGTTCCCGCACAATCAATACATCGGTGCCCCGCACAATTTCGGCGCGCAGCGGAGAACAGCCCTCCAGCGCGGAAAAGCAGAGGGCCGGACGCAAGTTGGCAAAAACGCCCAGTTCCTTGCGGAGCCGCAGCAGGCCTTTCTCCGGACGCAAGGCGGCAGGAAACTTATCGAAGGCAGGTCCGCCCACTGCGCCCAGCAAGACGGCTCCGGCGGAAAGGCAGCACTGGATCGTCTCCTGCGGCAAGGGATCATTAGCCGCCACCAGCGCGGCGCCGCCGACGTCCTTCTGGGTCAGCTTGAGCTGGTGCCCGAAGGTCTCGGCAATAGCCTCGAGCACACGTACTGCTTCGGTAGTAACTTCGGGACCAATACCGTCCCCGGGAAGGATGGTGAGATTGAGCAGCATGGGGATGACCTAGGGGGAACTATACACCCCAGAGATAGTCTTCCTGATCCCCGTGATGCTCCGGGATAAGGTTCAACGCGCTGGAAAGGCTGATCTCCGCTGGGGGAAAGGCCGCTGCTGCGTGCGGCTGGGTGTGCTCGGTATTCGCGGCGGAGGCGGCTGCCGCAATGGCTTGAGCCTTGGCCTCAGGCGCAAGAGCCCGTTGCGCCGGCAGCTTCAAGCCGGCAATGAGTTCGATCAGATGATGATCCTCCACATGCTTGATGCGGTCCGCGAGCTCCACGAAACGCCGGTACAAATCGTCGAGTTCGCGGCGATCGAACTGGTGACCGAGCTGCTCGCAGCGCAGGCCGAGCGCATGTCGTCCGGAATGCTTTCCCAGCACCAGGGTAGAGTCGGGCACGCCCACCGACTGCGGCGTCATGATTTCGTAAGTCAGCGGGTTCTTGAGCACGCCATCCTGATGAATGCCGGCCTCGTGGGCAAAGGCGTTGCGTCCGATGATGGCCTTGTTGGGTTGGACGGAGACGCCAGTGATTTCGGAAAGCATGTGGCTGGTGGGATAAAGTTCCTCGGAAACCACAGCCGTTTCGTATTCAAACTTGTCGCGGCGGACGCGCATGGCCATCACGATTTCTTCGAGCGACGCATTCCCGGCGCGCTCGCCGATACCGTTGATGCTGCACTCCACCTGGCGGGCGCCGGCGGCGATGGCGGCTAACGAGTTCGCGACCGCCAGACCAAGATCGTTGTGGCAGTGTGCTGAGATGACGACGTTTTCAATGCCGCGGACCCGTTGGCGAATTGTCTGGATCAGTTCGCCAAACTCGCCGGGCGTAGTGTAGCCCACGGTGTCAGGGATGTTGACGGTTGTGGCTCCGGCGTCGACGACCGCCTGCACCACCTGGCACAAGAATTCGGGATCGGTACGGGTCGAGTCTTCCGGGGAAAATTCCACATCCTCGCAGAAAGTGCGCGCCAGGCGCACCGACTCCGCCGCCTGTTCCAGGCACTGCTGGCGGGAGATGCGGAGCTTATGTTTTAAGTGGATATCAGAGGTTGCGAGAAAAACATGGATGCGTGGCCGGGCGGCGCCGCGAACTGCGTGCCAGGCGCGTTCGATGTCCGGTGCACAGGCCCGTGCCAGACCAGCAATGACGGGGCGGCGAACAACGGCCGCAATTGCCTGCACTGCGGCAAAGTCCCCGTCGGAGGCGATAGGAAAACCGGCTTCGATGACGTCCACGCCCAGGCGATCGAGCTGATGCGCCAGATGCAGCTTTTCCTGCACATTCATGCTGCATCCCGGCGACTGCTCGCCGTCGCGCAGCGTGGTGTCGAAAACCGTGATACGCGCCCGCTCCATCCCTGCATCCTCCTGGTGGAATCTGAAGCTATATGTTAGGGTACCGCAGAAATTAAGAAAAGGTTATAGTTCTTGCGTTACCATTAGTAACGCTTACAACATAAGTATAACTGATGGTCGATTAAGTTAAGTTAAGGAAGAGAATATGGACCTGGCCCAACTGGAGGTTTTCCTGACGGTGGCGCGGGAGGGACGATTTTCCCGCGCAGCCGAGAAGCTTTATCGCACGCAATCGGCGGTCAGCCAGTCGGTACGCAAGCTGGAAGAGGAACTTGGTGAGCCGCTTTTTGACCGCTCGTCCCGCGACGGAACGCTGACCGACGCCGGGCAAGTGTTGCGGGAGTATGCCGAGCGGCTGTTGAACCTGCGCACCCAAACGCAGGAGGCGCTGGTTGAACTGAAGGAGCTGCACAAGGGAAAACTGGTCATCTCCGCCAACGAATTTACCGCGCTCTACCTTTTGCCGCTGCTGGGGGAGTTTCGCCGGCTGCATCCCATGATCCGCATTGCCGTACACCGCTCGCTGGGCAGCCGCATTCCCGATGATGTGCTGCGGCACAGCTCCGAGCTGGGGGTACTTACCTACGAGCCGCAAAGCGCGCAGTTGCGCTCCACGGTTGTTTACCAGGATGAGCTGGTTTTCGTGGTCCCTCCCACGCATCCGCTGGCCGGCCAGGCGCAGGTGAGCATCCGGCAGCTGGGCGCGGAGTCGTTCGTCGCGCACAACGTTTCCTCGCCGTATCGCGACAAGGTGATCGAGACTTTCCAGCGTCACAAGACGCCGCTGCATATGAACATCGAATTGCCTACGCTGCAGGCCATCAAGCTCTTTGTCGTGATGGGCAACGGCGTAGCTCTAGTGCCGGAGATCAGCGTGGAGGCAGAGCTGGCGCGGGGAGAACTGGTGCGCATCCCGGTGCGGGAGCTGCGACTGCATCGCAAGTTGCGTTTGATTTACCGCAAGTCGGCCAGCCTGTCGCATGCCGCGCGCGCGTTTCTGCAAGTAGTGGAAACTTTCGCGCGCGATCGCAAGGGACGCTACCGGTTTCAAGGAGAACACTAAACGTAGGCGCGCGCCTGCATCGGATTCCCTAATTCTTCGGGTGGGCGGCGCCGAATGCCGAAGAGGCGACGAGGAGCTTGCCCTGGTCGTCATTGACCGGCTCCAGATCGAGTGTGAACCAGGCGCCTAGCCCTTGGTCGTGCTCAACGATTCGTGCTCTGAAATAATAGGTCTTCCCAGGTTCGGCGGAGAAACTATTCAACGCAATCTTCTTTGCATATCCTTTAAGTTTTGATTGCCAAGCCATGCATAAATGGTGGTCGCCTGGTTCGACGGGAATGGAGAAGTAGGAATTGTTCTTGTTCGCCCCCACCCAAGTGCCGTCCAGCCCTATTTTCGTGGTCGGCTTGGCTAATTGGTTTCGCGGCGCGTCGAACACCTCCACCACGTAGACCAGCGCCTTGCCGTCTTGCGCGAGTGCCGCGGGATGCTGATTGCTCTCGGTGTTCACTTCGAATTGAATATTACCTGGACCGCAAGCCGACTCGGCGGCGGCAATTGTCGACTGATCAGCTGCCAAAGCGGAGGACGCGAGGAGAGCGACGATCAGTATGGTTCTCATTTTCCCTCCCAGAGACTGGATACCGGTCAGGTGCGCAGATACTCCCATTCACGGTGATTTTACGCCTCTGTTTGCGCCACGAAACATACTTTACCTAATTAGACAATTGCCTCTCCATCGGCGGTAAATGCCGCGGCGGTAACTACTTGTGTCCCTTCTGATCGAGCACGGCGCGCAGGCGTGAATATCCACTGCGGCTCACCGGAAGCTGCGCTCCGTTGTTCAGGACCACAACGTAATTGTCTTTACTATAGGGTTCGATTTTCGTGACCCGTTCCAGATTCACGATGTAGGAACGGTGAATGCGCAGAAAGCGCGAGGGATCAAGCACTGTCTCCAGACTGGAAATGGTCTGCTGCTTGAGATGTTTCTTGCCTTCCGTGCTCAGGGCCACGTAGTCGTCCTGCGCTTCGGCAAAGTCGAGCTTGTTCACCGGAATAATGTGCACCCGCGTGCCATCTCGCACCACGATGCGTTCGGGATATTGATCCGGCGGCCGGGCGGTCGAGGCGAGTTCAGCCGGGACAGGAGACTTCCCACTCAGGCGTTGCTTGGCCCGCGTCAACGCGGTCTCAAAGCGCTCAGCCCCGAACGGCTTCAGAAGATAGTCCACGGCATGGATGTCGAAGGCGCGGATGGCGTACTCATCGTATGCAGTCACAAAGACGATGGCACGATCGGCGCCGATCAATTCCAGCACCTCGAAGCCGTCGAGCTTGGGCATCTGAATATCGAGGAAAAGCAGGTCCGGATTGAGTTCGGTGACGGCCTTCACCGCCTCGAAGCCGTTCTGGCATTCCGCCAGAATTTCGATTTCGGCATGGTTCGACAGGTATTCCCGCAGCATCTGCCGGGCGAGTTCCTCGTCATCGACGATCACCGCGCGAATTTTTCCCTTGGCTTCGCTCATCCCTTGTCTCCGTTGCTTTGCGCGGGCAAGCGCAGGTCGACCAGAAAAACATTGTTCTCCGCGTGCACCGAGATTTTGGCCTCCAAGCCGTATCGCGTATTCAGGCGCTGGCGTATGTTTTCCAGCCCTAAGCCGGTTTTCAGCGAGGACGGCGAGTCGGGATCAAAGCTGTTCGCGACCAAAATAGCCACGGTATCGCCGTGCTGCTGCGCACTGAGCCGGATCGTGCCGCCCTCGGGTAAATTGGCGATGCCGTGGCGAATGGCATTTTCCACCAGAGGCTGCAATAACAATGGAGGAACCGAAACCGCCAGCGTTTTTGGCTCGATGTCTTCCTCCATGTGCACACGCGCGCCGAAGCGGACTTTTTCAATGGCGAGGTAGCCGCGCACCAGCGCCAGCTCCTGATCCAAAGTGATGTTTTCCTGGCCACCGAGACGTAGGGTGGTGCGCAGAAAATCCGCCAGCAGAATGCACATCTCGCGGGCCTTGGCAGCGTCGGAGCTGGTCAGCGCGCTAATGGAATGCAGGCAATTAAAGAGAAAATGCGGATTCACCTGCGCCCGCAAAGCTTTCAATTCCGCATCGCGTGCCAGCACGCGGGCTTCGAGTGCGCGCTCCTGCGCCTCGCGCGAAGCCTGTTCCGCGAGCAGGATGTAATAAAAAGTTACCGACAGCAGATACAACAGAACGCCCGTTGCCCATAGAAGGGGGATGTGCCTCGTCAGCCGCTGATCCAGTCCGGCAAAACCTGCCCAGCGTACCAGTGCGCCGGCGAGACCTTTCGCGATTTGCACCCAGAGCACGCTGACCAGCGCGGCGTCGGTCAGATGCACCAGCGCCAGCTTGCCGAATCCCGATCGCTCCAAGGGCAACGCCCGGCAGGGATACCACGCGGACAAGCAGGCAAACGCATACACCACGCAAAGTGGCAGGGTGAGAGCCAGCGCTTCGCGCCAGTTCAGCCCACCCGATCCGGTCAGCAGGTAGACCAGAATTCCCGCCAGCGGAAGCCATGCCAGCAGATACAACCCGAGTTGCCGCGGACGGGTGAGCAGAGGATGCATACACGGTCCTCAGTTCCTGACTTCGACGCCACCCATGATGGCGATGCCCTTGATGATTAGAGTCTTGTTTGGCTGCGGGCCTTCGCGCGCTTTGAGGCTGTGACCTCCCATGAAAGCGGACACGCGCATGGAGACCGCCCAGGTTTCAGGAACCCGAATGACGCCGCCGCCCATGAGGCAATTCACGTTGATGACTGCCTGACTGCCTTCGATATCGGCGTCGCGCAGATCGACGTCGAAGCCGCCCATGAAGGCGACCAGATCGCCGCCGCGAAAATTCTTGGCGCGGATGCGATACTCGCCGCCACCCCACACGGCAAAAACGTTGAGATGCGGTGCCAGGCCGCCGCCCGTTTCGGTTGGCTCCTGCTGGTAAGCGCGCCAGATCAGGATCAGTCCGGCGGCGATTACGAACACCGGCCAGGTGCGGTCGAGATGCAGCTGCAGTTTCCCCAGGTGCTCCAGCTCGAAGCCCACCCCTGCCGCCAGCAACAACAGGCCCCAGAGCCGCCCGGTGGTATTGCTCGACTGAAAGATCTTCAGCAGCCCGACTACGAAGAAGATCAGCGCCCAGAAGTCGAAGACGATGATGTTCATCTGGTCGAGCAACAGCAGCACTCCGACCAGGATCAGAGCTCCGCCGTTCAAAACTGCCGGGTTGATTCCACGCCTGTTAGTGTCGCTCATGGTGGCCTTCTTTGGCGCACTCCTCGCGACGGTCCGCGGCGACGCGCTGGTCCGCTTGCATGAGGCTTACGGCCATCGCGATGAGCAGCACCGGCGCCACGTGCCCGATGGTCTGTAAAGAAAGAGAGCTGATTCGCATCAGGGAGCTAAGCTTATCAAATAAAAACAATGTCCCCGCCACCGCCAGGACGGCGGCCAGCATCGTCGACTCCCAACGTTCGGGCTGTTTTCGCTTTGCCATGTGCCGTCTCCTTCTCCGGACTTCTTTCGTCCTGAAGCGAGGATAGGTCGGGGCGGTTGTGGTGTCGCAGGGTTTTCGGCGAACGGCGGTTGTCTACCGGTAGATGGCGGGGGCTGTTCAGAATGACGTCTAGCCGCGAAGCGGCATAAGAATAAAGCCCATGGCCAAGCCATGGGCAAACTTCCCAAATGACGCAGCCCTGGAAAGGCGTAAGAGTGGTCTTGAGGCACAGACAGCAAAAATATCTTTCGCTACTTCGCGGCTTATCTATCTCCCCGTCGCGACCCATGGCTTGCGCCATGGGCTTTATTCTCCCGCCGCTTTGCGGCTGAGATAGGCAGGCGGAGAGGCCAAGCGACTAACGCGCCCGCGTCACCGCGCCTTCGGCCGCCGAAGACACCAGCGCCGCATACTTCGCGAACACGCCGCTGGTATATCGTGCCGGAAGCGGCTTCCACTCTTTGGCCCGCTGCTTCAAGACTTGATCGCTGACTTCGACGTTGGCTTGGCGTGTGTTGATATCGATGCTGATGATATCGCCCTCGCGTACCAGGCCAATCGGACCACCCTGCGCCGCTTCGGGCGCCACATGTCCGAGCATCAGACCACGGGTGGCGCCGCTGAAGCGGCCGTCGGTTAGTAGCGCGACCGACTCGCCCAGTCCTTCGCCAACAATGGCAGCGGTCACGCTCAACATCTCGCGCATGCCTGGCCCGCCCTTTGGGCCTTCGTTACGAATGATGACAACATCGCCGGCGTGAATGCGTTTCGAAGTCACCGCGGTCATGGCGTCTTCTTCCGACTCGAAAACGCGTGCCGGACCCTTGTGACTCAATCGCTCGTGCCCGCTGATTTTTGCCACGCATCCTTCCGGCGCCAGATTGCCGTGCAGGATTACCAGGCCGCCGGTCTTCTTCAGCGGCTTGTCGAGCAGAGCGATGACTTCTTGCCCCGGAGTCTCGTGAGCGCCTTCCGCTTCGGTCCCCAGGTCAAGGCCAGACACCGTGATGGTCTTCACTTGCAGCTTTCCACCCTGGATCAGACGCTTGGCCAACAGACCGACGCCGCCCGCACGATGCATATCCGCGGCGACAAAACGGCCGGCAGGCTTCATATCCGCCAGCAGTGGAGTCCGTTCGCTCACGGTTTCGAAGTCGTCGATGTCGAGCGGAACTCCGGCCTCGCGAGCGATGGCCAAGAGGTGCAGCACGGCGTTGGTCGATCCCCCGGTGGCGGCGACGGAAGCAATGGCGTTCTCAAACGCCGGACGCGTGAGAATATTCTTGGCAGTGGTCCCGGCTTTCAACAAATTCATCACCAGCTTGCCGCAATCGAAGGCAACCTGATCTTTAGCGGGGTCCATCGCCGGAACGCTGTTGAATCCCATTGGCGAAAGCCCGATCATCTCCATGGCCGTCGACATGGTGTTGGCGGTGTATTGTCCGCCGCAAGCTCCCGCGCCGGGGCAGGCGACATTTTCCAGCGCCAGCAATTCGGCGTCGCTCATTTTACCCGCAGCATTCGCGCCGACGGCTTCGAATACATCCTGGATGGTCACATCTTTGCCATGAAAACTTCCGGCTGCGATAGTGCCGCCGTAGAGCACCAGGCCGGGGATATCGAGACGGGCCAGCGCCATCGCGGCCGCGGGAATGGTCTTATCGCATCCGACCACGCACACGACGGCGTCAAACAGTTGTCCGCGGCACACCAGCTCGATGGAATCGGCGATGAGCTCGCGGCTGACCAGCGAGGCGCGCATTCCCTCGGTGCCCATGGTCTCGCCGTCGGAGATGGCGATGGTGTTGAACTCCATGGGCGTGCCGCCAGCCGCGCGGACGCCATCTTTCACCTTGGCGGAGAGACGCCGCAGATGAAAGTTACAGGGCATGGTTTCAATCCAGGTGTTGGCGACGCCGATCAGCGGCTTGCGCAGATCGCTGTCGGTGAATCCGATGGCTTTGAACATGGCGCGCGACGGTGCCCGGTCGCGCCCGTCGGTGATGCCGTGGCTGCGGTGTTTAGGGTCCATGGTTAGAAAGTGTACGGCAGAAAAGGGGTGGAAAGAAAACCGCCGGGCGGACATCTTGCTTCTTGGCTTTGTCATCCTTCGCTTCGCTCAGGATGACAACTGGAAAAAAATTACGCTATCGCGGAGCGGGCTGCGGCGGGAGGAGCATTGACCGACGCCGGCGGATGGGGAGCGAACCAGAGGCTGCTGCCCGCGTTGTCAGTCTCGGCCGCGCCGGCGCGAACATTGACCACATCGACGATCGCGCGCCAGTCGCGGCAAAGCTGTCCGGTTTGCTTGGGGTTCACATCGAGCAAGAGCGTCACCGAATAGGCATAGCCGCTCGGGACGGCATGGACGTAGGGCGTGTCAATCCCGCGCCGCGAAGCGGCCGTCAGGATGCGCATCAGAGTCCCCTGCGAGTTGCGATAGTGAATGTGAAAGGCTTGCATGTTCTTCTCCCCTTACTCTTCAAAAACCATTTCGGATAATCTTGCGCCCGCCGGCACCATGGGAAATACGTTGGCTTCGGGATGGCATTCAAACGTGAGCAACTCCGGCTGCGGAGAACGTAAGAACGAATCGATCGCGCCGGAAGTGGCCACAAAATTCGCTTCGCTCATCGATTCTTCGTCCAGACGGCTGCCGTTGATCCGGTACGCTTTCGCAATTTCTACGAAATCCGGATTGTCGCTGAGATCAGTCTCCGCATAGTTGCGGCTGTAGAAAAGCTGCTGCCACTGCCGCACCATGCCGAGATATTTGTTATCGATGATGACCATCTTGATGGGCGTGCCCAGCCGCCGCACCGTGGCCAATTCCTGCAGGTTAAGCTGAAAGCCGCCATCGCCGGAAATGCAGAGCACCGTAGTCTCCGGCTTGGCCAGCTGCACCCCAATGGCTGCGGGAAGAGCGAAACCCATCGCGCCCAGACCGCCCGAGGTGATGAAGCCGCGGGGCGAGGACGAACGAAAACGCTGCGCCGCCCACATCTGGTGCTGACCAACATCGGTCACGACGACGCTGTC
>Ga0335078_10014460_pt1 | contig 11703 bp, 6 predicted proteins | sample Lox_Sample_32_FD_206711 | JGI IMG/M metagenome (GOLD analysis project Ga0335078, IMG submission 206711) | Soil microbial communities from Loxahatchee National Wildlife Refuge, Florida, United States - Lox_Sample_3.2 | ecosystem: Environmental > Terrestrial > Soil > Wetlands | place: USA: Florida...
GTTGCGCGTCTGGAAAGCCACCACGTCCGGATTGCCCATCTCCGCCAGCAGTTCCCGCACCTCGGCGGGCGTGCGGCGCAATTCCGGAAAATCGAAGTGCTGCGGCATCTCCAGCACCTTCAGCGGGCCGCTGAGACGATACTTGCCCCAGGACAACATCTCGCGATACGTGGGATGCTCCTCGTCCGAGCATCCCAAGCCCTTGGCCGCTTCTTCGTGCGGATCGGCTTCAAAGATCTCGTCGACGCGCATCCAGGCGATCAGGTTGTTGTTGGCATTGCGCAAGGCCATCTCCTGCCCCTCGCGGATGCCCTCCAGCTTCGCCACCGGCAAAGTGATGGGGATGGACCATATCAACCCGTTCGCCAGCCGCATGTTGTTCAGCACGCCGTCATAATCGGCTTTGCTCATGAAACGGTCAAGCGGGGAAAACCCGCCCGTCGCAAGCAATTCCAGGTCGCACAGGCTGCGCGGAGACAGTTGCAGCGTAGGCCCTTCGCCCGCTCGCCGCGCCAAGTCGTCGCGCTCCGCGCCTGCCACGATGAGATTGATCAATTCACCGCCATAAGGCGGGTTTAATTCGACTTTATTTTTGGATTCCATGTTTCTCCGAGAGTTTGTCTTTGGACAAGCGGCCCTTTCGGGCGCCAAGGCCTGCCCTACTACTACAACGATTTCAGACCGGTACCGGCCAGACCCCAGTACCAGAACCAGACAACGGGTTCGTTCCGGGAACCCCGTCCCTGCTGTTCACCCCCGCTCCGTCGGCGAGGCCACCGGCAAATGTCCGGAATCTGAACACCCGTGCGAACAGTTCTTTTTCGGCAGAGACCCTATGCGGCAAGCAAGTAGGATACTCTGTCGTCCGGTGTTATGACAGTCTCACCGGTACCAGATTGTCCAGAACTCTATCGCCGGTTGCGGCCGCTCGCTGTTGAGCGCTGGCTCTCAACGCATTCACCCACAAGCAACTTCACCGCGGCTGCGCACCGGTAAATTACCGCCTTGCATGGATTCCGGCGCCTCCAGCCCTGCCAGCGACAGCAAGGTGGGAGCGATGTCCAGCAAGTGCATGCCCTCCACTTCGCCTTTCACGGGAAGGTTGGGAGCCGCCAGTAAAAAGCTGCCGAACTGCGCGTGATTGCAATCGTCCGGACCCGTGTCATTCTCCTGCAAATAGAGCGAGTCATACCCCAGCCCGCCGATCGAGCGCCAGTAGAGCGCCCCAAAATGCACCACTAAATCCGGAGGTACGTTGCGCAGGCTGCGATAGAGATGGCGCGGCTCAAACACCAGCGAGCCCATGGGCTCGCCGCGATCGTCGCACAGCGCGTGGAAACGCGCCGTCATTTCCTGAACTAAATCGTCATACTCGGATTCCTTCACCGTTCCGTGGGGCTCCCGGCCCTCCACGTTGAAGAAGACCCGCGCGTAGTAGCCGCCCTCGCTCCACACCCGCGTCCGCTCCCAATCCACCAGGGACGGTGAAAACGGCGTCGGTTTCGTGATCGGCTGATTCAACACCAGCAGACCTTCCCGCCGCAACCACTCGTTCACGCAAAAGCCGCCTTCCAGGCGTTGCGCCCCGTGATCGGACACCACCAATACGTTGGTGTCGTCGTCCAGCAACTCCAGAATGTTGCCGATTTCCTGGTCGACGTAAACGTAATAGTCGTTGATCAGCGTTTCGTATGCATTACCTGGAACGTATTGCCGGTGTTGGGGATCGTGGTATTTCCAGAAGCCGTGATGCACCCGGTCGACGCCGATTTCTACAAACTGGAAGTAGTCCCAATCCACCGTCGTCAACAAATAGCGGATCACCTCGAAGTGCTTCCGCGTCATGTCGTAGATCTGGTCGCGCAGCCAATCCTTGTTCTCGGTGCGGAAGCCCTTCACGTCCACCGGGTAATCGCCTACCAACCTCTGGATCTCCTGTTTGACGCTGGCCGGATAGGTGTAATCGTTCGTCTTGGTGTCCGGCGTCATGAAGCACCCTACATTGACGCCCTGCACGTGCCGCGGCGGATAGCTGGGCGGCACGCCCACGACCACCACATTTTGTCCATGCGCCCCAAAAACGTCCCAGATAGCCGTCTGTTGAATGGACGTGGAGTTAACTACGGATAACCCGTTGTAGGAGTAATCCTTGCGGTTGCGAAATCCGTACACCCCTAATGAGCCCGGGTCCTGGCTGGTAGACATGCACATCCAGGCAGGTACCGTGATCGGTGGAATCACGCTCTCCAGCCGGCCGTAACAGCCGCGCTCCATCAGCCCCCGTATATTGTTTAGTCCGCCGTGCTGGAACAGGATTTCCGGAGCCGCACAATCCAGTCCGATGACAAGAGTCTTACCAGCCATGTCCTTCTTTACCTAGGATGTAGTCACGCGCCCAGACGCAAAACCAGAATCCCGCCAGTTTCGCTATTATCGAATGAGAGCACGACAGACCCGCTGGAGTCAAGGTCTACTAAATGAGATCTAGTACTCTCCTCTCGCGTTAAGTCTAATCAAAGGTGATAGTTGCACGTCTCAGATCGCCGCTCGAGTTCTTTGGATTTCATCTTCCGCGGAAACGGGCCGACCCGGATAGTCCCCAGCTCTGCCAGAACGGAGTCTTTTCATTGGCTTATGGCGGGCGGGCGGCGCACCCTTGCGCCCGCGTATTTCGGTCGGCTCGCCCGCGTTGTTGTACCTATCTCGCTGATTATACAAAAGATTCGGCTCCAATGCAGGCGCCCGCAGAAGAACCCGTAAACAGCGGCGGGCGCTGCCTAAGCTCGGCGGATGGTTGCTCCGCCCGGCAGCACAACACCCCATTGCCACTCATGTTTTCAGGGATCTCCTGCTGCCGCGCTGCGTTGAAAAACCGCCGGCACAATCGTCGTCGAGATCGGTTCCGCGACCGGCAGCACCCTGCTGGAATTCCACCGCCGCCTCGGCGATTCGCCATCCGGCACCGAAGACCCATTCTCCGGCTTGCAGCCAACTGGGGAGTTTTTTCGCCGGTACAGCCTCAATCCCAACGTCATCATCCACGCGGACCGGTTCGACGAGGACACGCTGAAGGAAGAGATCTGGACCTGCTAGCGCCCTCTGGAACGCTCGCGATCTACATTCCTGGCGAGGTCTTTTTTTAGGTATGGGTTTAGCGCAGTATTGTTGTGGAGATCCTATAGTGTAGGTGACCCGGGCCTCATCGACGGTCACTTGTCTAAACTGGGTGAGCTTTTCCTGAGTGATCCGGCCAGTTACCCGGCGGAGAAACGCGAGCTTCCCGTCACACACCCTCTAAAACACCGCGCCTAGTACTCCGCCGGTACTGTAGCCGTCGGGAAAACTGTGGTTATGGCCCCCATTCCCTTGATTCCACGGCGGATTTTGTGTTAGCTTCGGAGACACTCGTATCCTGTCGCGCCCCATGGAAATCGCATGCAGCAGAACGACGGTATCGCCACGCTGAATCATCTCTTCTTTTATCACCTGGATCGTTACCGCTTCGACCGCCTGTTGACGTTCAGCAACCGCGGCGAGTTGATGGCGTGGTCCACGGAGCGTTTCGCGAGGTCCGTCTTCGCTTTGCGGCACTTCCTGCAAGCTGCCGGTTTGGCCCCCGGCGATCGCGTGGCGGTGTTCGCGGAGAACCGGCCGGAGTGGCACATCGCCGATTTCGCCATCCTGCTCTCGCGGCTGGTGACGGTGCCGGTTTATAATACCCTCGCGCCGGCGCAGATCGCTTACCTGTTGCGGCACAGCGGTTGCCGGACGGCCATTATCGGCGGCGCCAAACAGTGGGAGACTTTGCAGCCGTTGTGGCGCGACCTGCCGGAGCTTGAAAACTTGATCGGCATGGAAGAGACGCCCGGCGTCCCCACTTCCCTGCCCCAAATCGTGGCCGCCGCGCCCGAGTTCGACGACGCGGCGGTGGCCCGCATCCGCGCCGAAGCGCTGGCCGCCGAGCCCACGGACTTGGCCACCATCGTCTATACCTCCGGCACGACGGGTACTCCCAAGGGCGTCATGCTGTCGCACGGCAACATCACGTTCGACTTGAAAGGCAGCCTGGCGCGGGTCCCTTCAAATACCGCCCACCAGGCTCTCTCGGTGCTGCCGCTGCCGCATGTCTTGGAGCGGACCCTTTGCTATGGCTACTTCCACGAGGGCGTGCGGATCGCTTACGGCGATCCCCACGATTTGAAAGAACTGCTGCCCGTGCACCGGCCCGATATCACCGGAGTCGTGCCCCGCATTCTCGAGAAAGTGAAGGAAGCCGTCGAAACGCAAATCGCCCTGCTCGCGCCTTGGCGGCGGACTGTTGCCGGGAAGTTGATCCAAGCCGCGGTGGCGCGCACCCGTCAGCGGCTGACCGGAGCCTTCGCCCCGCTTTCGGCCGCGCTGCTGGCTCCCTTGGCCAAGCTGCTGGTATTTCCGAAAGTACATCGCCAGTTGTGCGGCCTGCGCTACTTCATCTCCGGCGGGGCCTGGCTGAACCCCGATGTGGAGCTGTTCTTCCGGGCCGCCGGGTTCGATGTCCTGCAAGGCTACGGCATGACCGAAACTTCGCCGGTGATCACGCTGAACGAGTATAAGCGGGAAAAGCCCGGCTCGGTAGGTCCCCCATTGAATGGCGTCGAAGTGCGTATCGGCGAAGATGGCGAGATCCTCACGCGCGGACCGCACGTGATGCTCGGATATTATCGGGACGAAGCCGGCACCCGCCAGGCACTCGCCGAAGATGGCTGGCTCCGCACCGGAGACTTGGGCCGCCTCGACCCGGACGGCTGCGTCACGATCACCGGCCGCCGGAAAGAGATCCTGGTTCTCTCGAATGGCAAGAACGTGGCCTGCGCGGCGCTCGAACACGCCCTGCAGCGCAGCCCTTATATCCAGCAGGCGCTGATCGTGGGAGAAGGCCGCAAATTCGTGAGCGCTTTGATCGTCGCGCATCCCGAGCACGTGGCGCGCATTGCCACCCAGCACGGATTGGCCTGTGCCAGCCATGCAGAACTGCTGCTGGCGCCGCCCGTGGTGGCGCTCTTCCGCGCCGAGCTGGCCGCCTTGCAGGCGGACTTCTCCCCGTTCGAGCGAGCGAAACGATTCTGCTTCCTCACCGAAGAAGCTTTGCTGGATACCGAGTTGGTTACTCCCACGCAGAAAGTGCGCCGCGCGGTGCTCGAGCGCAAGTACGCCGATTGGATCCTGCGGATGTATCAGCACGAAGATCCGCTGGTCATCCCGCCACCCGGGCAGATCGTGCCCGTGAGCAAGTTATAAAACGTCATAGGAGGAGCCCGTGCCCGAACAGACACTCGTCAAATGGAATGAAGAAGCGATTCTGGAGCATCTGAAAAAAATCGCCCGCGAGCAACTGAACCTCACGCCGGAACAGATCGCGGCCATCGGTCCCAGCGTCTCGCTGATGGACGCGCTGCAGCTTGATTCGCTGGCCCAGGTGGTGCTGGTCACCACCATCGAACAGGACTTCGGCTGCGCTTTCGGCCTCGAGCAGTGGCAGCAGCTTGTCACCGTGCAGGACCTCGTAAAAATGATCGCCAGCCGTGTTTGCGAGCCGGAGCCCCGGCAATGAGCGCCCTGACGCTCAAAGGGGCCACGCTGCCCGAAATTCTCTTGAACCTGGAAACCTGCACGCGCTGGGGAGCCCGCTTCGTGGCGCCTTCCGAGGAGGCTACGTTTTATCCGTACCGCGACGTGCTGCAGCGCGCCCAGAAGGCCGCCGCCGCCTTGCAGGCCCGCGGACTCCGGCCCGGCGACCGCGTCGCGCTGATCCTTTCCACTTCCATCGAGTTCTTCGATTCCCTGCTCGGCGTGCAGCTTGCCGGCGGCATCCCCGCCTGTCTCTATCCGCCCTTCCGCCTGGGTAAGCTTGACGAATACTTTGCCCGCTTGCGGAAGATGCTGACCAAAATCGGCGCGCGTTTTCTCATCACCGAAGGCCGCATCCGGCGCCTGCTGGGACCCGGCGTCGTGGGCGTCGAGTCGCTCGAAGAAGTGCTCGACGCCAAGGATCTGCAGAACGGCGCCGGCCGCTGGCAGCCCGTGGACGTCGATCCCGAAACACCTGCTTTCCTGCAATTCTCCTCCGGCACCACTGTCGAACCCAAGGCGGTGATGGTAACTCACACCAACTTACTCGCCAACCTGACCATGATGCAGCAATGTCTGGTGTATCGCGGCGAGGATGAAATCGATCACGGCTGCGTATGCTGGCTGCCTCTCTATCACGATATGGGCCTGGTCGGCTGCGTGTATCTCGGCCTGTATTATCCCGGCACCGTGACTTACATGGGTCCCGATACTTTCCTGGCCCGGCCGGCGATCTGGCTGCGGACCCTGTCCCGTTATAAGTCGGCCATCTCTCCCGCGCCGCATTTCGCTTATAGCCTCTGCGCCACCAAGATCAAAGACGAAGAGATGGAAGGCGTGGACCTGTCACACTGGCGCGCCGCATTGAACGGCGCCGAGCCGATCGAATCCGACGGCATCCAGCGCTTCACCGAGCGCTTCGCGCGCTGGGGTTTCCAGGCGAATGCTCTGACGCCGGTGTACGGCCTCGCCGAGGCCGGACTGGGCGTCACGTTTACCGAGCTCGACGATTTGCCGCGCTTTACCGAATTCAGCCGCGAAGGCCTGTGGAACGGCGGCACCGCGCATCCCGGGCCGGGACGCAGCATCGTGTCGGTGGGCCGCGCACTGCCCGGCGTGGAGGTCGCCATCTTCGACGACCAGGAACAGCGCGTCCCGGACGGGCGCGTCGGCCGCATCTGGGTCAAAGGGCCGTCGATCACCAGAGGCTACTGGGAGAGCCCCGAGCTGACCGCCAATATGATTCATGGCGACTGGCTGGACACCGGCGATTTGGGGTTCTTTCATGAAGGCGAACTCTATATTGCCGGCCGCGCCAAGGACCTGATCATTATCCGCGGCCGCAATTACGCTCCGCAGGAAATGGAAGAGCTGCTCCTGGATGTCGAAGGCGTGCGCAAGGGCTGCGCCGTAGCCGTCAGCACCATGGTCGAAGGCGAAGGCGAGCAGCTCATCATCCTGGCGGAGAAGGACCCGCGCAGCAAGCGTCCCGAAGAGGAAGTAACCGCCGAGATCAGCCACTGTATCTTGACGGGCCTTTCTCTCAAGCCTCGCGACGTGGAACTCCTGGAGCCGGGTACGCTGCCGCGGACTTCGTCGGGTAAGTTGCGCCGGTCCGAAGCGCTGCGCCAGTTCTTAGCCGGCGAGCTGGTTCCACCGGAGAAAGTAACGGCGCTCAAGCTGTTGTTTGAGGTGGGTAAGTCGCAGTTGGCGTGGGCCAAGTTCCGGGCCGAGAAGAAGTAGGGGCAGTGGAAGACCTCGCGGCTCGTCGCGGCCCGCGGCGAACCGCACTCGCCGCTTTACAGCGTTAACGAGAACACCGTGCCCAGGATCGACGTTCCGCCGCCGCTGGTGGTGCCGTAAAGCACGCCGTTGCTGAACACCACGCCGCCTTGCGGCGCTACTCCCTCCGTGCCGTTGAAAGTGAAGTTCTGGAGGATCGTCTCGCTCCAAGCGCCGCCCTTCGATCCGGGCGGGGCCAACCCGAATACCGTCCCGCAGCCCGCCTTCACCCCGCAACCCGCGCCGTTTCCACCGCCGTAAGTCGTGCCGTACAGCACCCCGCTGGTCGAACCGATAAACAGGCCCGGAAAGGGGGTGGAGCCGTCGTTGCCCGATCCGAACGTGTGGATCACGGCCTCCGTCCAGGCGGCGCCCTTGGTTGCCGGCGGCGTCAGCGAGAATACCGTGCCGCAGCCAATACTGATTTTGCAGCTTGTGCCGGGTCCGCCATTGTACGTGGTCCCATAGAGCACTCCGCCCGTTCCCAACGCCACATTCGAAAAAGGATACGCCCCGTCGCTGCCCCCGGTGAAACTGTGGAGCACAGTTTCCGTCCAAGGCGCGCCTTGCGAGGTCGGCGCGGTCAACGCGAACACGGTGCCGAGACCGGCGGTTCCTCCCAGATAGGTGGTGCCGTACAGCACTCCGGTCCCAACCAACAGACTTGCCGTGGGATAAGCCCCGTCTCCCGCTCCCGTGAAACTATACAGGACGTTCTCCGTCCAGGCGCCGCCGCCTGTCGGCGGAGTCAGTGAGAACACCGTACCCGCGCCCGATGTCCCTCCCAAATAGGTGGTCCCGTACAGCACTCCGCCGCTGCCGATCACCACGCCTCCGAACGGCAGGAGCCCGTCGCTGCCGGCGCCGAAACTGTAGAGCACTTTCTCGGTCCAGGTCGTGCTGGGCGGCGTCGGCGGCGTCAACGAGAATACGGTGCCGAACCCGGAGCTCCCGCCCCCGTCGGTCGTGCCGTAGAGCACCCCGCTACTGCCGATTACCAAACCCGCGTAGGGATAGGCTCCGTCGCTGCCCGCCGTAAAACTATGCAGCACGGTCTGCTTCCAAGTCGTGCTGGGCGGCGTTGGCGGCGTCAGCGAAAATACGGTGCCGAATCCGGAGGTCCCGCCTCCGTACGCCGTGCCATAAAGGACCCCGCTGCTCGCCAGCACCACTCCCGCGTTCGGATTAGTTCCGTCAATGCCGGGCGTGAAGTTATAGAGCGTCTTCAACGTCGGCGTCGCCGCCTGAGCCGCAGTGCATGCGACCAAAAACAGGAGCGCCTTTAATCGCGTTCCATCACTTGTGAATTCCGCTCTTCGGATGATCATGTTTCCTGCGTCGGTCCGTCGTCCGGTACAGGCGGTCCGGCAGCTTCGCTAAAGCAAGCTGGAACACGGTGCCCGCCCTCCGCGAATATACGCAACCAAACCAATGCCTGTCAAGGTTTCCAGGCCTGGCATGGTCCCCCCCCGAAAGTCGGTAGTACTAAGACCATTAACTTCACTTTCGAGAAAATAGTGGTACTAAGGCAAATTAACCTTGCCTTCGAAAGCGATAGTACTAAGAAAGTGAGACTTTGGCCCGCGCCCGCCATACTAAAGCTATTGACTTCAACAACTTGACCAGTTCACAATTGAATGACTGCCCGCCGAAGCATCTTTTCATACCCTGTTGTCGCCTCCCACCCGGCAATCTCGACGCGAAAACCGCGTTGCTCTCTGGTATTGCTCCCGCGGCTCGGTCCTTGACAGCCCTTCCGCCGCACGTGTATTCTTCATGACTGGTGGCCCAAAGAAGGGAGCCGTCCTTATGCAAACTCTAGAAAACAAGTTGTTCTACTTCACATCGCTCTTGGCCGTACTGTGTGCTCCGGCATACGCCACAGTCCAGATTACGGCGCTGACTCCATCGCCTAAATCGCCCCAGTTGCTCGGCACGCCCGTCACCTGGACGGTGACCGCGACAGACTCCAATCCCGGTCCACTGACTTTTCAGTTCAACGTCGCCGTCCCCGCGCAGTCTTTCGCCATGGTTAAAGATTTCAACGTCGGCACCTCCTCAGCCGGTGTCTGGACTTCGCAGCCCTTCGTCTGGGCGCCCACTGGCGTTGAAGGCGTATACAAAATTGAAGTCGTCATCAAGGACTTCGCTTCCGGGGAAACGGCCTCGAAAACCGCTCTCTTTCAGGTCAATCCATTAGTCACTGGCACGACTCCCGTAGTTACCGCAACCGCGAATCCACTGGTCGCCTTGTTCAGCGCTCCCTCCTGCGCGTCGGGCAGCAGCATGGCGGTCCGCTTTCAACCCGTCTCCAAGAGCGCGCCTGCCATTACCACCCCGTTTACCACCTGCCATCCTCCCGCGACGATGAACTTTGAAATCGCGGGCATGTATCCAAGCACGGCCTATCAGATGGTCGCCGAGACACAAACCTCGGGTAAGATCACCCTCGGCACCGTCGTTAACTTCACCACCGGGGCGCTGCCCAAGAATGTCACTTTCCCGAAATTTACGATTAATACCGCGGCCGGTTCCACTACCGATACGACCGACTGGGTCATTCTGCAAAACCTTCTCCAGTTCGGCGCTACGCCCATCTACCCCGCTGTGGCGACTGACTTATCCGGCAAGATTATCTGGTATTACAACCCCGGCCAGAGTATCTTTCTGACACGTCCCCTGCAGAACGGCACCATGCTGACGATGCAAAGCGGCGCCTCATGGGACTCGGCCTCGACCCAACTGCAATTGCTCGATCAGATTGATCTGGCAGGCAACATCATCAAGGAAACCAATATCGGTGTTCTCTCTCACCAGTTGGTCGCGCTGGGCGCAACCAACGCCGTCTTGTGCAACACCATCGCCAGTCCGGCGCCGGTCGGTGCCGCCTGCATCGACTCTTTCCACCATGACGCGATTCAGACTCTGCCCAATGGCCAGACCGCCGTGCTGGTGGCCATTGAGAAGATCTTTCCCCCAGGAACACAGGGCGACACTACCGGTCTCCCGGTGGACGTGATCGGAGACATGATCATCGTGTTGAACAGCAGTTGGCAAGTAGTCTGGTATTTTGATTCCTTTCAACACGACGGCGGCGCCCCGCAGCTTGATTTCAACCGCGCGCCCGTCTTAGGGGAAACCTGCTCCGCCGGCCTGTCTGGCGGCTGCCCCGAGATTTTTCTCGTGACTTCCGGCATCGCTCCCAAAGCCAAGGACTGGCTCCATGCCAACGCCTTGTATTACTGGCCTCAAGATAAAGATATCGTCATGTCGATGCGGAATCAGGACTGGGTCGTGAAGATCGACTATAACAACGGCGTCCAGAGTGGCGGCTTGGGTACCGGTAACATCAAGTGGCGCATGGGCCCGTGCGGCGACTTCACCTTCACGAATACTTACAACGATCCCTGGCCTTGGTTCTCCCATCAGCACGAATGGGCTCTTGAAAACGGCGGCACGGGACCGATCACCGTATTCGATAACGGCAATACCCGCTGGTCCACCGCCGGCCTCTCCACCGGATGCATGGAGGGCGTGGGCACCGGCAACAGCCGTGGCATGGCCCTCAACATCAACGAGAGCGCCCTCACCGTTTCGCCGGTGTTGAGTCAGGACATGGGATACCAGTCCTACGGCGACGGCAGCGCCCAATTGCTCTCCGATGGGAATTATTCCTTCCTGCCGTCGGATGTTTTCCTCTCCCACACCCTGACCTTCGTCAGCTATATCGAGGAGATACTCCCCACGGCCGGTACGGACACGGGCACGCAGGTCCTGAACATCCAGGCGCCGCAAAATTATCGCATCTGGCGTATGCCCAGTCTCTATAAGCCGCCACTTACCTAGGCCCATTGCTACCGAACCAGCGGGCGCATCCCGCACTGCGGAAGGACTGTCTTCACATGTTAGTTCGATATAAAGTCATGCTGGCAGCCGCCCTCGCGGTGGCTGCCACGCCGTCGGCCTGGAGCGCTGGCCCGGCCATTTATAGCGCGATTGTCACCTCGGCCGGCGCCCAACTTACCATCAGCGGTACAGGCTTCGATCCCGCCGGCGTCGCGCCTACGGTGGTTTTGGGCAGCACCACTCTTACGGTGGCCGGCTTCACCAATACCACCGTGGCCGCTAACCTGCCCGCCAAAATCGTGCCGGGCTCGTTTACCCTCAAACTGACCAATAGCAACAGCCAGCAGGCCAGCTTTAGTATCACACTGGGAACCGTCGGACCGGCCGGACCGCAAGGGCCGCAAGGGCCGACTGGGCCGCAGGGGCCGGCGGGAGCGCAAGGGCCGCAAGGGCCGACTGGGCCGCAGG
>Ga0335078_10014461_pt1 | contig 11703 bp, 16 predicted proteins | sample Lox_Sample_32_FD_206711 | JGI IMG/M metagenome (GOLD analysis project Ga0335078, IMG submission 206711) | Soil microbial communities from Loxahatchee National Wildlife Refuge, Florida, United States - Lox_Sample_3.2 | ecosystem: Environmental > Terrestrial > Soil > Wetlands | place: USA...
AGAATTCCATTGACGAATTTCGGACTCTCTTCCGTACTGTATCTTTTGGCTAATTCGATAATTTCATTCATCGTCACCTTCGTCGGGATTTCCTGCGAGAAGAGAATCTCCGCTATGCCCATTCTAAGCAGGCTCCGATCGATCGGATTTACACGCGTCATATCCCAATGCTCCAGATGATTTTGGAGAATGCAATCCAGATCTTTTATGTTTTCAAGAGTATCGCGAAATAGTTTCTTGGCAAAATCAAGTGCAGCCTGATCGGTGATGTCCTTCATAATATCGGTACTCAAGAATTCAGGAGAGGTACCTGATATTTCATAAGCGTAAAGTGTCTGAAGCACGCGTTCGCGGGCAAGCCGTCGCTGAGAAATCATACAAAAACAGCTCTAGTTTTTCCCAATGGGATCCCTTCGGGGTGGCCTATGAAGTTTAACCTTTGTGTGATTTGCAAGTAACTCGAGATTCATAATTAAAATTTTCCTCTAGACTCCAAAGAGCATAAACACTTGTATCGCAGCCGATTCTCGAAGACGGGAATACATTTCCTTCCCGAAAAACATCCGGTAGTCGCTTGCAGCTCCAAAAACTTTCGCACCCTCCATCCGGCACATTAATAATACTCGCGGCAAATGCCAGTTATCGGTTACAATTATGATATTCTTCATACCAAGCGAGTTGATAAGAACTCTTTTTACATATTCAGTTTGCTCACAAGTAGAAAAAGTATTGCGCTCGGATATTATGGACGAATCCGGAATCCCTCTTTGCCTGAGATACCACGCTTGAACTTCCGATTCGATCGTATCAAATCTTTTTGTTCCACCCGTGACTACAATTCTCTTCGCATGACCGCTGTTGAAGATGCTGACCGCTTCTTCGAGCCTGCCCCGAAGTATAGGACTTGGCGTATGTTTTCCCCAGACCGAGGCACCGAGCACGACCACGCCATCGCTATTCAAAGCTTCGGGATACGTTTCGCCGTTTGAGAAAGTGTAGGCAAAACCAGCCGCGGTGAAGATGGCTACTACACAAATAATTCCGGCCAAGATTTTACCGATGTCAAGCCGTCTATATAATGCGATTACGATTGCAGCTGCAAATTGGATCATCAACGCCGCATAGGCAATTACGGACGGCTCTTCGGCGGATCTTCCTGCGGGAGGAAGGTAGAAAGAACACCAAAGCAATATCGCTGATGCAATGAGAAAGAGGAGAAAGTGGAAGTTAGAAGTTTTCTTTTGAGGCAAGAATTCGGTAAGAAAAACTATTGCAGCAACAATGAAAAGGAGGGGTATATTTTGCGGACTCATGATGCCGCCTGAAAGGCTTTCAGCAACCGCCCTGTTCGCTGATATTTTCAGCGCCGCGACTACGTCCATGAAAACGGCGACATGCAAAAGAACTTTAGATTTCAAAGCTTGAATTTTTTTGTGCAGGAAAATTTAAGACATTGCGACGCAATTTAAAATCCTAAAGTCTCCGCTCGAACGTAAGATTCCTCAGATTTGTCGTTCGGACAAACTCAAGAGGCGGAAGGACAGGAGCTCATTTCTTAATTCTGAAGTTCAATTCCTGCAGGTGCGCGGTAAAATTTTCTCAGTAACCATGATCCCTCATCCGTTGCTGCATTATCATTCTGATCCGCTCCCGGATTTCGCGATCAAACTTCTGCTCAAAGACTATGTATTTTGCCACCTCAACCGGTGAAAGTACTCCATCCAGGGACTGCAGGAATTTTTCGTGCTCTTGCGACAGTTGAGCATCAAGCCTTAAAACCTCCCGGATCTGTTTTCTTAGGTCAGAATCCTCGGGATTCCTCTTCAATAGAGAATCAAGACCCCGCACTGCCTGCCTCCGCTCAGAGGCAATATCTTTGAGCTGCGAATTGTAGTCATTATATAGTGGAAAAAATTTTTCGGCTTTATTCGTAGGAAGGTTCATATCTTTGGTCATCTGCCAAATCTTTATCTGCTCGAGCTGCTTTCCAACTTCCCTGTTCATCGGAGGTTCGGGCGGCGGAGCTGGCATCTCCTGTCCCAATAAATAGGAACACGGTATAAATAGGAAGGAGAGCAGAATCAAAATAATCTTCATGATCGTCCTCTTAGTTTGAAGAAACGTTCCCATTATAATCGAAATCGTCGAGGGCAATGGACGAGTCGGCAACGGATGCCCACATCGCTTTGACCACCGCAATTTGTGTTGAATCATCCACGCTGCTCAGCTCATCGGTTTCATGGATCGGTTGAACTGCGGAGTCCACATAGTTTACGTTCAGGTTGGAAAGATCAACAACCTGAACCGAAGGAAGCGAAGTCGCCAGAGTGGTAATATTCGATGCCTCCTGGACAGGCTTCGTCGAGTATTCATATATCCCTATGCCGATTGCCAAGATAAGGACGGCCAGTCCTCCCGCAAATGCAGGCATCTTCCATTTAGCCGGTCGAGGCTCCGAAATGCGGTCCATGATAGAGGCCCTTAGCTCCTGCCAGAATCCATCCGGAAATTCCTCGAGCTCGATTCCGCCGAGTACCATGACGGCTTTCTCCATCGTTGCAAGCTCACTTCCACATTTCGAGCACAACTCAAGATGGCTTTCGATACTCTTCTTAAGATTGGGCTCGACTTTGTCAAGGACATAATCCGGCAAATTCACGACGACATCATTGCATTTCATTTTTCAAAAATTCTCCAATCTTCTTCATCGCATGAAAATAGTTTGCTTTCAACGCACCCAACGATCTATGCATCACCTGGGCGATCTCTTCATATGAAAGCTCCTCGTAAAACCTGAGCACGAAAACCTGTCGCTGCTGAACCGGGAGCGCGGCGACTGCCTTCGAAACGAGGTTCCTCAGCTCATCCCGGTCAATCTCCCGCTGGGGCTCGCTCCCCCCGGTCAAAATATTTGAAACCACCTCATCCAATCTCACTATTGCCCTGAGCTTTCGTTTCCGCAAATAACTAATCGAGACATTCGTGGCAATCCTATAAATGTATGTGTAAAGGTTAGCATCACCGCGAAATTTCTTGAGAGAGTCGTGTAATTTGATGAAAACTTCTTGAGTCGCATCCGCAGATTCATCATCATCGTTGAGCATCCGCTTGGCCACGAAAAAAACTTTCTTTTCATATCGGTTGACAATTTCTGCAAAGGCTCTCTCGTTCCCGGACTTCACTTGCTCGATAAGTTCCAGATCGCTTGGATTCTGCATTCTCCGAACGGATCCCTTTTGGGAAAGAACTTTAGGCGTCCACTTTTCGGCCGTGGGGGGAAAAGGGGCGCGCATTTGAAAAACAGTCTTTGAGATATTCGGAAACTAAGTGCTTTCTCATGCTCCTGATTTTGTCCGATTATGAGACGTTTGGAAGGGAATCGCGGTTTAAGTCAAGATTCCATGACGACAACCGCAACGACATAATCCCCGGAATGCGACAGCGACAGGAATATTTTTTTCTTGCCAAAATACTTCAACGCCAACCCGTTTAGGTGAAGAGATGGCTTCCCGCTCGTCTCGTTCATTACCTCGACCTCCTGCCAGGAGAAGTCGCTGTTCCATCCCGTGCCCGTCGCTTTGCTGAATGCTTCCTTGGCGGCAAATCTCGCCGCGTAATGCTGAAACGGATTGGGTTTGTCCGAACAGTATTTGATTTCATCAGCAGTAAAGATCTTATCTCTGAAAAGCAAACCGTAGTTCTCGATACTCATCTTGATCCTGCCGACCTCGACTATATCTATTCCCACTCCTTCAACCACCGGAGTTCTCCTGCCTGATTATTCCGATCAGCTCCTGAATGTCATTGACCTCATAATCGCCGCCCGATATTACCGTATTGAACGCGTCGCCATAGCGTGCGAAAACCGTTTTCATGCCGACCTTTTTTGCACCGATGATGTCACGCTCAGCCCAATCACCCACCATTAGAGCTTGTTCCGGTTTGACGTCCAGCTTCTCGAGCGCGAGTCTGAACGGCGCCGGATGAGGTTTGCGCTCGTTCGTGTCTTCAAACGTCACCACCACTTCGAAAATATTGTGCATGTTCAGATACGTCAAACGAAGCCATGCCTCTCTTGCCGGCGCATCGGACACCACTGCGAGCTTCATACCCATTTTCAACAATTCATAAAGAGTCATGTTGACATGCGGGTAAGGGACAAGCGCCGCTTCGCGAGCGCGCCGGTATGCTACTACACCTGCAGACAAAATTTTGTAATCCACTTTATCGAAGATATCCGATAAGAGCGAATCAAAGACATACTGAAATTCAATTCCCTTCTCCTTGTAAATCGCATTGATGCGGTTTTTTATTTCGTCATAAGACAAATCTAGTCCGGCATCTATCATGGCACGGCTCGCCGCATCGATCGCTTCGGCCTTCATCTTCATGAAGTCGACGAGAGTGTTATCGAGATCGAAAACTACAGCTTTGATCATAATCTATATTAACCGCAGAACATGCATATACGCAACGTCCTTCCTAATTTTCCTGATCGATTCCGGGCGACTTTGCGCCCTAACGGCAAAAAAAGGAATCATTTCCGCAAACTCTCCGTAAGAGCAAACACGGCCGCAAAATATGAAAACTTTCCAAAGCCTGTAATCGTCCCTTTACATACTTCGGATATCGTGCTCTTCCTCCGAAACTCTTCCCGAGCAAAGACCTGCGAGAGGTGGACTTCGACGACCGGCTTCTTGATCGCCGCGATTGCGTCCCTCAATGCAATGCTGTAATGGGTCAGCGCTCCCGCGTTAAGAACGACGCCATCGAGTCCCTGCTTTTCAACCGACTGAATCTTGTCGATCAATTCTCCCTCGCTGTTCGTCTGAAAGAATTCAAAGCCGACGTCGGGGAATTTTCCCATTATCTCGGAATTAATCGTCGCAAGTGTGTCGCTCCCATAAATCTGTGGTTCGCGCATGCCGGTCAAGTTCAAGTTAGGTCCATTGGCAATTAGTAGTTTCATTTCGAGTCTCCGTTTCCGCGAAGCGGGATCTCACTCCGCTCCGATTGTTCTTCTATAAATTCCCGCACTGCCGGTTTGAGGAAAAGATTCTCAGTGCCGACTTCGGACAAGCTCTTCGCTAAGGTGGAGGCGCGATGCTTTTGATCGAATTTCTTATTGATGACGATCAGCTTTTCTTCTTTGAGAATGCAGTAACCGCCGCTGAAGTCTCCTTTCTCATAAATCACTTTCAATCCTAACTGCAACGCCGCTTCCTCAAGCTCCGCAATCATCGACTCAGTCTTCAGCTTCGGCATTCTCTCCCATCCCTCCGGATAAAACCTCATTATTTTTGTTCGTCCTGATCGGGCGGAAAATCAGCGCAGCAATGGCGCTGTAGTACGATAGCATCGCGATCACGGAAAGTCCGCCAACTCCGCTCACCCTTTCGACGAATAGCCTGCGCATCTCGTCCCTCAACGGCCCCGGATCCGCGCCGAGAAAAAGCTGCAGCTGAAAATCCACATAAGAAAAGAAAAATCTCAGATCGAGGTACGAAGTATAGAATTCTATCGGGATGAACACGGCGAAAAGAATAACTGCCATAAGGGCGTTCGGGTGATCCTTCATGCGTAATCTTGATTTGGATAAAAAAGTGACGAACCCGATCAACGCGAGGAAGTAACCGAATATTATCAGCAATGATGTGCGCGCGAGAAGGTTGTAGATTTCTTTCTCGGCATCGAACGGGATATCCTGACGAAACTTCAGAGTTCCGATCTCCACAAGATCGTTTCCGATTATTCCACGCGCGACGGAGCCGCCGAGATAAAAGATTCCACCGACGACCATGACAAAGAGCGCAACTCTCGCTCCGGTTTTCATTTGTCGTGGACCGAAAATATCCGTCGCCGTCTCGTTCGATTTCTTTTCGATTGGTCTCACTCGGATACTATTTCACTTTTCACCGTCGCCTTAGTTTTTCCGGCGTATCAATGAACTCGGCTTTACACCGCGCCGGCAGAAGCCTTCGCTCGTAAGCCAAATCAAGAAACAATTGAATTGCCTCTTTCCCCTTTTTTCCATAATCGAGAGTCCAATCGTTCACATACATTCCGACGAACTTGTCGGCGAGATTCGTATTCATTCCTCTTGCAAATCCCAACGCGTACTTGAGCCCTTCTTCCCGGTGATCGAGAGAATAAGCAATGCTTTTTTTCAGATAGTAAGAAATTTCCTCCTTGGTTTCGTCGGGTAGATCCCGGCGAATAACGTTTCCGCCAAGCGGCAATGGTAGCTTAAATTTTTCTTTAAACCATGCGCCGAGGTCGACAATGTTGTAGAGCCCGTTGTTCCCGTAAGTGAGCTGCCCCTCGTGTATGATCAAACCTGCGTCGAACTTATCCGACAGGACTTCTTCGATTATCCGATCAAATGGGACGACCTCGTACTCAAATGTTCCGGCGAAAATACTGAGAGCAAGAAATGCAGAAGTCATTTTCCCGGGTATCGCGATCTTCAGATTATTTATATCCTCAATCTTATAAGGTTTTTTGCTCACGACCATGGGGCCGTAACCGTCGCCCATGCTCGCACCGCTGCTGAGCATCTGATATTTGTCTGCTATATAAGGATATGCATGAATGGATACCGCACTTACTTCATATTCTCCGCTCATGGCTTTCTGGTTAAGGGTCTCGATATCGCCGAGAATATTTTCGAATTCAATTCCATCCGTGTCAAACTTCTTGTTCGCGAGCGCATAGAACATGAACGCGTCATCGGAATCCGGGCTGTGGGCTATTCTAATCTTCAATTCTTCCCTTTCCTGTTCATGTAAGCCGGCGCCGACGGGCATAATTTATTCACAACGCACGCATCACACCTCGGAACGCGCGCAATGCAAATCTTCCTTCCGTGAGACATAAGCAAATGGCAAAGAAGCGTCCAATGTTTCGGAGGAAATAATTCCATCAAATCAAATTCTATTTTTGTCGGGTCATTCTTCTTTGTGAACCCGAGCCTTTGCGAGAGTCTTCTCACATGAGTATCGACTGCGATTCCCGGAACGCCGAACGCATTTCCGAGAAGAACATTCGCGGTCTTTCTGCCCACACCGTCGAGCGTAAGCAGCTGTTCCATGGTGCGCGGCACTTTCCCTCCAAAGTTTTCGACTATTGATTTGCTGCAATTTATTATCGACCTAGCCTTCTGCCGAAAAAAACCCGTCGACTTGATTTCCTTTTCGAGCTCCCGTCTGTCGGCTTCAGCAAGACTTTCCGGTAATGGATATTTTCTGAACAGTCCCGGTGTAATCAAGTTTACGCGAGCATCCGTGCATTGGGCAGACAGAATTGTCGCGATCAAGAGCTCGAACGGCGTATCGGAATTTAGCGCGGTTCTTGCCGACGGATACTGTTTCTTCAAAAGCACAAATACTTTTTCCGCTCGTTCTCTTGCGGAAATATTTCCGAATTGGGCGCTCGCTTTAGTCCCGACCCTGGCGGAGATTCCGCTGACAGGCATAGATTTCCGATTTGTTAAGATTGCAGTTCGTATAAGCAAATTTAGCTAAATGAGGCGGAATAGAAAAATGCCGTGAGGACAAAAACCCTGCAAGCAGCCTGGCAACCTTGTCAAGGATTAAAAGAAACCTTGACAAGGTTTGCATTCACCAATGAGATGAAAAGGTTACTCAGTTCGAACTTTCCGCATTCGGATCGACTACCGCCCCCATGAACATGATGGTATTATCGTGGTTCTCTTTGATGAGGAAAATAAAGGGGCGATTCAAATTGACAAAATACGGCCCCGTGTGCCCCCCTTCATCGGACAATGTGGCTAGCACAACCACCGTAACGGCGGCCGCTTCGGTTCCTTGTTCATTGACATCAATGTAAGTCTTATGCAACACGTCCGAGATATAAAGCCCGCCATTTCGATTGATTCTTGTGAAATCTGCATCCCCCGAAAATGCGATTCCCATTCCCATCTGTGTCAGCACTTTTTTCAGGCTCGTATAATACTCTACCTTAAACTTTGGCATTGTGAGTTGAACATCTTGTGGCTTAAGTTCACCAATTATACTGGCAAGCTCATTTTGACTTAAGGCAGAAGCGTTTGCAGATGACGAAATGATACTCGGCAGAAGAACGACCATACTATAATCGCCATCGCCGTACGGAAGTTCCACGGCTTCGAAAGTCGAGTCGCCATAATAGTTCAGCGTATCATGGACGACCATCATGGAATCAGATTCTGTGCTGCCGTTTGCCAGTTGAAATGTGCTTACTCTCGAACCTGAAGTATCAGTGAAAATGTACTTCCAGGTGCCGTCAAAGTAGAGTGCATTTATCAGATACATGATAGTCGAGGGATCGATCGGCGGATTGATTATGCTTGGAATCTTGCCGTTCGTCTTGTCACTCACCCACGAGTTGATGACGTCTGCGGCATCGGAGGCATTAAAATCAAGCGCCCTGACCTCGGCGTTGTAATAAACCGAATCGGTGGATAGAAAAGTATCAATTACTGAGAAAGTATTTCTATACCAGATCGAGTTCGCAATGTCGAACTTCACCTTAGCATCGAGATTGCTGAACATCGTTATCAGATTTTGATAAGATTGATTGATCTCGTCGTTGGTAAGTCCGTCAAGCCCAAGAGTTTTCTGCATGTCGGAATAGGTCTGCCCGCTAGCGCCGTTCAACGTCATTGCCAATGCCATTGAAACGCTGAGCGGCGAGATGAAAAAATTCTTGCCGTTTTCTTGAGTTGCAATTTGTCCGAACAAGCCGGTTGCAAAAGAGTTATTGGCAGACTCAACTTGCTTCTCTGTCGAACTCACAGGCGGTGGACTTGGATTGTTCCCCGGCGACGTTACATGGCTGCATCCGAAATCCGTGACGATAAACGCACATGCCAGCATAAGTGAGATTAAACGATGATTGCGCTTCATACAGTCCTCCTTTTTAAACGTTGCACAATCTCGTCCCATCGATGAATTCTGCCCTGAATTCAATGTGAATATTGAACTCCCGAAAATCAAAAGCAAGTCAGGAAAGGACCACGTCTCACTTCTCTACAGATTGAGATGCATCGTTCTTCAGCGCATCGTATTTTGTCTTCTCGGGTTCATATCTTTGATCGGGCAAAAGCAGCCGTTCCACAATCTCTCCGCCGACGATGTGCTTCTCTATGATTTCTGCGACATCTTCTTTCCTGACATGGCAATACCACACGCCTTCCGGATAAATCACGACGTTTGGGCCGTACTCGCAAACGTCGAGGCACCCGGCTTTGTTCGCCCTGACTTTCGTCTTCAATCCACGTTGGTGCAACTCTTTCTTGAACAGGTCGCGAATTTCCTCGCTTCCTTTTTGCCCGCAAGAGCCCTTCGGATCATCATCCATTCTCCTGTTCGTGCAAATGAAAATGTGTCTCGCGTATCTCATACAATCAATTCTAAATCTCAAACCAATAATTAAGATTGAATGATTTCTTTCACCAGTATCCCGTCGTCACACTTACGTCCCCGAAGACCCTTGCCCGGCACGCAACTCGCTCATTCTTTTCATAGCTGCCTGATCTCATCAGTTTCCTTTCGCATTCTTCCGGTATCGAAAGATTTTCCATCCCGTTGACGATTTCGACTTTGCACCAGCCGCAAACACAATCACCGCGGCAAGAGCTTCCGATGGGAATCCCATTCACTCTTGCGGCTTTGAAGAGAGTCTCCCCGGTTTTCAATTCGACCACTTTATCGAGCGGAACAAACTTTACTCTTGGCACGCGTCAGCAACCCGCGAAGGTTTCTCTATGCCGAAATGTCGATTCTCCATGTAAGCCCCGTGGAGATGATTTGTAGTTTAACATCTAAGATTCCAGCTACCCTTTTGCATTCTTCAAAAATTTTCTTATTTGATCAGTTCCCATTGTGTTCAGCAAGTCGTCTTTCGTGAGCCAGCCTTTCCGTGCGATGTAGACTCCATATATGAAATCCGCCAATCCATCTTTCGAGTGAGCATCGGGATTGATCGAGAACTTCACGCCGGCTTCCTTAGCCTTCTTAATATTTCGCCAGTCGATATCGAGACGATGAGGGTTTGCATTTATCTCGATCACTTTCTTGTTCCGTGCAGCGGTCTTGATTATTTCGTCTATGTCGAGCTCATAACCGTCTCTACCGAGAAGCAGTCTGCCGGTCATGTGGCCGAGGAAAGTCAGGTAAGGATTTTTCAAAGCAGCAACCAGCCTCCTTGTTGCCTCATCTTTCTTCATGCTCAATTTGCTGTGAACCGAGCCGATCGAGAAATCCAGCTTCTTGAGAACGGTATCACTAAAATCCAATTTGCCGTCTGCCAGTATGTCGACTTCGCTTCCCTTGAAAACGAAAAAATCTTTCTGTTCGGAATTGAGCTTATCGACCGCATCGCATTGTTCCTTCAATCTTTTCTCGTCCAAGCCGTTCGCGTAAATCGCAACCTTACTATGATCGCTCAAGCCAAAATACTTCAGGCCGAGATTGCGCCCGGCTTTCACCATATCTTCAAGCGAGTCGGCGCCGTCGCTCCAGTTCGTATGAACATGAAACAGTCCAATGATGTCCTCCGGTTTAACAAGCTCCGGTATCTCGCCTTTCGATGCGGCTCTAACCGAGTCGTTGCCCTCCCTCAGCTCGGGAGGTATGAACTGCAACCCAAGCTCACTAAAAATGTCTTCTTCGGATTCAAACTGTAATTTTTCTTTGCCCTTTTTTAACTCGGTCGGCAATAATGTGTAACCGCGTGATGAGCCATACTCCTTCAAACTCTGGTAAAACTCTTTGCTTCCGGTCGAATGCAGGATGGCGAATGGGTTCTCGGCTTTGTTCGTAATGATGAATTCGACCTGTATTCCATTTTTCCAGACGACGGAGACCAGATCATTCTGAATATCCTTGACCTCTTTTACACCCTTGAGTTTCTGCAAAGAAGCGAAAAGCTTGTCTCGCTCGCCGGATCGGAATTTTATGACGCAATCGATGTCGCGAATTATTTCCCTTCTTCGTCGGTAGCTGCCGGTGAATTCATATTTCTCCACTCCGGTAAGTTTCTCGAGTGCGGCAGAAATCTCGGATGCGGTCTCGTGGATGACACTCAGAAGATGGTACTCGCTGTTCACCTTGAGCTTTTCGATCTCGGAAAGGATTTTGTCCTGCGTCTTCTTACCGAAACCTTTCAAGGTCACGAGCCGGTTTTCGTGGCATGCATATTCTAATTCGGAAATGGATTTAATGTCAAGCTCCTCATAGAGTGCGCGAACTTTGCTCGGTCCGAGCCCCTGAATCTCAAACAGCTCGGTGAGCCGCGGTGGAAAGGAGTCTTTAAGCTCTTCCAAATAGGAAATCTTTCCCGTTTCCACAAATTCAGATAATTTTTTTGACAGTGCCTCGCCGACGCCCGAAATCTTCCTCGCTTCACCCTTCTGGATCATGCCTATGACATCGGAAGTAGTCTGGGAGATCGATCGTGCCGCACGGGAATATGCCGCGCTCTTGAATTTATCTTCGCCCTTCAGCTCGAGGAGCAGGGAAATTTCCTCAAGGGCATGAATGATTTCTTTCTTATCCACATAAGAATTTAGCTTGCTGTGCCCTAATACGCAATTAACCGGACGTGGAAAAAGAAAGTGAATTGAAGTGCTATTGCAAAAGTTCAACCGTCTTGTTTCGAGACATTGAACCTCTGATCAATCGGATGTGCGATCGCGAAACA
>Ga0335078_10014462_pt1 | contig 11702 bp, 8 predicted proteins | sample Lox_Sample_32_FD_206711 | JGI IMG/M metagenome (GOLD analysis project Ga0335078, IMG submission 206711) | Soil microbial communities from Loxahatchee National Wildlife Refuge, Florida, United States - Lox_Sample_3.2 | ecosystem: Environmental > Terrestrial > Soil > Wetlands | place: USA: Florida...
CGGACGTACAGCTCCATGTCGTTCTCGTCGAGCACCTTGGTGTACGCGTGCGTGCTGATGAACGTGCGAATGTCCTCGAGGTTCTCGATGTGGTACGGCGTGATGATGATCACCGTCGGTGGCGTCGCGTCCATCAGCGACAGGATGTGCCCCGTGCCGTGCTCGAGCGCGAGAGTCACGTAGAGCGGCCCGCTCCGGGTCGGCGGGACGAGCCCGACATCGACGATCGGCCATGCGAGGTTCGACCACACCATACCGGTCGTGCCCGTCAACCCATGATCGCGGATCCACTGTTCCGCCTGCCACTCGCCATACGAGTCGACTCCGAAGTACCGATCGAACGCGACCTCGGATTCCGATCCGGTCACGTAGCTCAGCGCGTTCTGGTAGTACCCGGCGATCCACGCGGTGTGCCCGAAACCCTGCGACGGGGACCAGAACGTCACCACCACCCCGGCGGTGAGGGCCGCCGCCGTCACGCCCGCGATCAACACCCGTCCACGCCGCACCACGAGCAGGAGGTCATCCCGATGCCGGGAGACAATCCCGGCGGCGAGCATCACCACCGGGATTGCGGCCGGCAGGAGGAAATGCTCGTAGTTGTACCCGGGCGCGATGGCGGTGAACATCAGCGCCATCGCCCAGATTCGCACGAGCTCCAGGCGACCGTCCGGCGCCTTCCGGAAGAGCCACGCGGTGCCGACGATGGCGAGCACCACCGCCGTGCGGAATGTGAGCGAGAACACGCGTGCCTGGAGCGCCGTGTTGACGTACCCGACGTATGACGTGACGAGCGCGAACCACACGTTGTGGAAACCCGAGGTGATCACGTAGGGGACGATCACGACCAGTCCGAGGAGCGCCACGGTCCCACCGATGACCAGACCGGTTCGCCAGCGCCGTCGCACCAGGCACCAGATGAGGATCGACGCGGAGTCCGCCAGCGCCGTCTGCTGGATCAGCGCACCGCACGCCAGCAGCACACCGATGAGCACCAGCGTGCGGATGCGCGCTTCGCGTGCGGACGGCCCCGCACACGAGCAGAGGAACCAGACGACCGCGACGGTGACCGGGCCGATCAACAGGCTTTCCGGGAGCGAGAGGTCGCCGTCGAACATCGGCGAGCCGATGACCACCGCAAGGATGAGTCCGCTCCAGAGCGCCATACGTGGAGAGTAGAGACGCGCCATCCCCCAGAGCGCGGCAATCAGCGCCGCGAGACCGCTGATCAGCGAGAAGACGTGGAGGCCCGCTTCGCCGGGACCCCACAACCACTGACTCAGTCCATAGACGCCGAAGAGCAGCGGGGGCTTGTTGTTCCAGGCGTTGACGTAGAGCCCGTAGCCGATGTGCGTGAGCGACACCGTGGACGCGTAGCCTGCCTCGTCCTGATACCAGTGCGGCTCGATGAACGACGGAATGCGCAGCAGCAGGAAGAGCGCAACCGGCAGCACGAGGTGGAGGTTGCGGCGCATCAGTCGAGCCCGGCTGTCGGGCATGCTCATGTGGTCATTGCTGAATCCGTCGCGAGCTGGTGCCGCTCCGGCAGAACCATTGTGAGCAATCCCACCGCGTCCACCGTGCACCGGAGTGGAGCGGGCCGCACTGCCGGATCATGATCGTGCTCGGGGTGCGGCTCTCGGTCGCGATTGTGAGAGCGCATGATGACGCGGTGTATCGAGCGGTGCTGTTCACCATCGGAGCGCTCTTTCTGCTGCTCGTCGATGCCGCGGCGGTCTATGCCGCCGGGACCGGCGGATCACCGCTCCTCGCGGGGCTCCTCTGCGTTCCGGGGCTGGCGATCATCGTTGCGATGATCACAGTTCGGTTCGGCGCACGGCGCTCGCGGAGGCGACGGTGGCCGCACCGCGGTGCAACGAGAGACGACTACAACCCCTGGATCGGCGGCGGTCTCGGCCCGCGCCGGTAGGCGGTCGCCCGGGCGGAGGCGTTGTCCGAAGGCTCCGGCGATGCCCGCGAGGGATTCGATCGCGCGATCCCCGAGCGCTCCGGCCATGGACTGCCGCGCAGCAACACCCGGCGCGGTGCGTATGCCGATGATCCCGAGCTGCGTCAGGCCTTTCTCGCGATGTGCGGGCTGCAGGGGGCATGACCGCGACCACTCCATTCCTCGGCGCTCAGCGGCGGTGAGCGACGTGGCGCGCCACCTCGTCATGGCGCGCGAACCACGCGCCGCCGCTCGACACGATGTGGTCCATCAACTGCTCCAGCACCACGAACCGTGAGCGATGCCCGATGACGTGCGGATGCATGGTGAGCTGGAACAGCCCGTGCTCCGCGCGAGCCTGTTCGAACTCGTCGACCCAGATGCCCAGCAGGTCGCGGGGCGGCGTGTAGGGTCGAGTGCCCGTGTAGCGATCCATTGTCAGGTATGGAGCGTCGTCGCGAATCCACTCCACCGGGATCTCCACGATCCCCGTGGCTTCCCCATCGGCGAGCAGCTCGTATGGATCGTCGTCGGCCATCAGCGACGAGTCGTAGAGGAGCTCCGCTTCGCGGATCAGGGCGAGGGTGTGCTCGCTGAAGTCCCACGACGGGGTGCGGATCCCAACCGGACGGGCACCGCCGAGCCGCTCCAGGACGTCGATGCTGCGGAACAGGAGGTCGCGCTCAGCCGGCATGTCGAGGGTCGTGTTCCACTCGTGGATCCACCCGTGGAGTGCGATCTCGTGACCGGCGGCGACATAGGCACTCATGTCCTCCGGGTGCAGCAACGCCGACACCGCAGGCACGAAGAACGACACCGGCGCGCGGTGATGATCCAGCAGGCGAAGGATCCGTGGGACGGCTGATCTCGACCCGTATTCCCCCTGTGAGAGCTTGCCGGGCTGCGTCTCGCCGTTGCGCAACGGGATGGTCTCGTGGTCGGAGTCGAACGACAGCGCGACCGCGACGATCGCTCCGCCGGGCCACTCCGGCGGCTTCAAGCTCCTCCCGGCGCGAACATGATCCACATGGCCGCGCCAGCGCGTCTCATCCCAGGTCCACGCGGGGTCGGAGGATCCGCCATCGGGTGCCGCGGGCGTCATGCGAGCCCCCGGCGCCGGACCGGCGCGGGCGAGTGCCTGCTTGCCACCGAGTGAGGATGGCACACCCGGATCCGTGACGATCCACATTCGGAACGTCATGTGGGCGCGGGGCGTATCACAGTCAGCGGTGATGGAAGCGACCGATGTGAACGGTATGGCCGCCAGCCGCCGGGGCCGGCGACCCGTCGCGCGGCTGGTGATCGTCGCGGCCGCGATGTCGGCTGTTGCCTGTGGCGCCTCGAACCTGCCGGCCGGAGTCGGGTCCGGCACGATCGCCACATCGTCGGGCAACCGGCGCACTGCTGAGGCGGAGCTCGGCTCGCTCCTCGCAGCAGCGCAGCTGCCTCCTGGCGCTGAACGGCTGGTCAGCGCTCCGGAACCGTTCCTCGGCGCCGCCCCCCAGACGGAAGCGTCGCCGGACTTCATCACACTCACCGCCTGGTGGCAGGTCGATCTGCCGTACGTGCAGGTCGAGACCTGGGTCACGGAGCACCCACCGAGCGGCCTCCAGAGCGACGTCGGTGGCTCTATCGGAGGACCGGGGGTCCCGACCAACACGTTCATGGGATTCCGTGCCCCGGACACCACCGCCTACACCGGCGCTGATCTGCTCATCGAGCTGGCCGACATGGGCAGCCGCACGGGAATGCGCCTCGACGCCGACGCGATCTGGCTCCCCGGCAGGTCCCCGCTCGAGATGGTGTCAACCGGCACACCGGTCACCCTGATCGCCGAGGACAACGGAGACGACCCGAGCGCCCAGCCCGTGCTGACCAAGCTGCTCGATCCCGAGGACGGCGATACAGTGATCGCTGATCTGAACGCGCTGCAGCCGAGCGACGGAGGTACTCGGAATTGCGGACTGGACACCGGATACCGCGTCCTCATCGACGTGGTGGTGCAGGGCGGCGATGAGGTGTTCGACAACTACCGGGCCTGCGACCTCGTGCTCGTCGATCGAGGCGGCACGAGCCTTCCCACTCTCACCGGTTCGCCGGCGCTCGACAGCGAGATTGAATCCCTCGTGGGCTCTCCGCCCACTCCCTGACGGTCCGATCTTCCCTCGCCTGATCCGGGGTGCGGCTGTCTAGTCGATGACCCAGCCGGCGGCGGCCAGCTCGGCGATCTTCCGAGCGAAGCCGTCGTGCTCGACGTCGCCGAGCACTTCGTGGGCCGCCGCCGTGACGGCCGCGTCCGCCTCGCCCACGGCATACGCGCGGCCCGTCGCCCGGAAGAGCGGCAGGTCGTTCGGCATGTCGCCGAAGCTGATCGCCGACTGAGGATCCACGCCCAGCGTGGCAAGCGCGCGGCACGCACCGGTGCCCTTGTCGATCCCGCTTCCGGTGATGTCAAGCACCGTCGAGCGGCCGACGTGGCTCAGCGCCGCGGAAGGCGATGTCACCGCCATCGCGTCGGCGAGCTTCCAGATGTCACCGCCGGCGTGCCGCAGCGCCATCGTGCAACAGGGCGACCGTGCCAGATCCGCCGGGTCGACCACCGATCGGATCGGCCCGCGCGGCTGATCGGGGCTGAGGCGGTCGTATTCCGCTGTCATCCGCCACACCTCCCCGTCGTAGCCGGCGACGCCGGCCGCGTGCGCGAGGGCGGTGTCCACCACGGTCCGCACGGTGTCCGGCGCGATCATCTCCAACCACACTCGCGCCTTGCTCGAACGATCCCATCCGATGGCGCCTGAGCAGCAGACCGCCAGCTCGATCGAATCCCTCGGCCCGAGGAGGAACTCGACGCCCGGCGGTGTTCGGGCGGTGGCGATGACCATCGGAATCCCCGCGGCACGGATCGTGTCCAAGGCTTGTTCGGTCGCAATGGACATCGAGAAGTCGGAGCGAACGACGGTGCCGTCGAGGTCGGCGACGACAGCCGCGACCTTCACGCTGTGTCAGGCGGGGAGCGCGCTGTCGACCGCGGCGGCGCCAGTGCCCGAAGCCACCGCGTCGAGACGCTCGATCCACGGTCTCGCGCCGAGGTCGGCGAATGCAGAACGAGCGTCGGACAGTATCGGGGCCGCCTCGCCGGCCCGATCGTGTTGCATCAGCCATTCGCCGTACTCCAATCGCGTCACCGCCACCCAGAAGGGCATCTGGCGCTGCTGGAACGCCTCGATGGCGGCCTGTGCGTTGCGGGACACGTCCGTGTCGCGATCCTCGAGCGCCGCCAGACGGGAATTGAACCGCAGCACCTGTGCGTGCACGATCGGGGCCAGCGACGGCGACAGCCGCCGCGACACGGCGTCGAGCTGGCGGTGCACCGACGGCAGATCCCCAGCGCTGAACGCGCTCTCGACGCTTTCGATCAGCACCCATCGCGTCGTGTCGAGAAAGTCCATCGCGTCGGTGATCCTGCCCATGGCGTCGGCAAGCACGACCGACGCTTCGTGGTTCCGGCCCTGCTCGCGGAGGACCGCCGCACGTGCGGCGTTGTGGGTGAGCTGAACCTCGATCGAGCCTCGAGCGGAGAGACCCGCCAACCGGTCGACGAGCCGGCGTGCCTCCGCAAGCTCCCCTCGCCACAGGTGGACCCACGCGGCGAAGATGAGCTCGCTTCCCAACTCCGACTCGGTCACCCACTGGTCCCCCGATCCGAGAATCTCTGACACCGTGCGGATGGACGCGTCCCAGCGGCCGAGATCGACAAGCATCGGCATCTCACCGGTGAGGAACATCAACTCGTGCCGCTGCCGGCCCATCAGCCTGGCGAGCGCAAGCCCTGCCTGCACATAGGTGTCACCCAAGGCCGGGTCCGAGGCCTGCAGACCCGCGGCGAGATTGTTGTAAGCCCGCAGCGCCGGTTCGTGAAGACCCGCTGCGAGGGCGTGGTCGAGCGCGCATCGGAGCAGGGCGCGACTCTCCTCGCGGCGACCCCGACCGCCGAGGATCAGCCCCTTGGTGTTGATCGCCTCGCAGAACACGTCCGACGCGCCATGGCGCTCCGCGAAGGCGAGGGCAAGCTCGACGCGTTCCATCGCGATGTCTTCGCTGCGGCTCGCGAGGTAGAGACGGCGCGCGGCCGCAGCAGCCACGACGGCGAGGTCCGCCTCGCGCTCCGCACTGCCGCCGTCGATCCGACTGAGCGTCGCGAAGGCGCGCTCCATCCGGTCCGCAGCGTCATCGGGTCGGATCTCGTGCGCATCGATCTCAGCAAGGGTGACGGCGATGCGTGCCGCCGCACCGACGCTGCCTGCCGCCGTGAGCAGCGCGGCCGCCTCATCGAGATGCCGTCGGGCAACCGCTGCGTGCACCTGCAGCCAGGCCATCTGCCCCGCCCGAGCATGCAAAGCCGCCTGATCTTCGGGTGGGGCGAGCTCCAGCGCGCGCTCGTAGTAATGCTCTGCTGACGCCGCCGCGGCGAGGGACGAGGCGTGATCGCCCGCGCGGACCAGAGCGTCGCGTGCGCGGTCGCGCAGCTCGATGGCGTCGGGTGCGTCGACGTCGGCTTCATACGCCTCGATCAAATGCGAGGCGACGACCTCCGCCACCTCCTCCTCGTCGCTCCACGAGCCTTCGAGATATGCCGCCGCGCTGAGATGGCGCATCTTGCGATCACGCCGCGCGAGGGTCCCGTAAGCGACGCTTCTCACCAGGTCCTGGACGAAGACGTACTGACCCCGCTCCGGAGACCGCGGATCCGACTGGATCGCCAGCAGGTCCTTGTTGACGAGACTGGCGAGACAACGCTCGACGTCGTCAGCGGGAACTCCCGTGATCGCGCGAACCGCTCCGGCGGTGAAGGACTTGCCGATGACCGCGGCGTCCTGCAACAGCTGGCGTTCCGACGGGCTGATGCTGTCGAGACGGGCCGCGATCAACGCGTGCAACGTCTCCGGCACCTCGAGTGACTCGACCGAGCCCTCGAGGTGAAACGTTCCTCCCTTCTCGATGAGCAGCCCGCGGTCGAGCAGCATGCGCACGGTCTCGACGGCGTACAGCGGCACCCCTGCCGCGCGGTCGAGGATACGCACGGCCAGGTCGTCGGGCAGTCCCGGCGCCATCCCCGCAAGGAGCATCGACATGGCTTCCGGAGGGAGCGGATCGAGATTGAGGGCGGTGAGCCCACGCTTTCCGGTGCCCCAGCCCGGGCGGCGCTCCATGAGCTCGGGGCGCCCGAGCGTCACCACCAGGATCGGCGCGTTGCGCGACCACTCGAGGAGGTACTCGATGAAATCGAGCAGACCGCTGTCCGCCCACTGCAGATCCTCGAACACCAGGACGGTGAGCCGCTGTGCCGCAAGGCGCTCGAAGAAGAAGCGCCATGCCGCGTAGAGATCGCGTGGATCGGTGGCCGTCCGCTCCTCGAGGCCGACGAGGTGGGCGAGACGCGGTTCCACCCAGCGGCGCTCCTCGCCGGACTCCACGAACTCCTCGACGCTCTTCCGCAGCTTCTCGCGCGCGGATTCCGGTGGCTCGTTCTCGACGATGCCGGTGCGCATGCGCACCATCTCGTTGAGCGCCCAGTACGCCACGCCCTCGCCATAGGCGAGGCACCGACCGCGATGCCACCAGATCGTCTCGGTCAGGCCGTCGACGTACTTGAAGAACTCCCATGCCAGCCGCGACTTCCCAACGCCTGCGACGCCGACGATGGAGAGCAGCCGCGCGGTGCGCTCCTCCCCGGTTGCGTGGAGGAACTCCTTGAGGAGCCGGAGCTCGCGATCGCGGCCCACGAACGGCGGCTCGAGACCGGTGGGCCGCAGCGCGCCGCCCGATGCCGCCACCACGCGCCGTGCTCGCCAGAGACGCTCGGGCTCGGGCTTCCCCTTGAGCTCGTGCCATCCCGCATCGTCATAGATGATCGCTGCCTCGGTCGCTCGACGTGTCGTGTCCCCGACGTACACGGTTCCGGGCTCGGCGACCGATTGCACCCGCGACGCTGTGTTCACGAGGTCGCCGGCGACCATGCCCTCCCCGGTCACGCCGATGCTGACGGCGACCTCCCCCGTCAGCAACCCGGCTCGAGCGCGCAGACCGGGTGCGCCCACGTCATCGCTGAACGCGGCGACGGCGTCAACGAGCTCGAGGGCCGCTCGCACCGCGCGCTCGGAGTCGTTCTCCTGAACGGTGGGCACACCCCATACCGCCATGACAGCGTCACCGATGAACTTCTCGACGACGCCGCCGTACCGGGCGATGATCGTCCGCGCCGTGTCGAAATACCGGCTCAGGAGCTCGCGCACATCCTCCGCATCACGCTGCTGCGAGAGCGCTGTGAACCCCACGAGATCCGCAAAGAGGACCGTCACATGCCGACGCTCGGAAACGCGGGCCGGTGATTCGACCTTGGTGCTCGCGGCGCTGCCGTCGACTGCTCGCGTCAGCAGGGCACCGCAGTCGCCGCAGAATCGCTCACCCTCGTTGTAGGGGGCGCCGCATGATGCGCACGCCCGTGACAGCGGCTCGCCGCACTGAACGCAGAACCGGACGCCTTGGCGGTTCTCGGCACCGCACCCAGGGCACGTCATACCGCGCAAGGGTACTCGGCGCCCGCCACCATTGAGAACGCCCCCAATGGGTAGGCTGTTACCGAGCTCATGGCACGTACCGCTCTCTCGAGGCCACCCCGGCCGGCAGCGCCCGCGGCAATCCCGCACACGATCTCCGACCACGTCTGTATCGACTTCGTCAACAGCCGGTTCACCGACCACACCGGCGGTGGCCGCGTCCACGACCGGATCGGTATGGACGAGTGGCGTCGCTGGTACGCGGCCAGGTGCGGAGTCGTCGTGGAACGTCCGCCGAGCGCCGAGATCCGCCGCCGCCTCGTCGAGCTCCGCGACCTTCTGCGAGGGTTGCTCGAGTCGCGGAAGCGACCCGACGCCGACGCCGTCGCGGCGCTCAACCTCGTGCTGGCGCCCGCCCCGCTGATCTGGCAGCTCTCCCCCGCTGCACCCGCCACCCGCCTCGCCCTGGCCTGGCGACGCCCGGACTGGACCGCCGTGATGGCCGCCACCGTGACGTCCTACGCGCAGCTCCTCGTCTCAGGCGGGATCGACCGGATCAAGGTGTGCGCCAACCAGGACTGCTCGTTCATGTTCTACGACGAGACGCGAAACCGCTCCCGGCGGTGGTGCGAGGCCTCGGCCTGCGGCAACCTCGTCCGGGTTCGTCGCCACCGGGCACAACGGCGCCGTTGAGCCCGATCCGTCGGCCGACGTTTGGCGACGGCGGGGTATGGGGTAGGCTACTGACATCTCCTCGATCGTCGAGGTGAATCGCTCGTGGTCCTCATTCCTTCTCGAACGGACGCGCGTTGCGTCTGTTTGGCTTCGAGAAGGAATTGGAGACACCAGGGTGACTGGTACCGTCAAGAAGGTCGTCGCCGATCGCGGCTTCGGCTTCATCACCGCTGAGGATGGGCAGGAGTACTTCTTCCATCGCAGCGCACTCGACAGCTCGTTGAGCTTCGAGCAACTGACCGCCGACGAGCGCGTGAGCTTCGAGGTGGAACGCAGCGACAAGGGCCCGCGCGCCAACCAGGTCCGCGCGGCCTGACCCTCGCTGTGTGAGGCTCCCCGGCCATCGCCGATCATGTCGGCGGTGGCCGGAGCCACTCCTGAGGTCAGCCTCGGGAAACCCCGGGCCCCTCAGCGCGACGTTGTGCCATCGGCACGTAGTCGCGAGGCCCGTGACCCAGGTACACCTGGCGCGGCCGTGCGATCTTCTGCTCCTTGTCGAGGAGCGACTCCTCCCACTGCGACAGCCATCCGGCCGTTCGCGCCATGGCGAAGAGGACCGGGAACATGTCCACCGGGATGCCGAGCGCCTGGTAGATGAAGCCGCTGTAGAAGTCCACGTTCGGGTACAGCTTCCGGGAGACGAAGTACTCGTCCTCGAGCGCGATCTTCTCCAGCTCGCGCGCGACATCGAGCAGCGGCGACGAGCCGGTGGCGCTCAACACCTGGTCGGCCATCCGTTTGATCACCTTGGCCCGGGGGTCGTAGTTCTTGTAGATGCGATGCCCGAATCCCATCAGCCGTTCCTTGCCCGCCTTCACGCCGGTCATGAACTCCGGGACCCGGTCGACGGACCCGATGCGCTCGATCATGCGGATCACCGCCTCGTTGGCTCCGCCGTGGAGGGGACCGTAGAGCGCGGCGATCGCCGCCGCGGTCGCCGAGTACGGGTCCGGGTGTGACGATCCGACGGACCGCATCGCGTTCGTCGAGCAGTTCTGCTCGTGGTCCGCGTGAAGGATGAAGAGCACATCGAGTGCGTGTTCGATCTCAGGCACGGGCTCGTACTTGAGCTCGACCATCTTGAACATCATGTTCAGGAAGTTGCCGGCGAACGACAGGTCGTTGTCCGGGTAGTTGTACGGCAGCCCCAGGGAGTGCCGGTAGGCGAGCGCGGCGAGCGTCGGCATCTTCGCGATCAACCGGTAGATCGAGATGCGCCGCTGCTCCTCGTCGTAGATCTGCGTCGCCTGTGGGTAGAACGTCGACAGGCCGCCGACGGTCGACAGCAGGATGCCCATCGGATGGGCGTCGTGATGGAAGCCGTCGATGAACTGCTTGATGTTCTCGTGCACGAGGGTGTGATGCGTGATCTCACGCTGCCACTCGGCGGCCTCCCGCTCATCTGGTAGCTCACCGTGGACGAGCAGGTATGCGGTCTCGAGGTATGTGCTGTGCTCAGCAAGCTGCTCGATGGGGTATCCCCGGTACAGGAGGATGCCGCGGTCGCCGTCGATGTACGTGATCGCGCTCTTGCACGACGCGGTGTTCATGAAGGCCGGGTCGTACAGCAGCAGGCCGTGATCGTCGTCGGTGACCGAGATGGCCTCGAACGCAGTGGCGCGGACGGCGCCGTTCTCGATGGGGACTTCGTAGATCCTGCCGGTACGGTTGTCGGTGACGGTGAGGCTGTCGCTCATACGAATGGGTTATACCGGCCGAACGGGCTTGTACGTCGGCTCCCACATCGCGCTGCGAACCTGGGCTTCGACGTCGTCCGGCGGGGTCCGCGCGAGCCCCTCCTCCACCGCGGCCGTGGCAACGGCCACCGCGACTCGAACGGACACCTCACGGAGCCGGTCGATCGACGGCATGATGGGTGCTCCAAGACCATCCGGCTCCACCATGTCAGCGACGGCAGCAGCCGCCGCCGCGAGCATCCCGTCACTCACGGCGCTCGCCCGCGTGACGATCGTCCCGAGCCCGATGCCCGGGAACACCAGGGCGTTATTGGCCTGACCGATCGTGAACCTGGTGCCGTCATGGGTCACCTGGGGGAACGGGCTGCCAGTCGCGACCAGCGCGCGTCCGTCGGTCCAGGCGATGAGGTCCGCGGGAACCGCCTCGGAGAGCGACGTCGGGTTCGACAGCGAGAAGATGATCGGACGCTCGGCGTGCGCCGCCATCTCCCTGATGATCTGTTCGTTGAACGCGCCGGGCGAGGCAGAGCACCCGACCAGCAGCGTGGGATGCACCTCGCGCACGACCTCCTGCAGGTGAATCCCTCGCAAATCACCGTCGCCGTCGCGATGCCACGCCTTCACCTCTGCGGCGGGTCGCGAGTACGGCGCCTGGAAGTCGCGCATCAGGTGGGCCATGTCGTCGACGAGCAGGCCGCGGTGACCGAGGCACCAGAACCGGCTCATCGCCTCGTCATATGAGAGCCCGTCGCGGACCATCGCGTC
>Ga0335078_10014463_pt1 | contig 11701 bp, 9 predicted proteins | sample Lox_Sample_32_FD_206711 | JGI IMG/M metagenome (GOLD analysis project Ga0335078, IMG submission 206711) | Soil microbial communities from Loxahatchee National Wildlife Refuge, Florida, United States - Lox_Sample_3.2 | ecosystem: Environmental > Terrestrial > Soil > Wetlands | place: USA: Florida...
CGGCGTTCCCCGGTCTCAATATGCCGCCGCGGGCTGCGAGTTCGGCGTGATCCAATAACGATCGCGCCCGCTAGCGGTAGGAGTTTGCCGACTTTGCAGTCCGCTCCGGATGCCGCCATGCGGCGATCGGCGTCTTGACCGCACCCGGCAGATATTTGGCGACGACGATCGGGTCGAGTTGCGCAAGCGCACTGTCCGGCAGGCGGTACCACGTCTCGTCGCGTCCGAATAAAGCTATGCCGAGATAACCGCGCACCGTCAGCGTCTGACCGTCGGGGCTCACCCGCATCATCGCGCTGTAGATATTGCCGTCGCGCGGATCGAGAATATTGCCGTCACCGTATTCCAGGCCGTTGCGCTTCATGTCTCTGATCAGCGGCAGCCCAAGCAGCGGCTGATCCTTGCGGTCGTCACGGCAACTCGAACAGATCGGATTCTTCGGATCGGTCGGCCGCGGAAACAGCTTCGCAATCGCGCCTTCGTACATGCCGCCCTGCTCAACGAACAAAAACCAGCCGACCGAATTGCCGGTGTTCTCGTCAATCTTCTGCCACAGGCCGGTGACCGACGGCTCCGCGCCCGGCGCGGATTGCGCTATGCCGGCCAGCGCGACCACTGACGCCATGGCCGCTGCCATGAGCAACTTTGTCGAATGCATTGCCAAAGGTCCTCTCCATTCGCCGGCGTCGAAACGAATCGCTGCCCGGCATTGATGGCGGAGATTTATTACTCGTTCGACAATGCGGTGATTTAAGGACGCCGGAATGACAGCCATCGCCACAGTGTGAAACCGGGGAACCATTGGCAGACACACGCAATCGCTCGCCGATCGCTGCCGCACGGAACTTAGTTTGCTCAGCCTCGTTCAGCACCACGAGTTGTTGCCGCCCACTCATCTTCCCGCTTGCAATGGCCGGATTATCTCCTCATGATCGTTTTCGAAACTGTCGTTTCATTCTTTAAACTTGGGATTTGCGGCTGATGCGGCACCTCGATTCCATGCCGCGGTCCGCTTCGCATAGCAGTCTGGCGCTCGCCAATTTGCGCGGCGTGGTGATCCTCATCGTGCTCGCCTTCCATGCGATGTTGGCCTATCTCAACTGGATTCCGGTAACCGGTTCCGGTTTTGACAACCCGCCCTATGACTGGCGCGCCTTCCCCATTATCGACAGCCATCGCTTCTTCGGATTCGATCTGGTTTGCGCCTGGCAGGACGTCTATCTGATGTCGCTGATGTTCTTTCTGTCTGGCCTGTTTGTCTGGCCGAGCATGGTACGCAAGAAGGATTGGGTCTTTTTGCGCGACCGAGTGGTGCGGCTCGGTCTGCCTTTCGCCTTCGGCATTGCCGTGGTCATACCAGCGGCCATTTATCCGGTGTACCGTTTAACCGCGTCCGATCCGAGCCTCGTCGCCTATTGGCATAGCTTGCGCGCGCTGCCGTTCTGGCCGAATGGACCGCTGTGGTTCATCTGGCAGCTTTTGGCGCTGAACTTCATCGCGGCCGGCCTGAACTTCATCGCCCCGTATGCGATACCGGCTCTCGGCCGCTGGTCGACCGAAGCCGAAAAGAATCCTGTTCGCTATTTTGCCGTTCTTCTCGGCGTTTCGGCATTGGCCTATGTCCCCCTGGCGCTTGCTTTCACTCCGTGGGCCTGGTCCAATTCCGGGTTTTTCGCCGTCCAATTTTGTCGCCCGCTGCTCTATGGCGTTTATTTCTTCGCCGGCGTCGGTATCGGCGCAGCCGGTATCGAACGCGGGCTCATCGCCGTCGACGGTATCCTGGCGCGGCATTGGCTCTACGCGCTTGCCGTAGCGCTTGCCACGTTATTCCTGTGGATGGGATTGACCGCGCTGACCTTGAGCCGCAGCGCTTCGCGTGGCGTCGAGATCGCCGCCGATCTCAGTTTTGTGCCCGCTTGCGCGGCTGGCTGCTTCTTTCTGATTGCGGTGTGCCTGCGATTTGCGACCGGGCAGTCGCGGCTGCTCGGTTATTTGTCAGTCAATGCCTATGGCCTTTATCTCGTGCATTACGTCTTTATCGTCTGGCTGCAATATGCGCTCCTGACCACCCCGTTGTTCGCCGTCGTCAAGGCGAGCATCGTTTTCGGCGGCGCACTGTTTCTGAGTTTGGCGACAATATTTGCCGTGCAGCGCTTTCGCTGGGGTGCACGGCTCATTGGCGCGGCGCCCCGCGCGGTGGCGACGTCCTAGTGGACGGATTTGACATTCGCTACCCGCTAGCCGGGCGCCCGTGAAGCCTGCCGAACCGGGATGCGAATGTTAGAATCGGACCACTAGCTTCCTTGCCGCACCTTGCGGCCCCCATAAGGACGCGACGGCGGGAACATTCTATAATCGCTTCGCCGGCGGCCGATGCTGTTGCCGCCGACCGCTACCGGGGCCGCTAATGGGTGCCATGATGCGACTGCGCGCTACCGCGCTCGTGGCCGTCTTGCTCGCGCTCGTCGCCACGCCGGCCAGCGCCGCCGAACGCGCTCTCGTTCTCGAAATCGACGGCGTGATCGGTCCCGCCATCGCCGATTACGTTACGCGCGAGATCAAGGCGGCGTCGCCCAGCGAGGACGGCCTCATCGTGTTGCGCATGAATACGCCGGGCGGCCTTGATTCCTCGATGCGCGAGATCGACACCGCGATTCTGGCTTCGCCGGTGCCAGTCGCCACCTATGTCGCACCGAGCGGAGCGCGCGCGGCGAGCGCCGGCACCTATATCGCCTACGCCAGCGCGATCGCAGCCATGGCGCCCGGCACCAATATCGGTGCCGCAACGCCGATTCAGCTCGGCGGCAATCCGCTCGCGCCCGGCGGCGGGGCCGATCAGAAAGCTGGTGCGCAGGGCAAATCCGGCGAACCGGCCGACGCCGAGTCACGCAAAATCGTCAACGATGCGGTGGCCTATATCCGCAGTCTTGCCGCGGTGAACGGCCGAAATGCCGATTGGGCGGAAGACGCGGTGCGCTCTGCCGCGAGCCTGCCGGCCGCAGAAGCCCTCAAGCAACACGTTGTCGACGTCGTCGCCGCCGACGTACCGGATCTGCTGCGTCAGATCGACGGCCGTACGGTAACAGTCGCCGGGAAGCCGGAGCGCATCTCCGCCGTCTCGCTCGAAGTGGTGATGGTGCCGCCCGACTGGCGCACCGAACTTCTCGCGCTCATCACCAATCCGAATGTCGCCTTCATCCTCATGCTGATCGGCGTCTACGGGCTGATCCTGGAATTCTTCAATCCGGGCGCGGTTGCGCCGGGGCTCGTCGGCGCCATCAGCCTCCTGGTCGCACTTTACGCCTTGGCGCTGCTTCCGATCAATTACGCCGGCGCCGCGCTCGTGATTATCGGGATCGGGCTGATGATCGCCGAAGCGCATATCGGCGCTTTCGGCGCGATCGGCGTCGGCGGCATTGCCGCATTCGTCATCGGCGCGTTGATGATGTTTCCCTCGCGCGTGCCGGGACTGGAGCTTTCGAACGCGGTGGTGATCGGCGCCGCCATCGGCAGCGCCGCGCTATTTTTGCTCGCGCTCGCGGCGCTGTTTCGCTCGCGCAAGCGCCCGGTCGTGAGCGGCGGCGAAGCGCTGATCGGCGCGACCGGCGAGGCGGTGTCGTGGCAGGGCAAAGAAGGGCGCGTACGGGTGGCAGGCGAAATCTGGCGCGCGCGGGCCCACACGCCCCTGCAGGACGGCTCCCGCGTCAAAATCGTCAGCCGAGACGGCCTCGTTCTTCTCGTTCGGCCTGCTTAGCTGCACACCACAAGGAGTTGAAGCCATGTTGCTCACGATCCTTATCGCCGTCGGCGTTCTAATATTGATCTTTCTTTACGCCTCCATTCGCATTTTGCGCGAATACGAACGCGGCGTGGTGTTCACGCTCGGACGCTATACCGGCACCAAGGGTCCCGGCCTGTTCCTTCTGGTGCCGTTCGTGCAGCAGATGGTGCGCGTCGACTTGCGCGTCGTCGTCGACGAGGTGCCGCCGCAGGACGTGATTTCGCGCGATAACGTCTCCGTCAAAGTCAGCGCCGTGCTCTATTTCCGCGTTATCGATGCCGAGCGCGCCATCATCCAGGTCAGTAATTATCTGGCGGCGACCAGCCAGCTGGCGCAGACCACGTTGCGCTGGGTGCTCGGCAAGCACGACCTCGACCAGATGCTAAGCGAGCGCGACAAGCTCAACGCCGACATCCAGGAAGTACTCGACAAGCAGACCGAAGGCTGGGGCATCAAGGTCTCGACCGTCGAGTTGAAGCGTATCGATCTCGACGAGAGCATGGTGCGCGCCATCGCGCGCCAGGCCGAGGCCGAACGCGAGCGCCGCGCCAAGATCATCAATGCCGAGGGTGAGTTTCAGGCCGCGCAGAAGCTCTTGGAGGCCGCCCAGGTCCTCGCGCCGGTGCCGCAGGCGATGCAGCTGCGCTACCTCAAGGCGCTGTTCGACATCGCCGGCGATCGTTCGTCCACGATCGTGTTCCCGTTCCCGATCGATTTGGCGCAGGCCGTTTCCGCTGCGGTAGCGCGCGGAAGCTGAACGATTGCGCCATCGGCTGGGCAAATCACGCCCGCTGTTGCAATCGTTTCGTAAAAGGGTTTGAACGCGGCCACACCAATGTTATGTGGTCGCGGCAAGCGCGGCCCCCGTCCGCTTCCTCCAGGTCGCGACTTCTACGACACTTCCGTGACAAAAAGTTCTCCGCGACCAAAGGTTCCTCGTTGAGCGCCAACACATGCGAGTGATTGTCCCAATTTCGGTCGGCGGCTGGACACGCTTGTTCAGTCGCTGGGATTTGCTCGCGGTCCTGTTGATCTTCGGTCTTTTGACATTCTTGGCGGAAGCGAGCCGCCATCTGTTCGAGCCGCTGGCCGAACTGCAAAGGCAGCCGCCGTCGCTCGATCCGAGCCATCTGCCGGAATACGCCGCGCGCACCACGCTGCGCATGCTCATCGCCATGGTGCTGTCACTGATTTTCACCTTCACCTATGCGACGCTGGCCGCCAAGAGCAAGCGCGCCGGGCGGCTACTGGTCCCGCTTCTCGATATCCTGCAATCGGTACCGATCCTCGGTTTCATCTCGGTGACTGTGGTGTTCTTCATGGAGCTCGCGCCCGGGCGCGTGCTCGGCGCCGAGTACGCCTCGATCTTCGCCATCTTCACCAGCCAAGCCTGGAACATGGCGTTCAGCTTCTATCAGTCGTTGCGCACGATCCCGGCCGAGCTCGAGGAGGCGTCGCGCAATTTCCACCTCAGCGCGTGGATGAAATTTTGGCGGCTCGACGTGCCATTCGCCATGCCGCAGTTGATCTGGAACATGATGATGTCGATGTCGGGAAGCTGGTTCTTCGTCGTCGCATCCGAGGCCATCAGCGTCGGCAATACGACGGTAACCCTCCCCGGCATCGGTTCCTACATCGCGCTCGCCATAGAGCATCAGGATCTCAAAGCGGTCGGTTGGGCGATCGGCGCGATGCTGGTGGTGATTCTCATCTACGATCAGATTCTGTTTCGGCCGCTGGTGGCGTGGGCCGACCGTTTCCGCTTCGAACAGGAGGCCGGCGTTCTGCCGCCGCGATCCTGGATGTTCGACGTGCTGCGCCGGTCACGCATCGTCGAGCGGCTGACGCAGCCGTTTGCCGCACTGTGGCGGTTGACGATGCGTCCGTGGCGGCCGGAGAAAAACGAACCGGTCAGGCGATCGCTACCGGTGGCGCATAGCCGCATCGCATTTCAGTTCGGGCTCATCGTCGCGGCGTTAGGTGCCGCCGCTCTATGGCAAGTCGTGCATTTCATCATCGAAGGCATAACGCCGGCTGACGTCGGCACCGCGATCCTGCTGGGCTTCGCGACGCTCGCCCGGGTCGTCGTGCTCATCGCGATTGCGAGCGTGATCTGGGTGCCCGTCGGCGTTTGGGTCGGTACGCGGCCTCACGCGGCCAATCTCGTGCAGCCGGTGGCGCAGTTCCTTGCCGCCTTTCCGGCCAATCTGTTGTTCCCGATCGTTGTGTCGCTGATCGTGGCCTGGAAGCTCGATCCGAATATCTGGCTCAGTCCGCTGATGATCCTCGGCACGCAATGGTACATTCTGTTCAATGTCATTGCCGGCGCCGCGGCAATCCCCGCCGAGCTGCGCGCCGTCGGCACCAATTTGCACGTGCGTGGCTGGTTGTGGTGGCGGCGCATCGCGCTGCCTGCGATATTCCCCTATTACGTGACCGGGGCGATCACTGCCTCCGGCGGATCGTGGAACGCCAGCATCGTCGCCGAGGTCGCCTCCTGGGGTCGGGAGCACCTGCAAGCCGCCGGCCTCGGCGCGTATATTGCACAACAGACCGACGCCGGCGATTTTCACCGCGTCGTGCTCGGGATCGTCGTCATGAGCGCGTTCGTCGTCGTCATCAATCGCCTGTTCTGGCGCCCGCTTTATTTTTACGCCGAACGCAAATTCCGGCTGGGATGAGGATCACCATGACCGCCGCCGCCCTTCTCGACGTTCACGCACTGCGTCAGTCCTTTCCGCGCGCCGATGGCGGCGAGCATCTGGTGCTCGACGGCGTCGAGCTCACCTTGTCGCAAGGCCAGATCGTCGGCCTCCTTGGCCGCACCGGCTCGGGCAAATCGACCCTGCTGCGGCTCATCTCCGGGCTGGCTCAGCCTTCCGGCGGCACCGTGACCTATCTTGGCCAGCCCGTGAATGCGCCGGCGCCGGGCATCGCCATGGTGTTCCAGTCCTTTGCGCTATTTCCCTGGCTGACGGTTCTGGAAAACGTGCAGCTTGGACTGGAAGCGCTCGGTCTGCCCGAACCGGAAATCCGCAAACGCGCGCTGGCGGCGATCGACTTGATCGGCTTGGACGGCTACGAGTCCGCCTTTCCGCGCGAACTGTCCGGCGGCATGCGTCAGCGCGTCGGCTTTGCGCGGGCGCTGGTCGTGCACCCCAACATTCTGCTCATGGACGAGCCGTTCTCCGCGCTCGACGTGTTGACCGCCGAAACGCTGCGCACCGACTTTCTCGAGCTTTGGGGCGACGGCAAGCTGCCGATCAAAGGCGTGATCCTGGTGACCCACAATATCGAGGAGGCGGTACTGATGTGCGACCGCATCCTGCTGTTCTCGACCAATCCGGGCCGCATCATCAGCGAGATCGCCGTCGACTTGAAACAGCCGCGCAACCGCCTCGACCCGCAATTTCGCGATCTGGTCGAGAAAATCTATGTGGCGATGACCGCTCGCAAGCCGACGCCGCTGACAATCGGTACGGGACCGACAGCGACGATGAATACGGTGCTGCCGCGCGTTTCGGCCAATCTGCTATCCGGCCTTATCGAGACGCTTGCCGCCCCACCCTTTCACGGTCACGCCGACTTGCCGGTGCTCGCCGACGAACTGCACATGGATTCGGATGAGCTGTTTCCAGTCGCCGAGTCGCTGCAGATGCTGCGTCTGGCCGAGGTCGAAGGCGGCGATATCAAGCTCACCGATACCGGAAAGCAATTTTCCGAATTGGGCACCGACGACCGAAAGAAACTGTTCCAGCGACAGTTGTTGGCTTACGTTCCCCTCGCCGCCCATATCCGTCACGTTCTGCAAGAGCGCGCCAACCACGTGGCGCCGAAATCTCGCTTCTTCGACGAGCTCGAAGACCATATGACCTCGGAGGACGCCGAACTTACGCTGCGCGCGGTGATCGCCTGGGGCCGTTACGCCGAAGTCTTCGCCTACGACGACGATTCCAGCATGTTCAGCCTCGAGAACCCGACTTGAGCGGCTGTAGAAACAATCTCGTGAAGTGCCGGCGGCGCCGTTCCGTCGGAGCATAAAAGCCGCTAACATAGGAAGCGATGCGAGGCTGTCGAGCGCCGGTTCCGGCCGGCAACGCGGCGTCTGGTATCTTTGGAAAGCACGCTCCGATCGGATAACCGCGGCACCGGGAGCCGCAGCAGGCTATTTCGGATCGTGCGCAAATATCGGGGGCGACGATGTCGATAACCGCAAATCTTGAGGGCGGCGCGCGCGTGCGCTTGCTGCTGTTCGGATCGTTGGCGTTGAATCTGTTGTTCGTCGGCGCGGCTGGCGCCATGGCGATCGGCCGCTCCACGTCGGCGCCGCTGGCCACGGTGGCGCGGATCGACCACAGCTTGGCCGGCCGGGTCGATCGTATCGCGGCAAAGCTGCCGCCGGCCGACGCCGAGCTGCTGCGGGCGGAACTCCGCACCGAAGCCGTGAAGGTGGCGGCCGCGCAGGCCGACCTTCGGCTGGCGCAGGAAGACGTTCGCAAGAGCTTGCGGGCGCAGCCGTTCGACGCCGATGCGATGCGTGCGGCCATGGCGGAAAGCCGCGCCGCGCATGACAACGTCGATCGGGTCATTCACGACGTGATCGCGGCAACTGCACCGAAAATGTCGGTCGTCGGGCGCCTCAAGCTCGCCGACTGGCGAAACGAGCGACAGAACGCAGTGGCTTCACGGTAGAGCGGGCTCGATCACCGGTCCGGCAGCGATCAGGCTGCGCTGCGTCTGCCCTGTGTCGCAATCGCCAGCAGCGCGCGCTCGGCGATGGTGTCGGCAAGGGCCGCACGACGCCGTGACTCCAGCACCGCGTCCGCAAGCTCGGCCATCACCGTCGTCAGCCGAGCGACGCTCCACGCTTTCAGCGCCGCTTCAACCGCCGCCCTCCTGCGGAAATGCAGCGGCGGCTGTACGGCATCGAGCGAGAACGGTGCGCCGTCTTCGATCGCGATACGCCATTTGTGCAACTGCGCAAGTTGCCGCTGGGCATTGAACAGCAGCGATCCCGCACTGGCGCCGGCCGTGCGCGCCTTGGCGAGTAAAGCTTCGAGTTCGGCGGGACGGCCGGCAAAGGCGGCGTCGACGATGTCTTCGAGCGCCAGGGCCGAGGCATCGGATACCACCGCAGTCACATCGTCGATGTCGACTTGACCCCGGCCGCGGGCGTAAAGCGTCAGCTTACGCAGCTCGTTGCGCGATGCGGCCCGGTCGCCGCCAAGCAAGGGGATCAACAGCGCCCGCGCCTCGGGTTTCAGCGTGAGGCCGGCAGCGCGCATCTCTTCGTCGATCAGCCGCGCCCGGTCGCGTTCGCTATCGGCATAGCAGGGCAGCGCCGCGGCGTTCTTGGCACGCTCGCACAAGGTGCGAAGCGGCGCGTTGCGCCGCAAATCGCCGGCTTCGATCACGACCCGGCAGTCGAGCGTCGGCAATGCCAACAGCGCTTCGACGGCAGGCGCGATATTCTTGGCTCCGGCCTTCACCCACACCGCGCGGCGGCCGCCGAACAACGGCATGGTTTGCGCTTCTTCCACAAGGCGTGTCGGCTCGGCGGCAAGCATCTCGCCTTCGAGCCGGGCCAGGACGAATGGATCGTTCACATCGTCGACGGATGCTTGAACGATGGCGCTGACGCGCTCGCTTACGAGACCGGCATCCGGACCGAACACCAGAATTAACGGCCGCGCGGGATTGGGACGCGAGACGAAGGCATCGACATCGGCGGCTTTGACGGCAACCATCATTGGGAATTTACAGTGCGTTTCAGCGAGATCAACCGCCCGCGCCGCGCAAGGCGTTAGCCGCCGCGGGAATCAAAGACGGCCTCGACTACCGATAAAGAATAAGCGGAACGAGCAGTTACGTGCCGGCGACAAAATAGGACGCAAGCCGGTTGCGAATTGTATCCGCGGCCGTCTGCGCGGCGCGATCCTCGGCATCGCGCTGCGCGCGCTGAATGGCAAAGCGCTGTTCCGAACCGGGCGCGTCGTAATCGACATTCGCGAAAGTAGTGCCCTGCAAGACGACCTTGCCGGTCGCGATTTCCATGAGCTGGTAGGCAACGGCGACCCCGGCGACCTGCGAGGTCGGCCGGCCGCTGCTCGGGTCGACCAGCACGGTGAAACCCGACTCCTTCACCGTAAGGTCGAGTCGGTGCGTCGGCGCGCTCGGCGCGGCGCCGCCGGCGAGGTCGAACTGCAGCGCGTTGTGCAGACCGACCGCAAGCCGGGCCTGCGACGTGCCCTGCCGCGTCGGTATCGGGCCGATTTGCACTTCGGCGAGCTTGTCCCTGACGCTCTCGCCGCCAACGGACGGGTGCGAGCCGTAGAGCGGCTCGAAACAGCCGGCAAGGAAGAGGTTGGCCGCGCCCAGCACGACGGCGAGCCGCGCGAACCGCAATGTCGAACCGCGATTATGCCACCACATTGACGATCCGTTGCGGCACGATGATCACCCGCTTCGGCGGCTGGCCGCCCAGCGCATTTTTTACCGCATCGAGCGCCAGCGCGGCAGCCTCGATCGCGGCATTGGAGGCGTCGCGCGCCACGATCACGTCGCCGCGCTTTTTGCCGTTGATCTGCACCGGCAAGGTCACGGTCGCCTCGATCAAAAGCGCGCGCTCGACCGCCGGCCACGGCGCCTGCGCGACCAGCGTCTGATGGCCGAGCGCGGCCCAGCATTCCTCGGCGAGATGCGGCATCATCGGATGGAATATTTGCACGAGAACGTTAACCGCTTCGCGCGTGGCCCAGCGCAGGTCCGGCGTAAGCTTGGCGTCGCCATGCTCTTCGATGCCCCCGATTACATCATTGAGCGCATTAGCGAATTCGTAAATCGAGGCGACACAAACATTAAAGTGCAGCTTTTCGATGTCATCGGACACCCGCGCCAGCGCCCGGTGTGTCGCCTTGCGCAGCGTCATGGCGAGGTCGGAGAATGCGGCCGGGCGGGCCTCCGGCGCCGATTTGGCGATATCGGCCGCCTCGCCGGCCAGCCGCCACAGCCGCTGGGAGAACCGCCAGGCACCCTGCACGCCGCGCTCGGTCCATTCCACGTCGCGATCCGGCGGCGAATCCGACAGCATGAACCAGCGCGCCACGTCGGCGCCGTAGGCGGCGATGATCTCGTCCGGATCGACGGTGTTGCGCTTCGACTTCGACATCTTTTCGATCGGGCCGATCTCGATCGGCTCGCCGGTCGAAATCAAAGTGGCGCGCCGCGCGTCGCCGTCGGCTTCGATTTTCACTTCCGCCGGCGCCGCCCATTCGCCGCCTTCGGTGCGATAGGTCTCGTGGACGACCATGCCTTGCGTGAACAAGCCGGCGAACGGCTCGTCGAGCCCGACATGGCCGGTCGCTTTCATGGCGCGGGTGAAGAAGCGGCTATAGAGCAGATGCAGGATCGCATGCTCGATGCCGCCGATATATTGGTCGACCGGCATCCAGGCATCGACCATCGGCCGATCGGTCGGCGCGGTCGTAATCCACGGATCGGTGAAGCGCTCGAAGTACCACGACGAGTCGACGAAGGTGTCCATGGTGTCGGTCTCGCGCGTGGCCTTGTTGCCGCATTGCGGACAAGTGACGTTCTTCCAGGTCGGGTGATGGTCGAGCGGATTGCCGGGCCGGTCGAAGGTGACGTCCTCCGGCAGCGTCACCGGCAAATCTTTTTCCGGCACCGGCACCACGCCGCAGACGCCGCAATGGATGATCGGGATCGGGCAGCCCCAATAGCGCTGCCGCGAAATACCCCAGTCGCGCAGCCGGAAATTCACCTGCCGCTGCGCCACCGGGCGGTTGCCGCGGCTCTCCTTCTCCAGCCGTCGCGCCACCTCTTCCTTCGCTTGCGCAATCGTCATGCCGTCGAGGAAACGCGAATTGATCATGCGGCCGTCGCCGTCATAGGCGGTGTCGG
>Ga0335078_10014464_pt1 | contig 11701 bp, 10 predicted proteins | sample Lox_Sample_32_FD_206711 | JGI IMG/M metagenome (GOLD analysis project Ga0335078, IMG submission 206711) | Soil microbial communities from Loxahatchee National Wildlife Refuge, Florida, United States - Lox_Sample_3.2 | ecosystem: Environmental > Terrestrial > Soil > Wetlands | place: USA...
GGCAAGTCCGGCGGCAAAGAAATCGAAACCATCGTCGGCTCGACGGACGCCAGTCCGGATTCGGCCATTCGCGCGGCCAAGAAGCTGGTCGAACAAGATAAAGTCGACATGCTGATCTCGCCGCTGTCGGGGGCCGAAGGCATCGCGATGCGGGATTATTCAAAGACACAACCGCAAATCACAGTCATGAACGCTGCGTCCGGCGCGCTGGAGACCACGTATGGCGATCCGTCCGCCGGGGTCACTCCGTCGCCGACTTTCTACCGGACCAATCTGGATGGCGCGCAGTGGCACGCCGGCCTCGGCAACTACGCCTACAACGTCAAGCATTACAAGAAAATCGCCACGATCGGCGAGGACTATGCCTTCGTCTACACGCAGGTGATGGGGCTGGTGCTTGAATATTGCAAGGCCGGCGGCCAGATCACCAAACGGCTTTGGGTACCGCTCGGCACCAAAGACTTTGCGTCATACATTCCGCAGCTTCTCTCGGAAGATGTCGACGCCATCTATCTCGGCCTCGGCGGCGCCGACGCCGTGAACTTCCTCAACCAGTACCAGCAGGCCGGCGGTCATGCCCACCTGATTGGCGGCTCGATCATGGTCGACCAGACCGTGCTGTCGTCGAAGGGCAAGGCCAAGGAAGCATTGATCGGCACCATCGCCGCGAGCGGCATGGCCGACAACGATCCGAACCCAAAATGGCAGGCTTTCGTGAAGGCCTACCAGCAGCATGCGAAGACCGGCTACTTCAAGAACGCCTTCGCCGGCCCATCGCTGCTCGCCATCAACTACTACAACTCGGCGGACGCGATGTTTAAGGCGCTCGACGAGGTCAAGGGCGACCTTTCGAACAACAATAAGAAGTTTCGCGAAGCTTTGAACAAGATCGCACTCGACGCGCCGAACGGACACATTACTCTCGACGAGAATCGCCAAGCGATCGGCACCAATTTCGTCACCGAAGTTGTCAAAGCGCCGAACGGCGATCTGGTCAGCAAGGTGGTCGAGACCGTCCCGAACGTGCAGGAGCGTCTCGGCTTCTCCAAGGCGGTGTTCGACAAGTTCGTGCCGCCGGGCCGCGAAAATCCGCCTTGCAAAAAGTCGTACGACTGACTTGCCACTAATTGAAGACTAACAAATGCTCGGCCGCGGAGGACCGCGGCCGAGATGGTTGAGCTGATAGGCCCTGCATGCAGCGGGGCTGACGGTTGCCGGCTGGGTCTTTGCCATTGCGCCGATATGCGCCTTGCGAACTTGCCAAGCGCGCTTGACAACAAGACCGGACAGCTAGATCATTTGTACACAAACGGTGCCGGGCCGTGCGATAAAGACGTGAATGGCCGAGCCTGACGACAAGATCCGCTGCGATGCCTGCCCGGTGCTCTGTTACATCCGGCGAGGCATGACCGGCGCATGCGACCGCTACGCCAACTACGATGGGGAGCTGGTGCGCGTCGATCCCCACGTGCTGCTTGAACGCACGGTGAAGGACGGCGGCGAGGTCGTGCCCTTTATGAGTCAGGCGCGGGAGTGGAGCGGCGATATCGTGAACGCTCCCACGCCAGTCGTCACCGCGATCGGCGCCGGCACGACTTATCCCGACTACAAGCCGGCGCCATTTATCGTGTCGTCCAAAATCGACGGCGTGGACATGGTGACAGTCGTTACCGAAGGCATCTACTCCTACTGTGGCGTCAAGATAAAGATCGATACCGATCGCCACTTGGGCGCGGAATGCGCAACCGTGCGTGCGAAAGGCGAGCCGGTTGGCCATGTGACGACGGGCGAATACGGCTCGCAGATGCTGTCGCTGGGCGGCGTCAATCATCTGACGCACGGCGGGAAGAAGGAAGGCCGGGTCACGTGCGAGACGCTGCTCGACTTGTGCAATCGAAAAGCTGTTGAGCTGAACGTCGACGGTGGAGCCAGCGTGATCGTTGAGGCGGGCAAGCCGCCGGTCGTCAATGGTCAAATTGAGGAACGCATGCGCGTCGGCTGCGGCTCGGCTGCAATCGGCATGTTCGCCAAACAATGGTACGGCAAAGTCGATGAGGTCGTCGTAGTCGACGATCACATCACCGGCGTGCTTTCCGAGCATCAGGCGGGCAAACTGCTCGGCGCGGCCGACACCGGCATCAAGATGAAGGGTCGCCGTTCGACGCCCGGCCGGTATTTCCACGTTGCAGAACCGGGAGCGGGTTGGGGCGGCGCCGACATTTCCGATCCGCTCGATATCGTTGCCGGTTTCGATCCGAAAGTCGCCTGGCCCGGATTAACGATGTTGATGGTTTCAACAACAGGGGAGCAGCACGCCTTCTACCGCCTCGATCAGACCTTGACGCCGGTCGAAGCACCGCTGCCTGAGAATCTGCGCGTATCCGTCGATCGCATTCGCGAGAATTGCGAACCGGCGCTGTGCTCGGTGTTGTTTATGGGCGGAGCAGGCGGCTCGCTGCGCGCCGGCGTCACGGAAAATCCAGTGCGCCTGACCCGCTCGGTGCGCCAGGCGCTGACCACGGTGACCGCGGGCGGCGCACCGGTGTTCGTCTGGCCCGGTGGCGGCATCACATTCATGGTCGACGTCACGCTGTTGCCGGATAACGCCTTTGGCTACGTGCCGACGCCGGCGATTGTTGCGCCGATCGAATTCACTATGCGGCTTGACGATTACGCGGCGCTGGGCGGGCATGTCGATCACGTCCGGCCGGTGGGCGAGATTTTAGCGCAACGCGCCAGAACCGCCGCCACATTCGGTACAGCGCTCGCGCGGAGTGAAACATGAGAGCGCCGCCGCAGCGAAGTCGCTTGCCTGACGGACGGCTCCATCTCCACGATGGCCCGATCGATTTGATTATCGAGGCATTCGGCGAGCCATCTGATATCGAGAATGCGTATGCCGCAGCCTGGGGCCGGTTCGCCACCATCCTCGATGAGCTATGCGGCGAACTGCCGCTGCTGCGCGCTCGGGCAACGCCGACAAGCCTGCCTCTCGCCGGCGCTGTGGCGAGGCGCATGACGGATGCCGTCGCGCCGTTGTGCGTTGAACGATTCATTACGCCGATGGCAGCGGTGGCCGGCGCGGTCGCCGAGGAAGTGTTGAGCGCGATGAAGGCCGCCGCGCCGTTGCGTCGCGCCTATGTCAATAACGGCGGCGATATAGCCCTCCATCTTCTTCCTGAAGAAAGCTTCGTGATCGGCATGATCGATCGGCCAGATCGGCCAAGTCTGATCGGTAGCGCCAAAGTGACCGGGCACGACTCCATTCGCGGCATAGCAACCTCTGGCTGGCGCGGCCGCAGTTTTTCGTTCGGAATAGCGGATGCCGTGACTGTGCTCGCCCGTTCGGCGACGGCGGCCGACGCTGCTGCTACACTTATCGCCAACGCGGTCGATCTTCCAGGTCACCCGGCGATTAGTCGGGTCCCGGCAATTTCGCGCGATCCGCAGAGTGACCTTGGTGAGCGGCGAGTGACCCTAGATGTTGGTCAGTTGACACCGCAAGACATCGCCGAGGCATTGACTGCCGGACTGGAAGAAGCCGAGCGCCTCCGGCGCCTGGACGCGTTCGAGGCCGCAGCGTTGCAACTTCGCGGCCAAGCGCTCTTTTGCGGTCTGGGTGGCGCTCGGAATATTGATGCTACTGTAAAGGGCGTCCGCGCTGCGGCGCGCGAAGGGATGCCGACGTTCGGATGGCGTGTCGGTGATCGTCACTCTGCGGCGTTAGAGATGCATGGACTCGAAAGTCTCAGATGAAAGCCAAGGTCCGCAAGCTCCTCACCTTCGTCGAAGAAACCCGACTGGAAATGGGACAAGCCATTGAGCCGCCGACCCGCCGCGCTGCCGCAGTTGCAGTGATCGAGAATCCTTTTGCGGGCCGCTATATGGAAGACCTGTCCGAACTCATCGATATTGGCGAGGAGCTTGGCGACCTCTTGGCCAAGCGCGCCGTCGCTGCACTCGGCATCGAGGGACCGCGGGCGGAAAGCTACGGTAAGGCAGCTGCCGTGGGCGAGAACGGCGAACTCGAACACGCGGCGGCGGTTCTACATCCCAAGCTCGGTGCGCCGGTGCGCAAAGTGCTGGGCACTGGCGCCGCGCTGATCCCTTCGTCGAAAAAGCGGGGCGGACCAGGTGTCACGCTCGATGTGCCGCTTGGTCACAAGGACGCGGCTTTTGTCCGTAGCCATTTTGATGGCATGGAGGTGCGTGTCGCCGATGCGCCACGCGCCAACGAGATCATGGTTGCGGTCGCAGTGACGGATTCCGGCAGGCCGCTGCCTCGCGTGGGCGGTCTGAAGAAGGATGAGATCAAGGGCGTCGACGGGCTTCGATAGCGGCATGGCGCCGCAGAAGCCGCCGATGAACTTCTGGTGGGAGCAAAGATCATGAAGACTGTATCGGCAGTGTTCGCGGGCTTGATGGTGCTCGCAGGGCTTGCGAGCCTGGACGTTCCCGCGTCCGCGCAAGAAACAATCAAGATCGGTGAGATCAATTCCTATTCGCGGTTGCCGTCCTTCACCGAGCCTTATCGCAAGGGCTGGCAACTGGCACTCGAAGAGATCAACGCTGCCGGCGGTGTGGACGGCAAGAAGCTCGAGGTGATTTCCAAGGATGATGGCGGCAAGCCGGCCGATGCCGTGACCGCGGCGAACGAGCTTGTGTCAAAGGACGGCGTGGTCATGCTAGTCGGCACGTTCTTCTCGAATATCGGACTTGCCGTGTCCGATTTCGCCAAGCAGAAGAAGATCTTCTTCCTCGCCGCCGAACCGCTGACCGACGCGATCACGTGGTCAAAAGGCAATCGCTACACATTCCGCCTGCGTCCAGCCAACTATGAACAGGCGGCAATGCTCGCCGAGGAAGCAGCCAAGCTGCCAGCCAAGAAGTGGGCCACGATTGCGCCCAACTACGAATACGGACAATCGGCGGTCGCAGTTTTCAAAAAATTGCTGTCGGCGAAACGGCCCGACATCGAATGGGTCGGCGAGCAGTGGCCGCCGCAAGGCAAGATCGATGCCGGCGCTGTGGTCGAAGCAATCGCCAGGACCGAGCCGGATGCGATCCTCAACGTCACTTTTGGCCCCGACTTGGTCAAGCTGGTGCGGGAAGGCAATACCCGCGGTTTGTTCAAGGGCCGATCGGTCGTCAGTTTTCTAACCGGCGAACCCGAATATCTTGATCCGCTCAAGGACGAGACGCCGGAAGGATGGATCGTCACCGGTTATCCCTGGAACGCCGTCGCTATTCCGGAGCACGCCGCGTTTCTCAAGGCGTACCAGGCAAAGTACCACGATTATCCGCGCCTCGGCTCGGTCGTTGGCTACTCGACCCTAAAGGCTGCGGCAGCCATTCTCGCCAAAGCGAAATCCACGAATTCTGAGAAACTGGTCGATGCGGCAGAAGGAATCTCGGTCGACACACCGTTCGGCGAGGTGACCTTCCGTAAGGCGGATCATCAGTCAACACTGGGCGCGTTCGTCGGCAAGACGGCGCTGAAGGAAGGCAAGGGCGTCATGGTAGACGTCCATTATCGCGATGGCGCGAAATATCTCCCGCCGGAAAGCGAGGTCAAGTCGATGCGCCCGCAGGATTGATCAAACTGGAGCGTCACCCGCGAATTCTCGCCTCGCTCCAGGATCAAGCCGGTGACATTCTTCTTCAACGTCTTTGTCACCGGCCTGGCGAGCGCTTCTTCACTGTTTCTCGCCGCTTGCGGCCTGTCGATCATCTTCGGCGTCACCCGCATCGTCAATTTTTCCCACGGCGCCTTTTATATGCTGGGCGCATACGTGGGTTTTACGCTGACCGAGCGCTTCTCCAGCGATTTCGGCTTCTGGGGTGGAATTGTTCTGGCGTCTGTGATTGTGGCGGGTCTCGGTGCGCTCGTCGAAATGACTCTGCTGCGACGCGTTTACGCGGCTCATGAACTCCTGCAACTGCTTCTCACCTTCGGCGTAACCCTCGTGGTCGAAGATCTGGTGGTGCTGGTCTGGGGCCCGGCCGATCTGCTCGGGCGCCGTGCACCTGGTTTGAAGGGTGCGTTGAGTCTCTTTGGTCAACTGTTTCCGACATACGATGTGCTGCTGATCGCACTGGGGCCGCTAACCCTCATCATTGTGCTGCTGTTACTGCGCCGCACACGATGGGGGGTGCTGGTGCGCGCTGCCACGCAGGACCGCGAAATGGTCGCCGCGCTTGGCGTCAATCAGCGTTGGTTGTTCACCAGTGTCTTTGCGTTGGGAATTTTCCTCGCCGCGCTCGGTGGAGCGCTGGAATTGCCGCGCGAAGCGGTGAGCCACACCATGGATCTGCAGATCATCACCGAAGTGCTGGTGGTGGTAGTGATCGGCGGGCTCGGCAATGTCTTCGGTACGTTTCTCGCGGCGATCATGGTTTCGGAGCTCAACGCCTTCGGCATTTTGGTGTTTCCGAAAATCTCACTCATTCTCGTGTTCCTGGTGATGGCCCTGGTGTTGGTTGTGCGGCCCTGGGGCTTGCTGGGCCAACCTGAGGCGGCGACCCGCGCAGCGAGTGGTCTCCAAATTATGCGTTGGCGCCCGCTTCGATCGCGCGACCGGCTTCTCGTTGCAATCGGCATTGCCGCGGCCGCGCTGCTGCCGCTGGTGGCGGGCGATTACCTTCTCGCTGTCGCCAGCGAAGTTCTTATTTTCATGCTATTCGCGGCGAGCCTGCAATTGCTCGTTGGCGCCGGCGGGCTCGTCTCGTTCGGCCAGGCCGCCTATTTCGGCCTGGGCGCTTACGGGGCGGCGCTGGCGTTAAAGCAGTTCAACTTGCCCATGGCGGCCGGCCTCGTGACTGGACCAGTATTGGGCGCATTTGGAGCACTGGTCTTCGGCTGGTTCTGTGTGCGCCTGTCGGGCGTCTATTTCGCTATGCTGACACTGGCCTTCGCCCAGATCGTCTGGTCGGTCGCGTTTCAATGGACCGAAGTGACCGGGGGAGATAATGGCCTGATTGGAGTTTGGCCAAGCGCCTGGGCGGCAACGGCCTCACATTTCTATTGGCTGACAATTGCGCTGGTCGCGGTAGGGATCGCGTTGCTACGCGTGATATTATTTTCGCCCTTTGGCTACGCGCTGCGCGCGCTCCGTGACAGCGAGCTGCGCGCCGAAGCAATCGGGTTGTCGCGGCATCGGATCCAGTGGATCGCTTTCGTTCTAGCCGGCGCCTTCGCGGCGCTTGCCGGGGCGCTTTACGCGTTTCTTAAGGGCAGCGTATTTCCCGATGATCTCGGCATTCCGTTGTCGATCGACGGGCTGGCCATGATCTTGCTTGGCGGCGTCGGTACCGTGTCGGGCGGTATTGCGGGCGCCGCGCTCTACAAATCGCTTTCCATCTGGGTGATCAGCCAGACCGAGTATTCGAAACTCGTCCTCGGGCTATTGATCATCGTTCTGGTTTCGCTGTTTCCCCAAGGGGTACTTGGCGCATTTGCAATGTGGCGGATTCGGCACGTCGTGGATGCAAAGCCATGAGCATTCTTTCCGTGGAAAATCTCGAGAAGTCATACTCAGGCTTTCAGGCCGTCAAGGGCGTTAGTTTCTCACTGGAGGCGGGCGAGATGCTCGCGCTGATCGGCCCTAACGGTGCGGGGAAGAGCACCTGCTTCAACATGATCAACGGTCAGCTTCTGCCGAGCGCGGGACGCATTCGTATGTTCGGGCACGACGTTACCGGCCTGGCGGTTCGCGACATTTGGCGGCTTGGTGTCGGACGTACTTTTCAGGTCGCGGCCACCTTTGGCTCGATGACAGTCGCTGAGAATGTGCAGGCGGCGCTGTTATCGCATCGCGGTCGTCGGGCTTCATTTCGCTGGGCGGCGCGCTATTTTGTCCGCGAAGCGAATGATCTTCTTGAATGGGTTGGCATATTGGAACAGAGCGACCGCAGCTGCGGTGAGCTTGCTTACGGAGACGTCAAGCGCCTGGAGCTCGCCATCGCGCTCGCCAACGACCCGAAATTGCTGTTGATGGACGAGCCGGCCGCGGGCATGGCGCCCAGCGAGCGTGGCGCTCTCATGTCGCTCGTCACGCGGATTGCCCGCGAACGCGAGATCGGCGTGCTCTTCACCGAGCATGACATGGATGCGGTGTTCGGCCATGCCGATCGGATCCTCGTGCTTAACCGCGGCGTCTTGATCGCCGAAGGACCGCCGCCGGAAGTGCGCGCCAATGCGGAAGTGCAGGCCGTCTATCTGGGCGCCGGGTCGCTGTTTGGAGCTTCACATTGATCGCCGTTCAACCAAAGCTCGCCGTCAAGGAGCTCAATGCCGCCTATGGTCGCGCGCATATTCTCTACGACGTCACGCTCGATGTCGGCACAAGCGAAGCGGTGGCTCTGGTCGGACGCAACGGCGCCGGCAAGTCGACGACTTTGCGATCCATCGTCGGGCTGATCGCCGATTGCGAGGGCGACATTATTTTCAACAATGCGTCCATCTCGCACCTTCCCACCCACGAGCGCGTGCGGCGGGGGCTCGGATACGTGCCGGAGGACCGCCGCATCTTCTCGGACCTGACGGTCGACGACAATCTCGAGGTTGGCCGTCGGACGCCTCGCCGGCGAAAGAGCCAAGACGCGCCGCAATGGACGCGGGAGCGGTTGTTTGAAATCTTTCCAAACCTGAGCGAACTGCGACATCGGCTAGGCGGGCGCATGTCAGGCGGCGAGCAGCAGATGCTGGCGATCGCGCGAACTTTGATAGGGAATCCATCGCTGGTGTTGCTTGACGAGCCATCGGAGGGTCTGGCGCCAAAAATCGTCGAGCAAATGATCGAGGCGATTCTGGTGATGAAGCGAGAAGGTTTAAGCCTTCTCCTCAGTGAGCAGAATATTCGCTTTGCGCGGCTCGTGGCCGATCGTATCTGCGTCATCGAGAAAGGGCGCATTCGCTTCTTTGGAACGGTTGCGGAATTTGATCGCCGCCCGGATATACGCGACGCCTATCTGGCACTGTGAGCCTGTCTCCATGGGTGATGCATAAGCCGTAATGGCCAGGAATCAAAAATGACAGCGAGGAAAACCGCCGTCGAAGTTCGCGATGACGGCGATTACGCTCTAGAGAGACAGGTAGGGTTCATGCTGCGTCTGGCGCAGCAACGCCACACCACGATTTTTGCATCACTGATGATTGAGGAATTGACGCCGACGCAATGGGCGGCGATTGCCAAGCTGAAGGAAGTCGGGCCGTCGTCGCAGAATATGCTCGGGCGACTGACGGCGATGGATGGCGCAACGATCAAGGGCGTAATCGATCGTCTTACCAGGCGCGGCTTCACCAGTACCAAAACCGATCCCGCCGATGGCCGCCGCCTTCTTGTCGCGCTCACCGGACGAGGTGAGGCGGTCTATGAGCGGGCCGAATCCATCGCCCGGGACATCACCGAAAAGACGCTGGCGCCGCTAAACCCAAGCGAACGGGCAGAACTTTTGAAGCTGCTGTCGAAAGTGACCTAGACGGACCGCTTCATAGCTCGCTTTATCCGGCGACGATTGAAGGCACCTTTGTGGCCGGCGGCGTGTTACGGCTGCGCTGTGAGCGGACGATGCCGTCGATCACGGTCATGCCGACACCAGGAAGATCGCCGAGTTCGACGCTGTCGAGCAGTGTTTTGCCCGCCGAATGCTGAGCACGGTCGAGGAAGACGAAATCGGCGGCGCGGCCGATTTCGATCAGGCCGCAGTCGAGCGCGCGGAGCTTTGCGGTGTTGCCGGTCGCAAAGCAGAACGCCTTCTCGGCTGAAATTTCGCCAAGCGAGGCGAGCATGGAAATCATCCGCAGAATGCCGAGCGGTTGCACGCCGGAGCCGGCTGGCGCATCGGTTCCGAGGATTACACGGTCGAGTTGGTTCAGTTCCTTCGCCGCCCGCAACGTCACCAATGCGGCGCGTTCGTTACCGTTGTGCACGAGTTCCAAGCCGCGCTTGCACTGCTCGCACAGGCATTGAATCTGATCGTCCGGCAACGCGGTATGGCCACCGTTGATGTGACCGATCACGTCGGTGTCGGCCTCCAGTACAACGTCCTTATCAATAAGGCCGGAGCCGGGAATCGACGGGCCGCCGGTATGGATGGTGCTATTGATGCCGTATTTGCGGGCCCAGGCGACCATTTTGCGCGCGGTCGGGCCATCCTTCACGCCGCCAAGTCCAACTTCGCCGAGATAACGGATGCCGGCGCCGGCGAGCTCGGCAAAGTCCTTTTCCTCCATACCGGGCTCGATCACCGGTGCGCCGGCGTGGACCTTCACGCCGCTGACGCGGAAGCTTGAAAAGCAACGCTGCGCTGTGATTGCCATCGCCTTGAGTCCCACGATGTCACGTGGACGTCCGGGCGTATGAACCTCGCCAGCCGAGATCATGGTTGTGATGCCGCCGTGTAAACAGGAATCGATCCAGCCGAGCTGGTTCTGACGCGGCGTCCAATCGCCGGCGACAGGATGGACGTGGCTGTCGATGAGTCCCGGCGCCAGGGTCACGCCATTTGCATCGATCGTTGTGGTGGCGCCGGAGAAGTCGAGATCAGTGGCGCGGCCAACCGCACTGATGCGACCGTCAACCGCCACGATGGCATCAGCGTCGAGAATCGGCCTGCCGATGTCCCCACTCAGCATCAGACCGACATTCTTGACGACCAGTTTGCTCGGGCCGCTGGCCGCCATTTCCTCATGCGCCATGTCTTAAATCTCCGATCCCGAAGCTGCTAGAAGTTCCCGCCAGGGCCGTTCGGGCCTGCATCGGCGCTACGAATAACCATCTCGATCCCGCGTACGCGGGATCGAGCAGGCCGCCGTAGGCCGGCGATCGAACAAGAGGATCAGGCGATGTCGGTTGACTCGATCTTTTTGACGCCAGCCGCCGTCATGTCTTTCCATGCCGCAGCCACCGATCCTTTGATGTCGATGCCGCGGCAGGCGTCGTCCACGACGTAAACGTTGAGGCCAGCGTGGCGGGCATCGATCGCCGTCCATGCGACGCAAAAATCGGTGGCGAGACCGGTGACAAAGACGGTGTCGATCTTGCGCTCCTTGAGGTAGCTCGCCAAGCCGGTACGGGTTTCCTTGTCTGCTTCCAGGAAAGCCGAATAGCTGTCGACGTCGTTGTGGAAGCCTTTGCGGATGATCAATTCCGCCTGGGGAATATTGATATCCTTGGCGATCGCCGCACCGTCGGTGCCCTGGACGCAATGATCCGGCCACAACACTTGATTGCCATAGGCGAGCTTGATCATTTCGAAGGGCTTCTTGCCTTCGTGGCTGGACGCGAACGAGATGTGATGTGCGGTATGCCAATCCTGCGTCATCACCACGTTTTCGAAACTCTTGGCGATGCGGTTGATGACCGGGATCACCTGATCGCCGTCTTTGACCGCCAGACTGCCGCCGGGCAGAAAGCAATTCTGCACATCGACCACTATCAGTGCGCTTGATGGGCCAGGTTTGATTTTGTCCGCGGCGAACGCCGCACCCGCCCGCCCGAGTATCACCTGCGCCAGCGCAGCGCCCGCAACACCGAAAATCAATTCGCGTCTTCGCAACTGGGCCATGTTTACCTCCATCGGATTGACGCCCCGGTTGGTTGCGATTGAAGCGCACATTTCGGTCGAACCGCAATAGTACTCACGCTGTGTTGGCAGTGATCATCGAAGGGGTTCAGGCAAAACTCCGCGGGCCGCAGAA
>Ga0335078_10014465_pt1 | contig 11701 bp, 11 predicted proteins | sample Lox_Sample_32_FD_206711 | JGI IMG/M metagenome (GOLD analysis project Ga0335078, IMG submission 206711) | Soil microbial communities from Loxahatchee National Wildlife Refuge, Florida, United States - Lox_Sample_3.2 | ecosystem: Environmental > Terrestrial > Soil > Wetlands | place: USA...
GTCGCCGTACGCTCACCATCCGTGCGGGGGGATGCGAAAAGCACGCCATCGCGCACGTTGTCAGAAAGTTCCCAGAGATCCGTTGGATGCGCCTCCTGGATATACACCACGTAGAATGCGACGCGATCCTGAAACTGGTCAAACAACCGGTTGAGCGCGGGAACCTCCCGGCGAAATGGCGGTCAAGTATAGCTGCCAAACACAAGTACAACGGGCCGCTCGCGCAATTCCGCGAAGAGCTTCACAACTCTGCTCCGGTCCACTGTGGGCAGTGCGAAATCGGGAGCCACATCGCCCACGCCGAGCACGCCGCGACGCGCCGACATCCAGAGCGGCTCGAACGGCAACACACCCATGGCCATCATCGGAACCCGCGACATAATGGCGCCGAATCTCTCCGGTGGCTGGCGCATCGCCTGGTACAGAGCAACCGTCGCGATTCCGTACGCCAATGCCAATCCGCCTATAATCCAGCCAACCAATACCAGTCGTCTCATCTCAGGCCGGCCTCACTTTCGAACATAGCCATGCACTGCCGAGCGCTTGCCCCCCTCCCGATGAGCCTCCGGGGACAGCGCGTGAACACCAGTCGCATCGATCCAACGATTATAGAAGTTAAACAGAGCGCAGACTGTGATCGCAAAATAGATGGCCTCGTCATCCCACCCCACGGCGTACAACGGTTGCATGTCCGAAGGCGAAATGCGTGGAGAGTCGCCGTTCACTTTATCGATGAAGCGGAACAAGGCCTTCTCCTTCTCTTCCAATGGCGAGTTTTCCAGGTCCCGAATCACGCTCCAGACCAACTCTTCACTGCCCAGCAATTCTGCCGCGACCGCGGCATGCGACTCCAGTCAAAACGGACAATCGTTCCGGTACGACGTATACGCCGCGATCAATTCGCGGATGCCGGGAGCGATCGGCGCCGGCTCGCGCATGATCTCCTGCGTGAACTTCGCGAGGTGATCCGTGGCCCGCGGCAGGAAGGCAAAGAGATGCCAGATTTGCGGATACTCCTTGCCGGCTGCCCGCATGGCCCGCAAGGCCTCCTGGTACGGCCCCGGCTGTGGATTGTTCTCCACGCCCGGAAGAAACATAGGATCCACGGGTCGTCACCCTCCATTCCGAATAACAGATCTCTTGAGAGCTTAGCACTAAGCGCTTGCGGTTCACACGCACCACGCATTCATGATGATGGCGATGGCGGCGGCCGCGGCGGTTTCTGCGCGCAGTAACTGCGGTCCCAGCGACACCGGTTGCCAGCCGGCGGCGGCCGCCTGCTGACGCTCGCCGTCCGTCCAGCCGCCTTCAGGACCGGTCATCAACGCCACACGCGCCGGCTGCGTGCGATCGGCGGGAAGGGCGCGCAACAGGGGAGCTGCAGTCATCTCTTCCAGAACGTATCGGTGATCCGCTGATTCACCGAGAGCCTGCTCGAAACTTACGGCCGGTACGATCTCAGGCACGCGAACGCGCCGCGACTGCTGGCTGCTCTCGCGGGCGATCCGTATCCATCGCTCGGCGCGCTTGCGGGACGCGCCGAACAGGCCCTTCTCGCTGCGCGCCGCCTCCACCGGCAGAATGCGCTCCACGCCCAGTTCAGTGGCCTTTTCGATCATCCACTCGAAGCGATCGAACTTGATGAGCGACGCCAGCAGTGTGATCCGCACGGGCAGGTCGGGCGACGCGACCGGCTCGATCACGCGAAACACCACGCGGTCGCCGCGCGCTTCGGCGATTTCCGCAAGGTAGGCCGACCGGTTGTCGGAGATCTCGTACCGCTGGCCTGCCTCGACGCGGAGGACCCGCGTCAAGTGGCGCGCCTCGTCGCCGCGCAGTTCGGAGGCGCCGTTGCGGATGGTATCTACAAAGAATCTTCGTCTGGCCAAGGAAGCGTCACCTTACAATACAAGTTTATGATCGCTTTGCTGCGCGGCGTGCTCGTCGAAAAGCATCCCAACCAGGCCATCGTGGAAACCGGGGGCGTGGGGTACGACGTGACCATTCCGGTCTCCACGTTCAGCCACCTGCCCGACGCCGGGGCGGAGGTCCGCCTGCGCATCCACACGCATGTACGCGAAGACGCCCTGGCCCTTTACGGGTTCCTGACGCAGGACGAAAAGGCGCTCTTCGAAAAGCTGATCGGGGTGAGCGGGATCGGGCCGACACTGGCGGTGAAGATCCTCTCGGGGCTGGCGGCGGCCGACCTCATTGGCGCCATACGCCGCGGCGAAGTGGAGCGGCTGGTGCGAATCCCCGGAGTCGGCAAGAAGACCGCCGAGCGCATGGTGCTGGAGCTGCGCGACAAGCTTCCGGCGGTCACTGGCGAAGAGCCAGGACCTGCGGTGGCGGCGCTTTCGGCCATCGACCAGGACGTGCTCTCGGCGCTGCTCAACCTGGGTTGCGGGCGGCCGCAGGCGGAGGCGGCGGTGCGCAAAGCCAAGGCCGCGGGCGGCTCCGCGGACTTCGAGCCGCTCTTCCGCCGCGCGTTGGAACTGGTACGTTAAGCTGGTAACACATGCCCGACCGGCCCCTGATTTCCGGTGATCTCCAACCCGAAGACGTCCAATTCGAAGCCGGGCTGCGGCCGCGCAAGCTCGCCGACTTTACCGGACAAAGCAAGCTGAAGGAAAACCTTTCCATCGCTATACAGGCTGCCCGCCTGCGCGGCGAGGCTCTGGACCATGTGCTGCTCTACGGCCCGCCGGGTCTGGGCAAGACCACGCTGGCAACCATCATCGCCGAGGAAATGGAAGTGCCGCTTACGGCCACTTCCGGCCCGGTACTGCAGAAGAAGCTCGACCTCACCGGCATCCTGAGCAACATACGCGCGCGGCAGGTGTTTTTCGTGGACGAAATCCACCGGCTGCTGCCGGATGTGGAGGAGATGTTCTATTCGGCGCTGGAAGACTTCCGCGTGGATATTCTGGTAGGCGCAGGGCCCGGAGCACGCACACACTCGCTGCCCATGCCGAGGTTTACGGCGATTGGCGCCACCACGCGGCAAGGACTGATCAGCGCGCCGCTGCGGGGACGCTTCGGCCTGGAACTGCACCTGGAAATCTACACGGTGGCCGAGTTGACCACCATCGTGCATCGCTCCGCCCGGCTGCTGAACGTGGAGGTCCTGGACGACGCCGCGGAAGAAATCGCACGCCGCTGCCGTGGCACACCCCGCATCGCCAACCGTCTACTGCGCCGGGTGCGCGATTATGCCCAGGTGCGCGCCGATGGACGAATCACCAAACCGGTGGCGCAGACCGCGCTCGACCTTTATAACGTGGATCGCTACGGACTGGACGAGATCGACCGCAAGATCATGCGCACAATCCTAGAGAAGCACCGCGGCGGACCGGTGGGGCTGAACACCATCGCGGCTTCGATTTCCGAAGAACCGGATACGATCGAAGAAGTCTACGAGCCGTATCTCATCCAACTCGGATTTCTGAATCGCACGCAACGCGGACGGGAGGCGACGGCGCTGGCCTTCGAGTACTTCCATGTGGCACCGAAACCGGGCGGGAATGAACAGCCGGCGCTGTTCTAGCCTCTCGCGCGGCGGCGCGTGACGGAGCCCTTCTTGACCGGGCTTTTCTTGACCGAGCTCTTGACGACGGTCTTGCCGGTTCCACCCGCGGACGCGGCCGCGCCCAGTTGTTCGATGGACGCGTGGATGTAACGGCGCACAAAGGGCCGCTCCAAATCGCGCTGACTCGTGAATTTGATATGGCGTATGGCCTTGCCCTCGCCTTCGAGCACCCGATTCGGGTCGGGCAGGGTCGCGCCCCGCGGAAACCCCAGATTGATGTGTCGCGCGCTGGTGGTGATGTAGCAGAACATGTCCTTCGTCTTTCCGCTGAAGCCGAACCATATCGCGACGGTGTAGACCTGATAGATCGTTTCGGACGCGTCGGGCACTTCTTCGAGGATGATTTCGCGGAGGGCGAGCGCGAGGTCGGCGATGTGGGGGTCGTAGGCTTCGAGGAATCCGAGCAGTTGCGGATCAGGCGGGCGTCGCATGTTAGTATTATGGCGGGTTACGGCTCTCCCGCCAGTTCTCCGCGCAGCACGGTAACTGCCTGGCCTCCCAGAATCACGCGACTGCCGTTCAGGCGCACGCGAACTACGCCGCCGCGTGCGGACGCCTGGTACGCCGTGAGCTCCGTCTTGCCCAATTGCCGGCTCCAGTGCGGCCCCAGCGCGCAATGCGACGAGCCGGTCACGGGGTCTTCGTCAATGCCGGAACCTGGAGCGAAGAAGCGGGAGACAAAGTCGAACTCGGGGGCCGATGAACGAGCCGTCACGATTACGCCCCGCACGGGCAGCTTGCGCAGCGCGGAATGGTCGGGTTGGAGCGCGCGGACCGTCTGCTCCGAATCCACTTCCACCAGGTAGTCGAACTTGCTCCGGCCCACGAATTTCGCCTTCGTTCCCAGGGCTTCGAGCAGGTTCGGTGGAGGCTCCGCTGCATCGGCCAGGGTCGCGGGAAAGTCCACTTCGATCCATTCGCCGCGCCGGTCCGCCAGCAGCAGTCCGCTGCGGGAGTGGAAGCGCGCTTGTTGCGCGGCCGGCAGGTGGCCCTCTTCCCAAAGAATATGGGCGCTGGCCACGGTCGCGTGCCCGCAAAGATCCACCTCCACCGTGGGTGTGAACCAACGCAAGCGATAGCCGTTGTTTTCGGGAACCAGGAAGGCGGTCTCCGCAAGGTTCATCTCGCGCGCTACGTCTTGCATCCACTGATCAGGCGGGCTGGCGGGTAGAACACACACTGCCGCGGGGTTGCCGGCAAACGCACGATTGGTGAAGGCGTCCACTTGGACGATACGAACGGGCATGACTTCTTTAGCGTAGCTTACGTCTGCGGGTTTCCGTCAGTTCGGGCTACCAGGCTGGTTAGGGGCGCGGCCCTTGCTAAAGAACCCGAATACACGAAACAGCCCAGCCAGTACGGTTCCGACACCGGTGAGAACCGCGGTCGCGGTCTGCAGGGCGGGTTGTTGGGTGAGTGCCAAGACCACCAACCCCAGAGCCAGCAGAGCCACTACGACGTTCCGCACGATCAGCCAGGGACTTTCGCCAGCCTCGCCCTCCCACTCGCGCACGGTATCGTTGGCTTCCACTTGTTTCAAGAAACGTTGGAAGGTTTCGTTCATGATGCGAGGCGGGGGCCCCGGCAGGATCAATCCCTTGCGGATCAGTTCTACGAGTGTATCGCCGCACAGCGGATTGACCAGGCCAGTCTGCGCTAGCTGAATCAAGAGCAACTTTTCGGGGCGCGTACAAGTGGCCCAAAGCAATTTGTACAGCGCTTGCGCGCGCTCCCCAACCCTCGCCAGCAGAGCCTCGGGGGACAGACCGGCCGGGGCCGAGCGGACCACTTCTTCTCCCACCTCCAGCAGCGCGTGATGTTGCCGGCACTCCTCATATACGATCCGCACCGCCGGGCTGGCTTCGCACTCCGGAAGTCGTTTCAGCGGACCGGTACCCTGGACCTTGAGGAAATTGTGAAGAATGCGGGCCAACCGCTGCAATTCCGGCTCGGGCAGCGGATGTTCGTAGATCTTTTTTCGCTCGTCGGAGAGCACGCTGTCGAAGTGGAACACCGGATCGACGGCGGATGTGACTACCAGTTGGACGCGCTTCCCGTCAACATCCATGAGAACCAGCTTCTCCAACAGGTCCGCCACCACGTTGCGATCGTCGGCGTCGCCGAGTTTGGCCTCGAGATTCGAGATATGAACCCAAGCAACGGCCGGTGCGGCACGCACGGGTTTCGCCACGGCGCCGCCGGCCGCGGCCGCCTGCAACGCCACGGGTGCGGGTGTGAGTTCACTCCGGAGCCGCTCCAGAGTCTCATGCAGCCAGTTATAGGAAAAGCGCTGCTCGTAAAGATTAACCCGCGGTGGGTTATCGCTCCGCAGCCATTGCCGTACGGCTTCGTCTTTGCGCACCAGGGGCGTTCCCAGAACCAGCAGATGACCCTTCAGGTTGTCCGCCGTCCCCAGTGCGCTCAGGGTTGGCAAAGGAGTGTACAGGAAATCGAGATTGAACAGCCGGCCGAAAGCCCGCCAATCCCAGATATACAGAGCGACTAACAGCGCGAGCGCAACCACCCACCAGAGCGGGTCGGACGGGATGTTGATCGCTGGGAGGGCAGACCGCACGGTCAGATCCGCCTGTCCAATCTTGCCGTGTAAGGCCAGGCTTTGCCCATCCGCCCCTCCGAGATACCACTGGCCCGAACTGGCTGCGCCGAGGCCGGTCAGCGCGCCGGTTTCCATAGCTTCTTCCTCCACCTGCGGGCGTATCTTGGCCAGCAGGTCTTGCCACCAAGCCGACGGAATGGGCTGGCCCGAATCCGTGCTATTCTCCACTGTCGTTCCCCAAAACTCGGCTACGTAATCGTTCAGAGCCTGCGAACCTTGCTCAAAGACCGCCATTTGCGCCTGGCGCGTTTCCACAGAGTTTAGTAACTCCCGCTGCCAGTGCATCAAATTCAAACGGGTTTCGTATGCGTCGCAGACGCCGAACAGACCCGCAACCGGCACAACCGCCAGCAAGATCAGCAGTAGCGTGAGCGAGGCAATGTAAGCCGGCTGCTTCTGGCCGGTTGGCGGGAGATCAACATGGGCCGAATTCGGTTTTCTCAGCCAGAACGCTGCCACAGCCGCGGCCGCCAACGGCAATAGAAAGGAGAAGGGTAAGAGCCATCCAGCGGAGCGGTAGCCCTGCCGCCAACCGGCCGAGACAACGATCACAGAAGCGATCAGCATAGCGGCGAGCACGCGTGCCAGTTGCTGGAAGACTTGACGGCGGGCTGGATCGGGCCAGACCCAGGCGAGATAGAAATCCACATGCTGCCGCCACGGCCAACCTCGCCCGACCCATAGAATCGAGGAGCACAGCAGGAATGCCAGCGCCATCAGGCACAGCAATGCCCCGAACAGAATCAATGTCTCGCTCGACACCAGGCCGATCATCGCCTGCCGCGGCTCGAGTTCGCGGAAAACCGCAATATTCCAGGGGACTCCCGCCAGCCCGGTCACGGGTTGAATCTGGAACTGATATTCGCGTCCGCGGTAATAGGTGGAGAGAGATTGGCCGGCGCGCATGGTGATTCCAGCGCGTACCTGGTCTGGCGGGTGGATCTCTTCAAAGAAGTCCTCGTGCAGGTCGCGTTCCGGCGACGAATGGAATAGCACGCGGCCGTCCGGATCGAAGACTGCGAAACCGGCGCCGGGAGGCAGCAGGGGCGCATTCACAAGAGGCAAGGAGGTCACGATGGCCGCCGAGAGGATCGGGGACGGATTCTTCCCGGAGCCGATGCGAACACCGAAATGTCGTGAGCAGATTCCGACAATCACGATGAGTTTCGATGTGGTCGGCGAAACCAGGGCCTGCAGCGTGAACGGTTGCCCGTTACTCCACCAGTAATTTTCGGCCGCGAGGTTGCGAAAATAGTCAAACGGTTTCTGTTCCACGCGCCCGGTGTTGACGGGCTTGGTAGTCCACTTAGCGACCTGGTATCCGTCCGCGTTAGTCCAGAAGACGAAGTCGAAGCGCGGCGGGTCCTTGACGTATTGGTCAGCCGAGATGTCAGTCCGGTCTTGGATCTCGGTGGCTTTACTGGGGAGGGCCTCGTCGAACTGCTCGATCGCGCTCCGCAATCGTTCGACATTGCTGGCGAGTTGCCCGTTGACCGACATTGCCAACTTCCCCAGATCCGGCTCCGTTCCTTCGCTCAACGAGTATCGATGCCACGACGCCATCAAGATTGTCACGAGCCCGGCCGCCACCATCGTAGAGAGGGTTAGCAGCGCCAAGTCCCGGAACGCTAAACGCCCCGTGCGCGTGAGCAGCAAGATTTTCAGACATGGCCCGCTAAGCAGGATGACCAACACGGGCGTGAAGAGTACCAGGAGATACTTGGGCGGCACGTGATGAGCTTCGGCCGCCAGCCGGGCGGAACGGACCAGCCCCCCAACCAATAAACGTACCGGCTGGCCGCTCTCCAAGGAGATGGCCACCGGCTGCACGAGCAACATGAAATCCGAGTCGTCCAGACGAACGGGACGCACCACGTCCGCATCGAAGCCGCTCCCGGTTTTGGGGGCGTTGTTTGCGGCAGGCCCGCTCTTGAGCAGCTCGTTCAGGGTGGCGATTCGCGGGCTGGAGGTCGACTGTTGATACACAACGCGCCCTTTGTCGGCGACCACGACATCATCAAACAGCTCGTCCCCGGCGAAACTGGAGAAGATTTGGGAAGCGGAGTCCACGATCACACACCCGCCCGAGGCTCGAAATCGCAGAGAATCGTTCGTATTGCCGAATTCGACCGGGGACTCGCTGGAACTCCGGCTGGCACACTCCTCGTAGTGGTAGTTCAGGTCGGAAAACTGCGCGCTGAAGTACTTGTCCCGATCCAGGGATTTCGTGGCGTAGTCGAACGATGAAGCCAAGCCGCCGATTTTGGCATTCAACTGATCGCCGATCATCTCCAGCGTGCGGAATCGCAGGTTCATGAAGTATTCGTGCTGGGCAGGAACATACTCCAGCCAGTAGTACGCGAGCATGAGGAGTGCGGGAGTGACGCAGGCACCGTACAGGAGCCATCGTCCGAGGCGTTTGGTGGCGCCCATGATTCCTCCTCGACACGTGTGGTCTCAGAGCGGATGCGCCGCGGCGTGGAGGCAATCCGCCCAAGGGATAGTGATCCCCGGGCGATCGCTATTTCAAACCGATTCTAACCGGATTTCTATTTTGATTCCCGGGTGTGGATCAGTATACACCCAGAGTCAAGCGCCTGCGAGAAAGAAATCTTAGTGACCGCGCCCGTAAGCGCTATTAGTGCCCGTTGCCGCCGTGGCCGCCGCCGCCAACCGCGGATCCGCCAGAGCCTCGAGAGCCACCACCGAAAGATGATCCGCCGCCGAAGCCGCCCGACCCGCTGGACGTGACTCCGCTGGTGGTGGTCGATCCGCCGCTGCTCTTCCCGCTATTCCCGCCCCATCCGGCGTAGGAATTGTAGGGCAGATAGTAGACAGCCACCATGGTGGGACTCCAGAATTGCCCACCGAACGGGCTATAAATCATTCCGCCCACCGGCACGAAGGTGAACATGTTGTAGTACGGGCTCCAGCCCCAACCGCCGGTAGTCCACGGCGATTTGCTATTCAGCAGGGACTGAGAAGCGTTCACGCTGGCCGCCGCCAGCAGCGCCGACCGGTCCGAATCCCAGAGGAGGAAGCTATCTCCCACCTTCCGATTAAATTTCTCAGCGAGGAGTACCCCGTCCAGCGCGGTTTGCTTGCCGCGTTTCAGCGTCAACTCGTCCGAGCCCGACTGCACAATCGCCTCGCCGTCATAAACGAGCAATTGCGCGGGAGCGGTATCGACGCGATACAGGCCATGCTTCTCCAACCGGATGGTGTTGCCCGCATAAAGCAGTGTAATGGCGTTGTCCTTGAGCAGCGCATCGCACTCTACGATCGCCGAGCCTTTCAGAACCTCTATGCGCGTATCGGAAAGGTGGTTGTCGATCATGCGCACCGCGCTGTGGCCGGCCACCCGCAGAAATGCGCCGGGCGTCAGCAGCACTTCGGCGCGTCCGCGTTCGGTGCTCAGCTCTTCGCCGGGGCGCACCGTGGGAAACTGGCCGTTCCTGGGATGAAGCTCACGCCCCTTCACGTAAACGGACCCTTCCGTGTAGTGAACCGTGCCCGATTGCGCGGAGAGCACCTGTTGGCCGTAGGAAACTCCCGCGATTCCCCCCAACGCCAGAACCAGCGACGTAAGCCGAATGGAATTCGCGCGCGACATAATGTGCACCCTGCCTAGACTCTATCACTTTCAAAGGATGGAAACAGCTTCACGGCAGGGGGTAGCCAAGGGGGGTTAGCAGGATTGACCACCGCTCCATTGGTCGCGGCTCGGTAACGCCGCCGGCGCGCCGGATGGAACATGCTGGGACTGTGCGGTTTGCTGGCGCCCCGTCATCAGCAGGCGGGCGCGCCGAATGATGCGGTCAGGGGGCTAGTCCAGCTTCTTTTGGAATCGCGCGACGCTCAAACTCAGGATGGTCACGCCATACACCACCAGGCATACCATCTGCGGCCAGAGCACGGAAATGCCTGCGCCCTTCAGGAACACGCCGCGCACGATCTCCATGAAGTAGCGCAAGGGATTGAGATACGTCAGGTACTGCACCACCACCGGCATGTTGCGAATCGGAAAGGTGAACCCGCTGAGCATGAAGGCCGGAGTGGTAAAGAAGAACGACATCATGTTGGCCTGCTGTTGCGTCTGCGAAATCGTGGAGAGAAACAATCCCGCGCCCAGGGCGGTCATCAGAAACAGCGCCGCGCAGAACAGCAGCAGAAAGAAATTGCCGCGGAACGGCACGTGGAAAATTACCAGCGCTCCGGCGGTGATCAGCAGCATATCGATCATGCCCACCATGGCAAAGGGGAGGGTCTTGCCGATGATCAAATCGATGGGCCGCATGGGCGTCACCATCAGCTGCTCCATGGTGCCGGTTTCCTTCTCGCGAATGATGGCCTGGGCGGTGAGCATGAGCGTAATCATCAACAGGATGTTGGCGGCCACGCCCGGCACGAAGTAATTGCGGCTGCGCAGCTCGGGGTTGAACCAGACGCGGGTACGCGCCGCCACGTTGCTGACCGGCTGGCCCCCCACCTGATCGGCAGAGAACATCTGGATAACGCTGGCGGCATAGGCGGATACCAGAGACGCGGTGTTGGAGTTCGTTCCGTCGAGCAGAACCTGCACCTCGGTGGGCCGCCCGCGCGCCAGGTCGCGCGCGAAGCCCGGAAGGACCCGCACGACGGCGTGGGCCTGGCTGCGGTCCAGGATGTTCTGCACGTCCGCTTCGCTGCGCGGGGTCGCCACCACATCGAACCGCCCCGAACCTTCGAAGCGCGCCAGCAGGGCGCGGCTCTCGGGCGTGCGGTCCATATCCATCCAGGCGATGCGCGCATGATCCACATCGAGCGTTACGGCGTAGCCAAAAACGATCATTTGCAAGACCGGCGGCAGGAACAGCAAGACGCGCATGCGCGGCTCGCGGAACATCTGGATGAATTCCTTGCGCAAAATGACGACGACTCGTTCCCACATAGTTCACGCCACTTTCTGGTTCATCTTTCGCACCGAAAACAGAAACACGATGGTCGCGTAGATACTCAGGAAGATCAGTTCGGCCCAGATCGCTCTCAGGCCCAGCCCCTTGAGAAATACGTCCTTCACCACAGTGACGAAATACCGCGCCGGCACGATGATGCTGAACGCCTGGATGGCCTTGGGCATGGTGTCGAGGGCAAACACGAAACCCGAGAGAAGGAAGCCGGGCAGGAATGTGGTCAACAATCCCAACTGATAGGCCGCCACCTGGGTTCGAGCGGCGGCGGAAACGAAGATCCCCCAGAACAGGGCTCCGAAAAGAAACAGGCAGGTGGATAGCGCCAGCACCCAGATGCTGCCGCGGAATGGCACTCCGAAGACCAGCACGCCCACCACCAGGGCGATGGCCGCGTCCGTCAGGCCCACCACGAAATACGCAAACATTTTGCCCAGCACGATCTCGGTGGCGCGCAGGGGCGTGGAGAGGATCTGCTCCATGGTTCCGTTGTCCCATTCGCGGGCGATGGTCAACGAAGTCAACTGGCCGGCGATGATCATGAGG
>Ga0335078_10014466_pt1 | contig 11700 bp, 10 predicted proteins | sample Lox_Sample_32_FD_206711 | JGI IMG/M metagenome (GOLD analysis project Ga0335078, IMG submission 206711) | Soil microbial communities from Loxahatchee National Wildlife Refuge, Florida, United States - Lox_Sample_3.2 | ecosystem: Environmental > Terrestrial > Soil > Wetlands | place: USA...
CGACCTCGGGCGCGATCTCATCGACACGCGGGAGGGGGTGCATCACGATCGCGGTCGCGGGCAGGCGCCGCATGATGGATTCGTCGATGCGGATCGCCGTCCTGGCCAGCTCGTACTCCTCCGGATCAGTGAAACGCTCCTTCTGCACCCGCGTCTGGTAGACGACGTCGACGTCATCGAGCACGTCGGTGAGCTGATCGGCGAGCCTGCATGGGACGCCGTGCGCCTCGAGGCGGGCGAGGATGTCGGCGCCCACCTGAACGACCTCCGGCGCGACGAAGCTGAGACGGATCCCGGGGTACAAGGCGAGCAGGAGCGCGAGTGACCGCGCGGTCCGGCCGAAACGCAGGTCACCGCAGAAGGCGACACGCACACCCTCGACGTGGCCGAGCTCGCGCTGGATCGTGTAGAGATCGAGCAATGCCTGGGTGGGATGCTCGCCCGGTCCGTCACCCGCATTGACCACCGGCACCGAGGCAACGCTCGCGGCGCGCGCCGCGGCACCCGCCTGATCGTGACGAAGCACGATCACGTCCGCGTACGTCGACACCATCCGGACGGTGTCCTCGAGGGTCTCGCCCTTGATGGCGCTCGAGAACGTGTGCGCGGCCTCGGTCCCGAGCACCGCGCCACCGAGGCGCAGCATCGCGGATTCGAAGCTCAACCGCGTGCGGGTGCTCGGTTCGTAGAACAGTGAGGCCATCACCTTGTGGGCAAGGCGGTCGTCACGCACCGCGGCGAGCAGTGCCGCACGGTCGAACAGCCGGTCCAGCAGCGGACGATCGAACTGCTCGCTGGAGATCACATTGCCGAGAGTCCGGGTCGGGGCAGTCGAGACCGTCATGGCACTGTGCCCTCCAGCCCGACGAGGTCGTGGGCAAGGGCGGCCGCACGGCGGCGCCGCGATCCCTTGCCGGCCTCTCCGGACCTGCTTGAAGTGGATGCGTTCGGCGGATTCTACTCTAGAGTGACATCCATGGGCCTCGGCGATCTCGGCAAGCTCCTGCTGATCACCGGCGTGGTCATCGCGGTGCTCGGCGGCGTGCTCGTCCTGCTCAATCGGTTCAGCGTGAACCAGTTGCCGGGAAGCATCTCGGTGAGTGGGGGCGGGTTCTCGTTCTTCTTCCCGGTGCTCTTCTGCGTGGTGATCAGCGTCGTGCTCACCGTGGTGATCAACGTGATCGTCCGTCTCCACCACTAGCGAGGCGGCGGTGTCCGATCCGGCCTCGAACGTCGTCACCATCACACCCGACGGCTCCTTCTCCCTCGCGGCCGCGGCGGACTTCGGGTTCGGTCCGAACACCGGACGGCCGAAGCCAGACGACCACTCGATGTCGCTGGCGTTCGTTGCCGACGACCTGCACCATCACGCGGCCGCGATCCTCACGCAGGAGGGCCCGGTCGTCACGGCTCGCCTGCTCGGGGACGCCGAGCCGCGACTTGTCGAGGCCCAGGTGTCCCGGGTGCTTTCCCTCGATCGCTCGGGCAGCGATTGGGAGGCGGTCGGTGAGCGGGACCCGGTCATCGGCCGGTTGCAGGCGGAGCACCGGGGGCTCCGGCCGGTGCTCTTCCACTCGCCGTACGAGGCGGCCGCCTGGTCGATCCTCAGCCAGCGCCGTCATCGCGCTCAGGCGACCGCGGTGCGCCGCCGGCTGGCTGCGGAGCACGGGCGCGTCTTCAAGCTCCCGAACGGCGACCTGGAGGCGTTTCCGCTGCCTGACGCCCTCCTGCGGATCGAGTCGTTCCCCGGGCTCGAACCGCAGCGCATCGAGCGCCTGCATTCGATCGCCCGCGCCGCACTCGAGGGGCTGCTGGATCCGGCGCGGCTGCTCGGCATGGCGCCGGACGCGGCGCTCGCGGACCTGCAGCGGCTTCCCGGCATTGGTCCGACGTACTCGACGTTGATCCTGCTGCGCGCGACCGGCGCGACCGACATCCTCACGCTCGGCGAGCCGCGCCTCCCGGACTACGTGCGCCACTTCTACGGGCTTGCGAAGGCTCCCGGTCCCGCCGAGATGGAACGCGTCGCGGAGGGGTGGCGGCCGTTCCGAACCTGGGCTGCGGTGCTCATCCGTGTCGCCGGCGATCGTGCCGGCCTCGCCTGGAGACGCTGAGGAATCGTCCCCTCAGCCCGGCGGCGGCACGTAGCGGCCCGCGACGATCCGCCCCCCGCCGACTTCGAAGACCCAGGTCGAGCCCTTGGCCCACTGCATGCCGCCGACAAGCGGCACGCTCGCCTCGGAGAGGCCGCAGACCACGGCCGCCATCACGTCGCCGTGAGTGCAGAACAGCGCGCCGCCGCCGAGGGCGAGCTGGCGCGCCGTCCAATCCGGATCCTCACCCTCGGCGAGACGGGGCTCGGTGACGACGTGAAGGCCGAGGGCCGTCGCGAGGGGCTGGACGGTCTGCATGCACCGGACATACGGGCTCGACCGGATGCTCCGGATGCCCGAGCCGAGCACGGCGAACAGCGCGGCGGCCTGGACGGTGCCTGCATGACTGAGCGGCCGCTCCCGGTCCGGCGACGTCCACCGCTCCCGCGACCCGGCCTTGGCGTGGCGGAGCAGGTACGCGGTCGATTCAGTGCCAGGCATCGGCCCACCCGGCCTCGACGCGCCGCCACACGGCCGGCCATCCTGTGCGGGCGCGTTCCGCGGCATCGCGCTGCAGCGCCACCAGCTCACCGGTGGCAAACAGCGCCGTCTCATGGATGCGCGTCGCAGCCGAGCGCTCGCGCAGCCATGCCTCGGCGACCACGGCGTCGTGGAGCTCGCCGAGGATCTCCTGGAGCGCCGCGACATCACGTGCGGCCTTCGCGACCTTCTTCCCGCTGGCGGCCGCCGCGGCCTCGGCGGCGTAGCGGCACCGTTTGGCACGGATGCGCAGGTCGTGCAGCTGCTCGTCCGGAACGCCGCCGAGGCACGCGATCGCACCGGATCGGAGCGACTTCCACGGGCGGCGAACGAGACCCGGCAGCACCTCGCCGGCGGGCGACGCGGCGGCGGGGAGCAGCGCCGGGGCTCGGGCGCCCGCGACCAGGTCGTCGATCACGTCCAGGTACCGGTCGGTGTCGATTGCGGTGAGCAGGCGCCGCCGCGCCGATCGCACCTGGGCGACCAGCGGAGCCACCACCGCCGCCGCCGAGCGCCGGTCGGCCGCGGGCAGTGTCATCGCCGCGGCCCGGAGGCGGTCGCGCTGCACCTCGGCGTCGCGCACGCTCCCCAGCTCGGCGCCGAGCCAGCGCAGCTCCTCGCGCAACCCGTCGGTCCACACCTTGTCGAGCAGAGGCTGGAACGTGCGGAGGTCACTGCGCAGGCGCCGCGTGGCGACCCGCGCCTGGTGAACGTCCTCGATGTCGAGACCGAGGCGGACCCCGGGATCGTGCCGGAGCAGGCGGATCACCGATGTGGTGAGCGCGCGCCGGATCACGTCGCCGGCGGTTGCGGCCGGGCCGAGCGCGGGCGGCACGAGCTCGGGCTGGGGTGACCCCACCAGGCCGAGCGCGCGCGCCACGAGCGCTCGCGGGCCCGCCGGCTGCGCTCCCGACGCCTCGAACCGAGCCGCGATCTGTTCGAGCAGCGACTCGCTCGCGCATTGCAGGTCGATCTCACGGAATCGCTGCGTGATGCGCGCTCCGGAGTACACGGAGACGGTGGCGTCGAGCAGGCGGGCAAGCCGGCCGCCTTCGGCGTCGAGGAGCACCGTGTCAGCCGTGAGCGTCACCAGGCGGGCCACCAGCACCACCTGTGCGTGGCGAGCGTAGGCGCGGACGAGGTGCATGACGGCATCGGGCGGACGGTCCGCGGGGCCCTCGAAGTGGAGCTCGGCACCGTCCGGGGCCGTCATCCCCTCGCTCGTCGCCGGGAGCCGGAGCACCCACCCCGCCTCCGCGGCGTGCTCGAGCGCCACGCCCCACCGGGCAAGGCGGAGGTCCGCGGTATCCCAATGTGTCGTGCGGAGGCGTCGCACCGGCTCGACGACGACGGTCGCCGATTCGTCGAGGTCCTCGAGCGGAGCCGGCAGGAAGGTGATCGGAACCTCCAGCCGAAGCCCGCGAGCGGGCGTGGATTCGCCCGCCACGGTCACCGGGCGACGCGCTCGCTGGCGAGCTTGTGCAACTGCTCCTGTGCGTCGAGCCCCCGGACGGTCGGGACCTTGTGCCAGCTCCCGTCAGCGTGCAGCTCGGATGCAAGCACGTCGTCGGCGAGCAGGACGTCGATGATCTCGGCAAGCCGCGATTGCAGCGCGGGGTCGGTCACCGGCACGACGGTCTCGATCCGGCCGTCGAGGTTGCGGCCCATGAGGTCCGCGGACCCGATGTACCAGCGATCCGGACCGAAGTGGTAGACACGGGAGTGCTCGAGGTAGCGGCCGACGAGCGAACGCACGCGGATGTGCTCGGACATCCCGAGGATCCCAGGCCTCACGCCGCACGAGCTGCGCACGATGAGGTCGATCCGGGCGCCGGCGCACGAGGCCGCGTACAGCGCCTCGACGACCTCCGGATCGACGAGGTGGTTGCACTTGATGACGATGCGGCCGTCGCTGTGCGTCTGCGTCCGGATCAGCTCGACCATCCCGCTCCGCAGCGTCACCGGGGCGACGAGAAGCCGCCGGTACTGCCGCTGGCGGCTGTACCCGGTCAGGTAGTTGAAGAGGTCGGTGAGGTCCTCGCCGATCTCCTCGTCAGCCGAGAGGAGACCGATGTCCTCATAGAGACGGGCGGTCTGCGAGTTGTAGTTCCCGGTCCCCATGTGACAGTACCTGCGGATCCCGTTGTCGGTCCGGCGAACGACGAGCGTCGCCTTGGCATGGGTCTTGAGCCCGACGACGCCATAGACGACGTGCACGCCCGCCTTCTCGAGCTCCGCGGCCCACGTGATGTTCGCCTCCTCGTCGAAGCGGGCGGTGAGCTCGACGAGCGCAACCACCTGCTTGCCGGACTCGGCGGCCCTGATGAGCGAGCGGACGATGGGGCTGTCCGGGCCCGAGGTGCGGTACAGCGTCTGCTTGAGGGCCAGCACGTCGGGATCGCTGACGGCCTGGTCGATGAAGGCCTCGACGCTGCTGGCGAAGGACTCGTACGGGTGGTGGACGAGCACGTCCCCGGAGTCGAGCACCCTGAAGATGTCGACCTCGGCTTCGTCGCCCGCCGGCTTCGCGAGCGCGCGCGGGATCACGGGCGCGGGCAAGCGTTCCTTCAGGTCCGGCCGGTTCACCTCGTAGATGCCCCACAGGCCGCTGAGGTCGAGGGGTCCGGCGACCGTGTACACGTCTTCCGGGGAGAGCTCGAGCTCACGCATGAGCAGCAGCTCGACCTCCTCGGACATGGTGTCATCGATCTCGAGCCTCACCACCTGCGGCGACCGCCGGCGGCGGCGCAGGTACTCCTGCACGGCGCTCCGCAGATCCTCGGCCTCCTCCTCCTCGAGCGCCGGGTCGGCGTTGCGCGTCACGCGGAAGGGGTACTGCCCGACCACGCGCATCCCCGGGAACAGCCGATCGAGGTGCGACGCGATGACCTGCTCGACCGGCACGAAGCGCTCCCCGTCGGGCATGACCACGAACCGCGGCAGCAGCGGCGGCACCTTGACGCGCGCGATCCGCTGATCCCGCCGGCTCCCGGGAGCCGCGACGACCACGGCGAGGTTGAGCGAGAGGTCGCTGATGTACGGAAAGGGATGGGCGGGGTCGACGGCGAGCGGGGTGAGCACCGGGAAGATCCGATCCTCGAAGACCGAGTCGACGTAGCCGCGGTCCTCGCGATCGAGCGAGTCGTAGTTGGAGAAGCGAAGGCCGACCTCGCCGAGCCGCTCCGCGATCGAACGGAAGGCGAGCATCTGACGGGCCATCAGGTCGATCGCCCGGCTGCGGATCTCCGTGAGCTGCTCGTCGACCGTCATGCCGTCGGGGCTCAGCGCGGCGACCCCGGCCCGCCGCTGCTCGATGAGGCCGCCCACGCGGACCTGGAAGAACTCGTCGAGGTTGCTGCTCGAGATGGCGACGAACTTCGCACGCTCGAGGAGCGCGCGTGACGGATCCTCCGCGAGCTCGAGGACGCGGGTGTCGAAGTCGAGCCAGCTGAGGTGCCGGTTGATGTAGCGATGGCGGTCGCCGAGCTCGACGGCGGGAGCGCCACCCTCGACGTCGTCGAGATCCACCGCGAGTGCCTCGGCACGGTCGGACAGCGCCATCAGCCCAGCTCCTCGATCGCCCCCGAGTCGAGGAAGACCAGGTCTTCCGCGATGTTGGTGACGCGGTCGGCGATGCGCTCGAGGTGATGCGCGATGAAGACGAGGTTGGTGGCCCGGAAGACGGTGGTGTTGTCCTCGGTCATCAGCTGGATGAGGTCGTCGAAGAGGCGGTGATAGATCCGGTCGACCCGGTCGTCGCCCGCGGCGATGCGGCGCGCCTGGAGGATGTCGCGGGTGACGACCGCGGCGAGGATGCCGCGCACCTGGTCGCTGCAGTACGCCGCCATCTTGGGCACGTCGACGTACGTCTCGAGCGGCGGCAGGTCGGCGAGGTTGCGCGCAAGCTTCGCGATGCTCACGCAGTGATCGCCCATGCGCTCGAGCTCGGACGACATGTTGAGCAGCCCGATGATCTCGCGGAGATCGCGGGCGACGGGGCTCTGGTTGACGATCAGGGAGAAGGAGAGCTCCCGGAGCTCCCGCTGGCGGTCGTTGACCAGGGCGTCGTCGGCGATCACCCTGGCGCAGAGGGTGACGTCGCGCTCGGCAAGGCCGCTTGTCGCCTGGGTGATCGCGGCGTCGACCAGCTCGCCCATGTCGGCGACGATGCGACGCAGATGGTCGAGATCCTCCGCGAGCGTGGCGCGGTGGGGGTGCAGCAGCGGTTCGCTCATCGCTCGATACTCTAGTGCCCCGGTGGCGGGCACTCGTGCGTCTGTGTCACCACCATCACATCTCCCCCGACCCATAGCGATTTCACAATCGCTTTGGCCTCGCGGCGCATCGCATACTCGAAGCCGTGCACGAGGCGGGATCGGAGACATGGGACAGGTTGCGGCGGCAGGTCGCCACGATCGAGGCGCTGATGTTCGCCTGTGAGGCTCCCCCGATTCTCATCACCCTCGTCGAGGACCTCTACCAGTCGATCGACCGGCTGGAGGATCCGTCGCTCTCGTACGGTCACCGGCCGTCTCTGCTGGACGCAGGCTGAGGGTCCGACCCACCCGGGTGCGAAAGCGCCGGGTCAGGTAGTCCGGCTCCCAGGTGTAGGGCAGCCCGGTGGTGACCACCACGCGGTTGCGGCGGTCGTCGTAACGCACCGTCGGCGGTCCGCCGCCGTCGATCCGGCGGTCGAGCTCATCGGCGAGCTCCAGCACCACCGCCAGCCGGTCGATCCTGCGAATGTCCTCCGAGGTGCAGAGGCGCGCGTATCGGGGCAGGTTGCTCCGGCCCTTGCCGAGCCGCGCCAGGGTGGTGGCGATCAACGCCACCTCCCGGTGGGTGAACCCCTGGAGATCGGCGGATGCGACCACTCCCGCCGCGTGCGTCCAGCGGTCGTAGTAGTTGATGCTCTGCCCCACGTCGAGGAGCGTGGTGGCGTGGTCGAGCACCTCGCGCATCTCGGCGTTCATGGTCGGGTCGGCGACCCCCAGGATCGCACGCACCAGCTCGACGCGGCGCTGAGCCCTGCGCTCGTCCCAGGTGGCGAATCGGGACGCCAGCGCGGTCACCGAGCTGCGCCTGACCTCCCAGACCTCCGGCAGCGGCAGCTTGAGCTCGGCGAGCGCGATGCCCTCTCGCAACCCGTGGCCGGAGACCATGAGGCTCCGCGCGCCGAGCGCCTCCATCGCCGCCACGACGACCAGCGCGCCACCCACGATCGAGTCGGCGCGGTCGGTCGAGAGGCCCGGGACCGACCGCAGTGAGCTCAGGTTCCGGGTGACCAGCCGCGAGGTCATGTCGCGCACGTCACGGCGTTGCAGGACGTATCCATCGACGCGCGCGATCGGGTGTCCGACGGATCGCATGTGCATCTTGGCGAGGTTCCGGACCGTGCCCCCCGTGCCCACCATGCCGGCGTCGTCCGGCAGGACGGGAACGCCCGCTTCGCGCAGCGTGCGGGTGACGTGCTCGCGGAGGTCGGCGATCTCCGAGGCGCGGGGCGGGTCGCTGTGCAGGAACTGGTCGGTCGTCACCAGCGAACCGAGCTCGAATGTCCACCACCGCAGCGGGCGGCGCCGCTCGAAGTACGCGATCTCGAAGCTCCCGCCACCCACGTCGATGAGGTAGCCGGTGTCGATCGGCAGGCCGTGCACGGCGCCGAGGAACGCGTAGCGTGCCTCCTGCTCACCGTCGATGACGCTGACGGTCAGCCCGGTGTCAGCCTCGAGGCGCGCGAGGAAGCTGTCTCGATTGGTCGCCGTCCGTATCGCCGCGGTTGCCACCGCGAGGATGCGCTCGGCGCCGGCGGCGGCGGCGACGGCGCGGAAATCGCGAACCGCGGCGATGGCCTCGGTGATCGCGCTCGCCTCGAGCCTGCCCCGCGAGTCGATGTGCCGCGCGAGCTGGAGCGACGTCCGCGCGTCGGCGATGATGTCGAGCTGACCGGCGCCGTCGAGCCGCAGCACTGCGATTCGGGCCGAGTTCGACCCGATGTCGATGACGGCGAGCGGCGAATCCAAGCCGGTGATCTCCCTGGTCCGAACGCGGGCGGGAGCGGCAAGTATAGGCACCCCCGATTCGGTGGCTGTCAGCGCCGTCCGAGGAGCGCGACGTCCGGTGACGCAGCGCCGGCGTTGCCCTGGATGCGATCGAGCCGATACCCCACGCCGTAGACGGTCGTGATGCGGAACGGCAGCGCCTCGAAGGGCTCGAACTTCTCCCGCAGCCATCGCACGTGCACGTCGACCGTCTTCCGCTCGCCGAAGAACTTCGGCCCCCACACCCGCCGGATCAGCTGCTCGCGCGAGTGCACCCGGCCGGGATGGGCGAGCATGAACGAGAGGAGATCGAACTCCTTCGGCGAGAGCCGCAGGTTCTCATGACCGATCCGGACGGACCGCGCGCCACGATCGAACCGAAGCTCGCCGAGGACCTCCACCTCCACGACCCCGCGATCCTCGACCGTGGACTGGGCTCTGCGCAGCAGCGCCATCACGCGAGCGGTCAGCTCCGCGAGCGAGAACGGCTTGGTCATGTAGTCGTCCGCGCCGACCCGGAGGCCGACGATCTTGTCGAGCTCGCTGTCCCGCGCGCTCAACACGAGGACCGGCGTGGTCGTCTCCTGTCGGAGGATGCGGCACACCTCGAGCCCGCCGAGCTCCGGAAGCATCAAGTCGAGCACGATCAGGTCGGGGCGAAGCTCCCGCACCTTCTCGAGCGCCTCGATGCCGTTCGACGCCTGGGAGACCTGGTATCCCTCGCGCGCCAGATTGAAGCGGAGGGTCTCCCGGATCGCCTCCTCGTCCTCGACCACCAGGATGTGCTTGGCTCCCACGATCGGGGAGTGAGCCTACGCGCCGGCCTCTTATGGAGGGGTTAAGGCGCGGTCAGAAGACCGGTGTCTCGCGATAGGTGCCGAACACGTCGCGGAGTGACTCGATGATCTCGCCCTCGGTGGCCCGGGCCTTCACGCAGTCGATGATGGCGGGCATGAGGTTGTCGCTCCCCCGGGCGACCTCCTGCAGCGCGTCGAGACGCGTAGCGACGCTCGTGTTGTCGCGCGTCTCACGGAGGGTTCTGAGTCGCGCGGCCTGCTCGACCTCGACCGCCGGGTCGATGATGAGCGTCGGTGGTTGCGTGGTGTCGACGCTGTGCTCGTACACGTTGACGCCAACAATGACTCGTTCTCCGGACTCGAGCTGGCTCTGGTACCGGAATGCGGCGTCGGCGATCTCGCGCTGCGGGAATCCCTCGTCGACCGCGGCGAGCATGCCGCCGCGTTCGGCGATCGCGGTGAAGTAGTCCTCCGCGGCACGCTCCATCCGGTTCGTGAGGTCCTCGATGAACCACGACCCGGCGAGCGGGTCGACCACGGATGCGACGCCCGTCTCGTACGCGAGGATCTGCTGGGTGCGCAGCGCGATCTGCGCCGCCTTCTCAGTGGGGAGCGCGAGCACCTCGTCCATGGAGTTGGTGTGCAGGGAGTTCGTTCCGCCGAGCACAGCGGCGAGCGCCTCGAACGCCGTCCGCGCGATGTTGTTCTCGATCTGCTGTGCCGTGAGCGAGCAGCCTGCCGTCTGTGTGTGGAAGCGCAGCTTGAGCGAGCGCTCGTCCTTCGCCCCGTAGTGCTCGCGCATGTGCCGGGCCCAGATGCGGCGCGCCGCGCGGTACTTGGCGATCTCCTCGAAGAAATCGATATGGGCATTGAAGAAGAACGACAGCCGGGGAGCGAACTCGTCGACGTCGAGCCCGCGTGCGATCCCGGCTTCCACGTAGGCGAACCCGTCCGCGAGCGTGAACGCGAGCTCCTGTGCCGCGGTGCTGCCCGCCTCACGGATGTGGTACCCGCTGATCGAGACAGGATTCCAGCTCGGGACGTTGCGGGTGCAGAACTCCACCACGTCGGTGACGAGCCGCATCGACGGCTTCACCGGGAAGATGAACTCCTTCTGGGCGATGTACTCCTTGAGAATGTCGTTCTGGAGCGTCCCGCCGAGCCTCGTGTACGGGATCCGCTGCTCGTCCGCTGCCGCCAGGTACATCGCGAAGAGGATCGGCGCCGGGGAGTTGATGGTCATCGAGGTGGTGACCGACCCCACGTCGATCCCGCTGAACAGCGTCAGCATGTCCTCGACCGAGTCCACCGCGACGCCGCATCGACCGACCTCGCCGAGGGCCTGCGGTGAGTCCGAGTCGTGGCCCATGAGGGTTGGCATGTCGAAGGCGACCGAGAGGCCACCCTGGCCTTGAGCCAGCAGGAACCGGTATCGCTCATTGGTGTCCTTCGCGCTGCCGAACCCGGCGAACTGGCGCATCGTCCAGACCTTGTCGCGGTACATGGTCCGGTGCACGCCGCGCGTGTACGGGTAGGCGCCGGGCTCTCCGAGGTCGCGCTCGACGTCGATCGGGGTGCCGTCCGGCCCGTACCACGGCTCGAGCGGCAGGCCGCCGAGCGTGTCGGAGGGAATCGGCGGGGTGTCCCGGTCTCGCGGGGAATCCGGGGGACCGGGTGGCGCCCCGGCCCGGTCGATCGTCTGCGTCATCAGCTCCCTGCTTCCGTGGTGTGACCGTTGAGGATCCGCTCGGCCAGGGCGTACGGGTCAACCCGGCTGAGATCGGCCTCGAGCTCTCGACTCATTGTCCCCTCATGCAACGCCCTTCGCGCGCGCTCGGACGCCCGCTCGACCACGATCGCCTCGACCTCCGCTCGAAGGCGCCGCACCCTGCGCCGTTCGAGCTCGCCGGAAGCGGCGATCGCCGTGCTGTGCTCCTCGATCGCGAGGACCAGCTCGTCGATCCCGTCGCCGGTCTCCGCCACCGTGAGGATCACGGGAGGCGCCCACTCCCGATGGCGCTTGCCCTGGCGAACGAGCTCCCGGAGGTCGCGGACGACCTTTGAAGCCCCGGGAAGATCGGCCTTGTTCACCACGAAGATGTCTGCGATCTCGAGGATCCCCGCCTTCAGGATCTGCACCGCGTCCCCGGTGACGGGCGTGGTGACGACGATCGTCGTATCGGCGGTCTCCATCACCTCGAGCTCGGACTGACCGACGCCGACCGTCTC
>Ga0335078_10014467_pt1 | contig 11700 bp, 7 predicted proteins | sample Lox_Sample_32_FD_206711 | JGI IMG/M metagenome (GOLD analysis project Ga0335078, IMG submission 206711) | Soil microbial communities from Loxahatchee National Wildlife Refuge, Florida, United States - Lox_Sample_3.2 | ecosystem: Environmental > Terrestrial > Soil > Wetlands | place: USA: Florida...
CCTGCAGGTCGCGTCGCCGGAAGGCCAGCCCCCCACCGAGAGCGGCGGCCACCCCGATGGCGGTCATGATGCCGTTCGCCTCCCAGTCCGGTGGCAGAGCCGGAGCTGACGCCATGTGATGGAACACCGAGGTGTCGAGCACCCAGTGGCTGATGGCACCGAACCCTCCCACGATGACGACGAGCAGCGACCACACGAGCGTGGCGTAGACAACGGTCGACGTGGCGCGAGGCCAGAGGCCGAACGTGAGTACGCCGATTCCGAGGATGACCGTCGCCGGCGGCACGAGGTTGATGCCGGCGTCGAGGAGGGCGGTGACGCTCAAGCCCGAGTGCTGGCTGGCGGCCCCGAGCCAGCCGAAGACACCGGCGGCGACACCGCCGAGCACCAAGACGACGAGCGCCACGAGGAGCCTCCCGCCGAGCCAGGCGCCACGCGACACCGGCCGGACCACGATGTGGTCGAGCCGGCCCTCCGCCTCCTCGAGACGTACCGAGGTGACCTGACCGGCGGCCACGAAGCCGATCAGGACGGCCTCGATGAGAAAGCACACCCCGAGCACCGCATCGGCCCCGGTGCCGGCCGCTCCCAGCTTGGTGAACACCTGGTGGACCGAGCCCGAGATCGTGGCCCCCGCCGACCGGGCGATGAGCCCGTAGAGGAATGCCGACAGGCCGATGGCCACCCACCAGCCGATGACCGTCGCCCGCATCAAACGGATCGCCAGTCCGCTCGGACCGAAGAGCAGGCCGAGGCGGGTGGCGGCGTGGGCCCGGTCGGCCATGATGCTCGCCCCGACGTCGCGCCGGCCGGCCAGGTTCACGGCCACGGCCACGAGCACGGCGGTGAGGGCGGCGATGGGCACGAGGGCGACGGGCAGTGGGGAGGTGAGGGGCTGGAGCTCCTCCACCCAGCCCAGTGGCGAAGCCCAGATCAGCCCGTGGAGTCCGACGCCGGCGTCGGCGATCAGTCGCAGGCCGTAGCTGACGGCGAGGAACACCGCCCCGAGCGAGGCCGCCTGGCGGCGGGTGGCGGCCAGCTGGCTGGTCACGGCCCCGACGGCGAGGAACATGCCGGCCGCAGCCACCATGGCCAGGGCGAAATAGAGCGACGGACCGGCGCCGATCTTGACGCTCGACTCCAGTCCGGCCAGGGTCGTGATGACGGCGGTGACCACCCAGAGGGTGAGCAGCCCGGCGCCCAGGCCGGCGATCGCCTGGGCCGTCGCACCGCGCCGGGTGGCCTGGCCGCAGAGCAGGAGATCCCACCGACCACTGTCCTCTTCGGCGCGCAGGAGCCTGGTGCTCGTGAGCAGTCCCCACACGGCGCCGAGGATCATGAGGGTCATGGAGATCTTGAAGGCGGTGAAGCCGCTCACCGTCTGGAGGTGCGGGGCGGGCCCGAAGAGGGCGGCCATGGCCTTGCTCGTGCCGTAGGTGGCCGCCAGCGCCTGGCGTTGCGCCGCCGTCTTGTAGATCCGTACGTAGCTCACCTCCGACGAGGCGATGGCGATGCCGAAGACGTAGCCCCAAAGAACCGCGGATCGCACAGCCTGGCGCGCACTCAGGGCGGCGACGACGGTGGCGGGGGACCCACCGGCTCGCACCGGGGCCGTGATGCGGGCCCGAATGCCGAGTTCAGCGTGCATCGCCGCCCTCGCCGTATTGGGCCAGAAACAGCTCTTCGAGTGAGGGCTCACGGCTCAACAGCTCGGTCACGCCGGCGGCCGCCAGAACCTTGACCAACGGCTCTATCGATCCACGAACCTGGCATCGCACCGTGCGACCGTCGGCCTCGACCGAACTGACCCCGGGCACCACGGACAGATCGGGGACGACCCCGTCGAACCTCGCTTCGACGGTGAGCGCGCTCAGGTGACGCATGTCGGCCAGCGTGCCCGTCTCGACCAGCCGTCCGTCACGCAGGATGGCCACCCGGTCGCACACCGCCTCCACCTCGCTCATGATGTGAGAGGAGAGGAAGACGGTCTGGCCCCGATCCCGGGCCTCGGCCACGCAGTGGCGGAACGTCTGCTCCATCAGGGGATCGAGCCCACTGGTCGGCTCGTCGAGGACGAGCAGGTCTGGCCGGACCATCAAGGCGGCGATCAGGATGACCTTCTGCTGGTTGCCCTTCGAGTAGGCACGCACCTTCTTGGTCGGATCGAGATCGAACCGCTCGACCAGCTCGTCGCGGTAATGCTCGTCGACCCGGCCGTGGACCCGGCCGAGCAGGGCCAGGGTTTCGGCACCGGTCAGCGACGGCCACAAGGTGGCCTCCCCGGTCACGAAGGCGAGCCGGCGATGGGTCTCTACGGGTTGCCGCTGGCAGTCGAGGCCGAATATCTCGGCTCGCCCGTCGGTCGGGCGGCTGAGACCGAGCAGGAGGCGGATCGTGGTCGTCTTGCCGGCGCCGTTGGGCCCGAGGTAGCCGACCACCTCGCCCCGGGCGACCTCGAGATCCAGGTGGTCGAGGGCGACGACATCTCCAAAGCGCTTCGTGAGGCCTTCGGTGCGAACGGCCGTGTCCGACATGGCGAGCCGCCTCCAGGACTATACGGACGAATAGCTAACCACGTGTTCGTCTAGAACCCGACCCTCGTGACGATCCGACGGGATGTTCGCCGTGACAGCGGCGTGGACGAGGGATCTCGGTGCCATCTGATTCGTCGCCTCTCCCTCGTGATCGTCGGGAGCTCGCCCGACGCTTCCTCGAGCCGAAGACCGTCGGCAAGGTCAGGTGGCGCGACGGTGGTGGCGGGGACCAGTAGAGAGCCGTCTAGCGAGGAACCGATTCCGTGAAGTCAGGTGAGTGGACCACATGGCAATTCTTGCCGACGGCCTTGGCCCGATAGAGAGCGAGATCGGCATCTCGCAGCATGTCGTCGGCCGATCTCCCATGCCCGATGGCGATTCCTATGCTGGCCGTAACGGAGAGTTCATGGCTCGGCACACACGACAGGCGGAAGGGGCGTCTGACCTCGCTCATGAGCCGTGCCGCTATCACCTCGGGACCGGCCTCGAGGTGTTCACCTTCAAGCACGGCGACGAATTCGTCACCGCCGATGCGACCCACAATGTCCTTCGAACGCAGGACGTTCTGTAGTCTCATGCCCAGCTGTGAGAGGAGTTCATCTCCAGCAGCATGGCCCAGTGAGTCGTTGATCTCCTTGAAGCCATCCAGGTCGATATACATGGTGGCCACCGCCAGGTCCTCTTGCCGGGCCCGTGCCAAAGCGTCTTCAAGGCACTCGATCATCAGGGCTCGGTTGCCGAGCCCGGTCAGATCGTCGTGCAGGGCTTGGTGCCGGATCTTGCCGACCAGGCGGGCATTGCCCAGCGCGATGGCACCTTGTCCGGCGAGGCCCCTCAGGGCATGACTCAGGCCTTCGTTCTCCCGCAGGCGCTGCGGCCTCTCCTTCACGGAAACGACGAGACAGCCCAACACCTCACCGTTGGCAACCATACGGACGGAGGCGATCGCAGCGGGCAGCTCATCGGATGGCAGTTCGTAGAGCGAGCACAGGCCGGCTGCGTCCACGGAGTCCAAGTAGCTGAGATCAGAGTCGAGAGCCGAGAGAACACCGCCGGGCAGTTGGCGCCCGCGTAACTGAGCTTCGATTTCCTCGACGAAGCCGTCGACGGCGACGATCCGAACGCCCCCCGCATCCGCCAGCAACACGAGGGACCAATCGCAGTCGATGACCCGCCGGACCGATTCGGCCAAGTGGATTGCGATCTGCTCGGGACTGGCAAGCTGAGCCAACGAGCTCGACAGCTCGAGCAGCGTGGCCGACGTTGACGCTTGTCGGCGAGCTTCGTCGAGAGCGGTCGCCGAGTCGAGAGCGGCAGCAGCGAGGGCGGCATAGGAGGAGAGCACGATGTGCTCCTGCTGGAGGTAGCGTCTGCTACCGGCGTCGACGGTCGCCAGCCAGCCGTAGCGTGATCGGTTCGATTGGACGTCGACGCACAGGCGGCCCGGAAGGGCCCGACCCTCCGGAGTCAGGAGTTCGGCGCTGATGCGCCGTGCCTCGGACTCGTCCGATCCCTTGAACAGAAGCCTCGGCCGAAAGGGCAGCTCCGGGTCGGTGACGAGCACATACAAGGGCGCATAGATCCCGCGGGATGCGGCCGACAGTATTCGCGATAGGGCGACATCGGGATCGGGAGCCGACACGAGATCGGCCACGGTCTGCTGTAAGGCCTCGAGCCGGTTCTCGAGCAACCCGGAGCGCGTCTCGAAATACGTTCTCTCCTGCTCCGCCGGATCATGTGCTCGCCAACGAAGACGGAACGTGCAGTAGTCGTCGCCGGCACAACAGCAGCTCTCCTCGACGGTTTCACCGGCGGGCAATCCGAACAGCCGGGGAATCAACGAAAGCGCACCCATTTGAAAGGCACAGAACTCGGGGAAGGCTTCAAATCCCTCGCTGAACCGCTCCCGAACCAACCACTCGCCCGGGCCCACTTGTTCGCCGCTTCTGCGTCGGATCGTGGTGAGCCCTAACGAGGCCTCGGTGTTGACCGCCATGTCGAGCAGCGAATCAGGCGAGCCGACATCTTGGAGTGATTGCGCCAACTCCGCGCTCGAGTTGGAGGCGACCGGCGTTGCCAGGGCCGCCTCCATCAGGGAAGTCGGTCCCCCTAGCACCGTGGCGGTTGCCTCGAACAGCCTTCGGATTTGACCGTAGGAGGCCCATACGGCGTCATCGAGGAGAACGTCGAGGGGTCTGTCCTCTTCGGCGAGCCCGAGGACGGACTCGAGCACGGAGCCACCGTGTCGCTCTTGCAGGTACTGAACGACCATCCGCACGTGGACGCCACTGAAATGGCAAGGACCTTCAGCCTCGGCGGCGCCCTCCATTGCCCTTGCATCGGCATTTTCCGGAGCCATCTTGACGAGAATCTGCCTGCGGACCGAGACACAGTCCCAGGTCAAAGGGCGTTTGTCTCGTCCTCTCCGGCTGTGGCGCCGTCGGCGCGGTCGCTCGTCGAACTGCCGGTGCGTCTTCTGTCTCCTGGCGTATCGACCATGACGAATAGAGGTCGACCACCCGTTCAGGACCACGGCTGTGGCATCGATCCCGGGGCGGAATCTGCCGGCATTCCTCCCACGAACTGCTCAGGCGGGCCACGAGTTCGAAAGCTGCGAGCCCGCTCTGCCGGTGCTTTCGCCGACAGAGCGGGCTCCCCGCCGCCTGGGAACAGCTAGGAGGACGAGCCGGCGGTGGATGTCCCGGGCAGATCGGTACCGCAGGTCGGCTGGGAGGAGATGGCCACGAAGCCTGTCTTCTCCGCCTTCATGACCCACGCACAGGTCTGGGCCGGGTCATGTCCGAAGATCGTCGAGTAGTTGATCGTGATGGGGAGCAGCCCGTTGACGTTGTAGGACTTGAGACCCCGGAGGTCCCTGATGACGGTGGCTCGGGTCGGCTTGGATCCGGCCATCTGCAAGCCCTTGATCATGAGGTCCGCTCCTGCCCATGACTCGTCTTGACCGAAGGTCGCGAACTGACTCTTGGTGAAGTGCTCGTACTTTTCCATCGCCGCCTGCATCTGTCTCGTGCCGGCATTAGGCAAGGACCACGGCCGGAACAAGGACAGAAAGTAATCACCCTGCAGGTCGTTCCAGGCCGGAGAGTTGATCACCGTGGGCTCGTACCCGGTGGCGAAAAGGGTGGCCTTGAGTTTGACACCAGCTTGTTCGAGGGATTCGGCCAGCGCATAGTTCGAGTTGTTGTCCATGGCCGGTACGAGGGCGTTCACCTTGTTCTGCTTGGCCACGAGGGCGTCACTGGTGAACGCCACCCCACCGAAGGGCACGGTCGTGTCGAGGACACCAACCTTGCCGCCGGCGTGTTGGAACGACTGTGCGGTGGCGATGGCGGCGCGACTTGACGACGGGGAGATCTGATAGCCGTAGGCACCCAATACCGTGCCGCCGTGGGCCTTGAGGAAATTCCCGATCTGCGTGTTGACCGGATACTTCGGGTCTACGCTGCCGTTGTCGGCCGCGAACATGTTCGTATACGGCTGCTCCCCCCATTCGGGGCCGTCGTCATAGGTACCCGTGACGGGAACCCCTGCCGCCTGCGGATATTTGGCGGCAAGGAAGAACAGAGGACTCTGCGAGACGATACCGAACGCCTTGGAGTCCGCCTCTTGCACCGCGGTGGCGATCTCCGAGGGACTGGTTTGGTCGTCGATGACGAGCGGGACCAATTTGTGCCCGTTGACGCCACCTTCGGCGTTTTGCAGATCGATGCGAGCCTCGAAGCCAATCGGTGACGTCGAGTTCTCGGACGCACCTTCGCCGGTCAGATCCGTGATGTAGGCAAGGGTGATCGGGGCAGCAGACGCCGTTGTCGTGGCGGGTGTCTTGGTTGACGAGCAGCCCGCTAGGACAATCGGTAAGACCACAACGGCACCCAGCAAGAACTTGCTCGTATTCCGGTGTACACGCATCGTTCCTCCCTCTGACGTTTAGCGATTCTGTTGGGTGAGGCGACTGTGCGCCTCTGCGACTTGTCTCTTCTGATTGTCCTTCGTATGCGGCCCTCCTTGGACCACGTGAGCAATCTCCTCGTTCGCGCCGTACCGAGTAAAGGTCCCTTGCGACGCTCACAAATGGCCGGCGGGAATTGGCGATTCAGCGTCTCCGAGATACCGATCGATGACCTCTTGGCCGGCGTCGGCGGCCGAGCCCGACCAACCCACTCGACCACGTGTCAGGATCACGCAACTGTCGGCCATGGACAGCGCCCGATGTATGAACTGTTCGATCAGCACGATCGTGATCCCTGAACGTCGTGCCTCCTCGAGGCCCTGAAAGACCGATTCAGCCACGATTGGCGCCAGACCGAGAGACATCTCGTCGGCAACGACGAGCTTGGGTGAAACTGCGAGCGCCCGGGCCAGAGCCAGCATTTGCTGCTCGCCGCCGGACAAGCTTCCGGCACGTTGCGAATGGCGCAAGCCGAGAACCGGGAATTGCTCGACGGCCCGTTCGATGGCGGCGGTCCGTTCGTGGCGCCGTTCCTGAGCGACCGCCATGCGGAGGTTCTCGATCACCGACAGGCCGGGAAAGATCCCTCGACCTTCCGGGATGTACGTGAGTCCGAGCCGGCGGATGCGGTGGGCGGGCATCCCGGTGATGTCTCGACCTTCGAAGGTCACCCGACCGGCAGCCGAAGGAACGAGGCCCGAGACGGTGCGTGCGAGGGTGCTCTTGCCGGCGCCGTTCACCCCGAGGACAGCCAAAACCGATCCCTCGGCGACTTCGATGGAGACGTCGAACAAAGCTTGCGATCCTCCGTAGAGGACGTCGACGCCTCGGACCGTGAGAAGGGGTTCCGTCACGTCCTCACTCCCCCGGGCGATGTTTGGCCACCGTGCCCCACGAGGGGCGTCTCGGGTCCCGACCGACGTACGGGCTCGCTGTCGCCCAGATAGGCGGCCCGGACGGCGGGGTCGTTACGGACCTCATCGGGTCTACCGGCGGCTATGCATTCTCCGAAGTTCAGGACGACGACGGTGTCCGACAGAGCGAGTACGGCGGCCACATCGTGCTCGACGATGACCAGAGAGAGCTGATGATCGCTCTGCGCGACGATGCGCCGGAATACCGACAGGAGGTTCTCCGACGCCTTCATGTCCAGTCCGGAGAGAGGCTCGTCGAGGAGCAGAACACGCGGATCACCGGCCAGGGCGCGGCCCACTTCAACGAGACGCAGCACGCCGAGGGGGAGCGCCGCCACCGGAGCCTTGGCCACGCTCGTCAGCTTGAGGACATCGAGCAGGCCGTCGACCCGCTCGTTCTCAGCTGGTGATGTTCGAACCAGAGAGCGAGGATCGAACATGTCCCGCCACAGGCGACGGCGTTCCATCCGGGCCCGGTAGGCGAGCACCAAGTGGTCACGTACGCTCAAGCCCATGAACAACTCAGGCTGCTGAAACGTCCGGGCCAGCCCCCGACGGGCGCGCCCTTGAGCCGAGATTGCTGTGACGTCCTGACCGCGCAACCCGACGTGCCCGGCATCGGGTCGCAGGAGCCCCGAGAGAACACCGAGCAGGGTCGACTTCCCGGCCCCATTGGGACCCACGAGACCGGTGATGCTCGCCGCCCCGACCTCGAGTGAGACACCCGAAAGCGCCATCAGGCCGCCGAAACGGACGGTGACCCCATCCGCCACGAGCGCCGGTGCGTTGACGTCCGGCTCGGCGATCCGAGTCGGGGCCGACATCATGAGACGTTCTCCGCGACCTGGGGGGCGGCATCACGTGGATCGACCTCGGCCATCGTCATGGTCGCACGGCCGGCGAATGACCGGTCGTCCCGGGCCCCTTGCGTCAGTCGGAAGAGCAATCGCCGGAACTGACGGCCCTGCTCGGCCAGGGCACCATCGGGGTATTTGGCGACCATGATGGCACCGAAGCCGAAGAACACAGGCAGAAGATTGCCGGTCCAACTCGGCAAGTACGCTTGTGCCAGCGCAGGCAGCATGACGAAGACGAGACCTGCGACCAGGGCGGCCGCATTCGAACGCACTCCGACGGTGACGAGCACCGCCAGCCACACCACTCCAGCGAACGTGGCGAACTCATTGGGCTCGAACGTGGTCTGCGCCAGGGCCAGCAGTCCGCCTCCGATGCCGGCGATGAAGGCGGCGATGGCGCCCGAGATCACCTTCATCTGCACCACGCTTATCCCTGACGTCTTGGCACCAGCCTCGCTCCACCGGGCGGCATTCACAGCGAGTCCGGTCGTCGATCGTCGGAAGTTGACGATGAACAGCGCCACCAGTGCGAAAGCCCCTAGACAGACAAAGGCGAATGCGATATTCGATGTGGCGAAGCTGGGGCGGTTGAGGCTGAGACCGAGGCCTTGGTTCACGAAGCTCGGCAGGGTGAAGACGAGGTTCTCCATGAGGAGTCCGAAGGTGAGCGTGACCAAAGCGACATACAGGTCGCCGAGCCGGATGCTCAGGAACCCGACGACGACGCCCATAACGAGCGCGACGGCGCCCCCGGCCACGACGGCTGCCAGCACGGGCCATCCGTGGTTATTGGCGAGTTGGGCTGTCGTCAGTGCGCCGACACCGGCGAACGTGATCTGGCACAACCAGAGCATGCCGCCCTCGCCGGTGGCGATCGTCCATGACAGGAAGATCACGCCGTAGGCAAAGGCCTCAGCGGCCAAGCCCACCCAGTAGCCCTGCAGCATGAGGGGTAACGAAGCGGCGACGACGATGAGGAACAGGGGTCCGGCATAGCGCCCGAGGAAGTTGAGGGAGGCAACGTCGATGACATTGCTCGTCGATCCACCGAGCCGGCTCTCACCCTGAGGCGTAATGGCCCTGTCGAGTGCGCCCCCCCACGCGTTGGCCTCCCCGACGCGGCCACGGCGGACAAGGTTGTAGATGAGCACGAGGGCGATGACCATGAAGGGCACAGCGTCGATGATCTCGCTCGTCCACGTACTTGCCGGAGGCAGGTATCGCTGGAACAGCGAAGTCGCGATCCCCATCAGTAGCGCCACACCCACTGCTATGGGCAGGCTCCGGAGCCGGGCGGCAACAGCCGCCGCGAAGGAGGCGGCGATGAGAAGTGTGAACTGATCGGGGTCGAGCCCGATGATGGGCGCAGCGAGCACCCCCGCCAGACCGGCGAAGAAGATGCTGACCGCCCACACGCAGACCGACACGGTTGTCGGATTGGCGCCGGAAAGACTGGTCATAGCGGGGGAGTCGACCAACGCCCTCACCTTGAGACCCACTTCTGTGTAACGAAGAACAAGCGCTCCGACGACCACGGTGAGAACGACGCAGATATACACAATCACTTGGTCCAGTGTCACCGGAACACCAAGAAAGCGGTAGACATGCACCGGCTGGGGTGCCAGTCCCGGTGCCTGCGGGATCGGCTGGTTACCGAAGAGCAATGTGGCGATGGACGGGACCGCGACCAACAAACCGACAGTCGCTACCACTTTGATCATGGGTGAAGACAGCCTCAGGTGTCGGAAGAGCACTGCGTACAGGAGAACTCCGAGCGCCGGCGCGGCCACGCCAATCGAGAGAACGGCCGCGGGGACGATGGCCCAACCGTGTTGCGTGTGCAGGAAGTAATAGAACCGGGCGATGAAGAACGCCAGCGCGCCGAACGCGAAGTTGAGGATGCCCGACGACGTGTAGGTGATGACCAAGCCGGCAGAGGCGATTGCGTAGATACCCCCCGGTACCAATCCCGCGATCACGAATTGCAGCATGCTGCGGACCCCACCCGGGTTACCGGCGGGTTCCGCCGGGCATTTCTGAAGTCGACGTCGATACTGATACTACCGACGCCCGTGTACCCGTGCACGGCGATCACTTCCGACCGCGAGCTGGGCCGATCAGGTCGTCTAGCCGGCTCCGTTCGTGGCTCGAATACGGAGGCATTGTCGGCACCTTGGTCGACTCAGAGGGACCCTCGATTAACGCAACCGCCCGAGGCGGACCGTCTCGGCGTTCGTCATAAGACAGACAGAGCCCCACCCGAAGAGGGTGGGGCTCTGTCGTGACTGAGATGCGGTTCTTACCGAATGACATCGCCCTCAAGGCAAGGCGTGACCCTGACGAATCGGTGAAGAACGAGGGAATCAGGTGATCGTGAACTTCCCGATGTTCTGGACCTCGGAGTCGCCGGAGTTGATGCAGATCGTTCCCTTGGCGGTGCCCGGAACCTTGACACCGGTGCCCGAGTCGTTGGTCACCGGGACCGAAGCCTTGTCAGCCGAGGCGTTCACGCTCGGCGGGCACTTCTTCGTGCTGGTGCTCTTGAGGGTCGGCTTCCCGAAGGTGGTCGTCTTGCCACTGAGCCACGTGATCGTCCCGCCATTGGCCAGGACGGTTCCGCTGAAGGCCTTGGTGCCTCCCCCGGTGTCACCGCCCGTGCACCCACTGATCGTGATCGAGGCGACACCGCCACCGAGTGACGTACAGGTGATCTTGGCCGCTTTCTTGGCCGAAGCCGGGCTGCTCAACCCCACCACCAGACCCGAGACCGGTATGGTCAGCGCAGCCGCGACTAGCAGAACACGTCGCATGTATCCCCCTCTCTGTCCCGGGAACGGATCCACTACCAGAGCCCCCTCCGGGGATAATCGTCCGTTCCGCCGTCATCGTACACTAGAAAGTGAACGTTCGCTCGGGTCGGGCCGTTACAAATCCTGACGAATTGCGAACGCAAATCGGGGCGCTTGCGGAGACGCCACCCATACCGCAGGATGCACCGTCGGGGCCCACGGTCACGCTGTGTGTGCGTCGCACCACGCAAGTTGTCGAGCGACGAGGGACACACACGCCGAAGCCGGTATCCCGGCGTCAAAGGCGGCGATCGGTCCCTTTCCGAAGCTCGCTCCCCCTCCTACCGGGAGGAACGATCGGCTCACTCTCTCCCCACGCGCCCTTGGCTCGGGAACGATCGAACCATGACGTGCGTCTGCCGGCTGAGAGCCAGCGAGAGGGCCCCTAGGACGACCAACAATGCCCCGATGGCTCCCATCCATCGCATGCCGTCTCCGGTGCCGGTGAAAGCGAGAGCGGTGGATGAGGTAGACGTCGTCTTGGCGGCGGCGCTCCCGCCCGAGGAACTGGACCCGTTGGCTGAGGTGGCTGTTCCCGGCCCCGACGTGCCGGCCTTGGTACCAGTCGTATTGCCG
>Ga0335078_10014468_pt1 | contig 11698 bp, 10 predicted proteins | sample Lox_Sample_32_FD_206711 | JGI IMG/M metagenome (GOLD analysis project Ga0335078, IMG submission 206711) | Soil microbial communities from Loxahatchee National Wildlife Refuge, Florida, United States - Lox_Sample_3.2 | ecosystem: Environmental > Terrestrial > Soil > Wetlands | place: USA...
ACCAGGTTGTTCTCTGAACCGCAGATGATGCCATGATCAAAACCCTTGCTGGCCACGATCATCCGGGCGGCGGCCGTGACGCCGGCATCGGCGCAGATCCAGGCGGGCGCGTTCCCGGCGCCGACCCCGATCGCGGGCGTCCCGGAACTGTAGGCGGCCTTGACCATCGCCGTCCCGCCCGTGGCGAGGATCATCGACACCCCGGGATGGCGCATCAGCGCCGCGGTCGTCGCGCGGGTGGGGCGGTGCGGCACGCCCTGCACGAGGTCGGCGGGTGCCCCCTGCTCGTCCAGGACCTGGCGCAGCAGCCCGACGGTGGCGGCCCCGACGCCAGCCGCGTCGGGGTGCGAGCTCGCGATCAGCGCGTCTCGCGCCTTGACGCAGATCAGGGCCTTGAACACCAGCGTCGAGACCGGGTTCGTCATCGGGATCAGTCCCAGGATGACCCCCGCCGGATCGGCGATCTCGGTCAGCGCGGCGCGCTCGTCGTGCGCGATTACGCCCACGCCGGGCTGCCCGACCAGCGACTGCGCCACGCCGAGGCTGGCGAACCGGTTCTTCTCCGCCTTGTCGGCCGCGCAGCCGATGCCGGTCTCGGCCACGGTCGCCACGGCCAGGTCGTCGGCGCGGTCCGCGATCTGCGCGGCCAGCGCGGTGATCAGGCCATCGATCTTGTCCTCGGGCCAGCCGGCGATGTCGCGCTGGGCCGCAGCCGACCGCGTGACCAGCGCATCCATGGCCGGATCCGGCTCGCCGACGAGGACGAACTCCTCCAGGTTCTTGGAGAAGGCCCGCGCCTTGCCTGCGGCGTTGCGCGACAGCCAGCGCAGCACCGTGATGCCCGCCGCCGGATCGCGGTCACACAGGTCACGCAGGGCGCGGGCGGACAGGCGCCTGGCCACGATGTCACGGTGGGCGTAGACGCTTGCCGACCGGGCAGTGCCGTCGAGCAGGCCGAACTCGCCGCAGACAGCGCCGGGCCCGACGAACGACACGACGCCGTTGCTGTCGAAGTCGGGCCGCTCCACCTCGATGCGCGCCTGGCCCGAGACGATGAGGTAGCACGCGTCCCCGGGGCTGCCCTCGCGCATCAGGCACTCCCCCGCCCGGAACCGTACGGTTTCCAGATGCGGCTCCAGGCCGGCGATCCCGGGGTCGCCGGGCTGCCGCTGGCCGGTCTCTGCTGCCATGCCGGCCTCCTTCGCTCACCCCCAGTTGTCGCACACCGCCCGCGCCGCGGCCAGGTAGCGGGCATCCCGGACGACGGTGGTGCTAGCACGCGCCTGAGCGGACGGCGGCGGCCGGGACCGCGGACGCCGGTGGTCGCGGTGTGAGCGCCTCTCGGCCCTGGTTACAGGCGGGAGGTGAGCTCGGCCACGATGTCCGCCGCTGGCTGTGTCTGTCTCGCGAGCGCGACGCCCTGTCCGGCCCACATCGAGAGCGCTTCGATATCCCCGGTGGTCCCGGCCATCGGCGGCGCTGGCTCGTAACGAACGATGGCCTCGCCGGAGGCGAAGTGCGCGATCACGTCCCCCGCTCCCGGCCGCTGCGCGAGCGGGGGGCGGCCCGCAGCCTCCCACGCGTCAGCGGTTGAGTTGCGCAGCGCGCGGTGGGGAGAGTCGGGCCACCCGACCGAGTACAGGTTGGGGTACCGCTGCGCGTCGGTCTCGGCCGCCGCTATCAGCCGGCGCCGGTAGTCCTCATGGATCGGCATCTCCTCGGCCAGCAGGAACCGCGTGCCCAGCCAGGCGGCCTGGGCGCCCAGGGCGAGCACCGCGGCGACGCCGCGGGCGTCGCCGATCCCGCCGGCCGCGATCACCGGCACCGGCGCCACCGCGTCCACCACGGCGGGCACCAGCGGCAGTGTCGCGATAGTCCCCCATACGTGCCCGCCGGCCTCCCAGCCCTGCGCGACGATCACGTCCACACCAGACGCGACGGCCCGCCGTGCCTCCTCGGCAGTGCCGACCGTTTGCATGACAATCCCCCCGGCGTCGTGGACCTGCTCGATGTAGCCGCCGGGATCACCCAAGAAAAACGACACGATCCGCAAGCCGGCGTCAAGGGCCTGGTCAAGGCGACGGTGACGATCTTCGGTGAGAACGAGGTTGCCGCAAAACGGCCGCGCGGTCAGTTCCGCCGTCTCCCGGACCACCGCTCCGACGTCTTCTGACCACGTCAGCGTCAGCATGCCGAGCGCGCCGGCATTCGAAACCGCTGCGGCCAGCCGGGGAACCGCGACCATGGGCGCCAGGACGATCGGCTGTTCAATCCCGAGCATCTCGCATACCGGCGTGCGCACCACTTTCGCCCCCTCCGGGATCGCCGCCGGCCACTAGGTGGCCGCCCGGGTCATCGTTGCTGTGTCACGTATACGACGTCGGCGTCGACCCGGGGGACCGCCGGTCCCAGCCGTGGAACTTCGAGTAGTCGTGCGCGTCCCAGGCTTCGCGGAGCCCCGGGGTGCTCAGGTCCCAGTCCGGGCGGATCTCGGCGGTGGCCTCGCGCAGGTCACGCCACAGGTCGTAGAACGACGGTCGGCCCCAGAACCAGTAGCCGTTGTAGACGCTGTGCACGACCAGCCCGGGCTTGAGCACCAGCGTGTGCGGGATCATGGGATTGTGCTCGGGGTCGGTGTACTCGGCGATGTCCAGGTCCTGCTGGACCGTCCGGCCCGGATCGGACAGGAAGGGCCACTGGGCGCCCACCGACGCGCGGAATTCCTGCAGGCTGTGATGGTCGTCGGTGGCGATGGTGGCGACCTGGGTGTAGGCCACCGCGATCTTCGGGTAGTTGGCCGCCAGTTCGAGGTGCTGCTGATGCTCTTTGGGGCAGTAGTTGCCGCGCGCCAGGGTGAGGATCAGCGGATCGCGGCCCTGAAGCTCGCTGAGCCTGCGCACCGTGCCGGTGTGATCGGGAAGAGCGTAATCGGGGAAAATGCCGCCAGGTCTGATGTCAGAACGCATGGGATGAGTGCCCTCTCACAGCCTCGAGTGCCCAGCCTCGCACGGTGCCACTGTCAACTGCGCCACAACATCTCCTTTGTACCCAGAAGCACCAGATCGACTCTACCCGGAACCACCAGATCGACACCCGCCACCGGGCGGCATCAGCTTCCGCGCTACCTGCGGCCTTCCGCCGCGGCGATGGCCGGCGCGAGCAGCGCCCGGATGGCGGGCACCAGGTAGCCGACGAGTTCCTCTCGCGTGAGTTCGGCCAGCGCGCCGGTGCGGGCGACGTGGCGGGCGAACGTGACGCCGATGAGGAGCGAGCTGAGCAGGTCGGCGTATGCCTCCGTGCCCGGGCCGAGCACGTCGCGGAAGGCCGCGGTGATCTCGCGCTCCATCGCCGCGTACAGCGGCATCGCCACGGCTTCCCCTGATGCGGCGCTGCGGATAAGGGCGACCAGCGCGTGCTCGCCGCCCGCGGACTCGGTTTCCGCCACGAATACCGCCGCGACGCGCTCCGGGAGCGTGCCCAGGTCCCCGGGCACGACGCCCGCTGCCGCGCGCGGCCCGGGCAGCGCCTCGATGAGAAGCTGCTCCTTGGTGCCGAAGTGCCGCATGACCAGCCCGTGCGTGACGCCGGCCCGGCGGGCGATCTCGCGGATGGTCGCGCGGGCGTAGCCGCGCTCGGTGAACACCTCGCGCGCCGCCTGAAGGATCGCCGCGCGCGATGCCTCCGGGTCTCGCCGGTGCCTGCGCCGCGGGCGTCCTGGCCGGCTCTCCACACGGCTAAGTATACAAGTGGACATTAACGCCCGCCCGGTGATATGCTCACTAGTGACCGCTTGGTCATTAGTGGCTGAGCGGCACCTGTTCTCAGGGAAGGATCTCCATGCCCGACACGCCGGGGCCACACCGCCAGCCATCGCCCCGCCGGCTGTTCGCGGCGGCCGTCGCGGCGGCCGTGGTCAGCTTCGTCCTGGCCCTCTCGTTCGGCTTCGCCGATCATGCCCCTTCGCCGCATGGCGTGCGGATCGCCGTGGCGGCGCCGGCCGGTTTCGTTCACGAGCTGGCTACCGGGCTCGCGCACGCGGCACCGGGCGGCTTCACCGTCGTGGCCGCGCCGTCCGCGCGCGCCGCGATCGGCAGCGTCCGCTCGCAGTCGGCGGCCGGGGGCCTGGTCACCGGCGTGACCGGCCCCGTGACGATCGTGACGGCGGGCGCGGCGGGACTGAGCCAGCAGCAGGCCATCACGGCGGCCCTCACCGCCGCGGCGACGGTCCTCCATCGCCAGGCTCGTCCCCTTGACCTCGCGCCACTGCCGGCCGGTGACCGGGCGGGCCTGTCCGTCTTCGTCTTCGAGCTCGGCCTGCTCATCCCGAGCGTGATCGGCGGCGTCGGCCTGTTCCTGCTCGGCCGGCGGTTCCGGGTGTGGTGGCGGGTCACCGCTGCGGTCCTCTTCGCCCTGCTGGCCGCGTGCGGCAGCGTGCTCGCGCTGGACGCGATCTTCGGCGCCCTGACCGGCGCGAGCGCCGCGCTGATCGGCGTCGGCTTCCTCGGCTCGCTTACGTTCGTGGCATTCGTCACTGCCTGCCAGGCGGTCACCGGGCTGCCGGGAACCGGCCTGGCCGCGCTCGCCTTCGTCTTCGTCGGGAACGCCGTGTCCGGCGGGACGGTGCCATTCGCGTTCCTGCCCGGTGGCTTCCGCCAGGTCGCGCCGTGGCTGCCGAACGGCGCGATCGTGTCGGCCGCGCGCGACGTCGTCTACCTCCCGGCGAGCAACCCGGGCCAGCCCCTGCTCGTCCTCGGGATCTGGCTAGCCGGGTCACTGGCCGTCCTCGCCTGCGTAGACCTGCTGCACCTAGCCGAACGCCGCCGCGCGCCGGACCGGAAGGCCGAGGTTTACGCGACGCCGGGCACGACACACGTGCGGCGGCTCGCACTCCGGCGGGCAGCGGCGCTCAGGACGGCTAGCCGGGCGGCCGCGCCTGGCATCGGTCATCATGATCCGCGCATGGGTTCATCGGTCGTGGCCGGGGATCGTCTCAGCTAGCGCCGCCCGCGAGGCAGGCGCCGGGAAGGGGTCGGCGAAGTACTGGGTCTCGTGCGTGACCAGATCGCCGGCGAGTTCCATGACGCTCACCGAGTAGGTGGGCGCGCCGTCATAAGTGATCACGCACTCGCTCACCCACAGGTCGCCGCCGCCCCGGATCCGCAGGACTCTGAAGTGGCGTTCAGCCGGGTGCCCGCCGCGCTGCGCCTGGATCTTTGACCGGCCCCGGAAGCGCTCCCCGGACTGCGGGTAGTCGAGGATCGCATCTTCGGCGTAGATCGCGTGCTCGGTGACGATGTCCCCGCTCTCGGAGGCCGCCCAGTGCTGCTCCAGCCGGGCGCGGGTCCTGGCGTCACGATCCATTGGGCTGTTCACCTACGCCCCGCTGGCAACGACCGGCCGCACAATCCCTGGCAACTCACACACAGCAGTAGTGGTCATGAGCAATGGTGTACCCGCGGGGCCAGCTGGCGACACGAATCCGGATCAACCCCGCGGTAACCGTTACGAGCAGCCATTCCGTATTCAGCTTGGTCAGGCCCGCGGCCGTCAGGCAGTCCCGTCCCACCACTTGAGCACCCTGAGCGCACGGAGGGTGTTCCAGCGGCTCGGCGTGCCGACGCCGTCCTCCAGATCGAAGTGGACGCGACCCGGGTGGATGCGGTCGAGCAGCCACCGGCCGTCGGGCTGCCGCTTGGACTGCACGACCGCGACCGCCTCGGTCATCCGGGGATCGGGGTCCGCCCCCGACCGCCGGAAGTAGTCCAGCGCGCGCAGTATGTCGTAGTGCCAGTAGTACGGGAACGCGAATTCCAGATACTCCGGCCGGACGACGGCCCCCGTGCTCTTGCGGCGGAACAGGCCGCGCTCGAGCAGGTACTCCTCACCGCTGCGGCGGGCCGTGCGCACCTGCGCGGTGCCGCCGGTCACGCGCTCGAACTCCAGCAGGCCGTCGAGCACGTTGATCGTGGTGTCGAACGAGGACCGCACCGATCCGTTCTCGGCCTCGCAGTTCCAGCCGCCGTCAGCGAGCCGTTCGGCCACGATCCGGTCGACGACCGGTCCGACGCCGACTCCGAAGTACGCCCCGCTGTCGATCGTCCTGCCGTTGATGCAGGGCTCGACCTCCCCGTCGAAGTACCGCTCCCCGGCGTGCTCCCAGCGCCCGTTCTCCGCAACGAGCCCGATCGCCCGGCGGGCGGACTGCGACGCCGGGTCAAGCCCGAGGAGCTGCAAAGTCTGCAGCGTGTGCATCGTGGCCGTCCAGGGCTGCCCCGGCTCGCCGCCGGTGTAGGACGCCGGGAAGCAAGCGCCGCCGTCCCAGAGCCCGTCGGGTTCCTCGAGCGCGAGCAGCCGCGCGCCCCAGCCGTCGTGCTCCACCCGGGCTCGCTCGGCCGCCACGTCGCCGGCCGGCGCGTTCGCGAGATCCCGGAGCACCTGCCAGCGGATGGCGGGATCGCCTTCGAGCAGCCAGCCGGTCACGCTCACGACCGCAGACTACCTGGTCGCCGAGGGCCGGGTCCCGGCCCGCCGGGTCTCGGCGAAGGGCCCGTCGGTGACGAATCAGCTCGACGCCGATACCAGCCCGGCTTCGTATGCGGTGATGACGAGCTGGACCCGGTCCCTGGCGTCCAGCTTGGCCAGCAGCCGGGCCACGTGCGTCTTGGCGGTGCCTGCCGTGATGTACAGGGCGGCGGCGATCTCGGCGTTGGACATGCCGAGGCCCACCAGCCTGAGCACCTCGCGTTCGCGGTCGGTGATCCCGGTTATTTCCCGGGGCTTTCGGCCGGGGCGGGGCTGGCCGGCGAACTCCCCGATCAGGCGGCGGGTGACGCCCGGCGCGATCATGGCGTCGCCGGCCGCGACCACGCGGATCGCGGTCAGGATGTCCTCCAGCGCCATGTCCTTGACCAGGAACCCGCTCGCCCCGGCTCGCAGCGCGTCGTAGACGTAGTCATCGTCGTCGAAGGTAGTGAGCATGAGCACACGAGCGTGCGCATCGCCGGCGGTGATCATCTGGGTTGCCTCGATGCCGTCTATGCCCGGCATGCGGATGTCCATGACTACCACGTCGGGGCCGGTGTCCCTGGTGAGCTGTACCGCCTCGGCTCCGGTTGCGGCCTCGCCGGCCACGTCGATATCGGGTGTCTGCTCGATCAGCATGCGCAGGCCCGCGCGGACCAGCGGCTGGTCGTCGGCCAGGATGACCTGGACGGTCATCGGGCCGGCGCCGGCACTGGCAGCCGAGCGGCGACGCGGAAGCCGCCGCCGGGGCGGCGGCCGGCTGAGAAGTCGCCGCCTAGCAGCGCGGCGCGTTCGCGCATGCCGGTGATCCCGTAGCCGGCCCCGGCCACGCTGCCGCCGCGCCCGCTGTCGGTGACCTCGATTGACAGCTGCCCGTCCTGCTGGTCGATCAAGACCTGGCACTGGCCCGTGCCGGCGTGGCGGACCACGTTGGTGACTGCCTCCTGGATGATGCGGAACGCCGACAGGTCGATGTCAGCCGGGAGCGGCTCCCGGCTACCGTGCCAGTCCACGTCGATCTTCACGCCCGCGTCCAGGGTCATGGCGGCTAGCCGCTCGATGTCGGCCAGGCCGGGGGCCGGGCCTAGCGGTGCCTGCCCCGGCCCGGGTCCCGGCTCGGCGCGCCGCAGCCCGGTCACCATCCGCCGCAGTCCGGACAGCGTCTCCCTGCTGGTGGCCTCGATGGCGGCGAGGGCGTCGCGCGCCTCGGCGGGACGGGCGTCGAAGACCCTGCGGCCCGCACCGGCCTGGATCGCGATGATGCCGATGCTGTGCGCCACGATGTCGTGCAGTTCGCGGGCGATCCGCAGCCGCTCTGCCATCACGGTCTGGGCGGCCGCCTGGGCCCGCCGCAGTTCGGCCTGGGCCTGTGCCTGCCGGATTGAATGTCCGATAAGCCAGGCAATGATCGTGACAAGGGCTACGCCGCCCCGGAGCTGGGCCAGATCGAGGCCTCCCGGCCCCGGAATCAGCAGGCCGGCGCCGACCACGGCTAGGCCAGCGGCCCACACTCTGCGTGTGCGTGTCGCCGCTATGTAGCAGATCGCGATGCCCACTGCGCCGACGATCAGGATCTGCACGGCGTTCCCCGGCCCGCCGGTCATGCTCATGCGGTGATCGTAACCGCCTTGCAGCGCCGGGTCGTCTGCCCGCAGGCATACGCCCCACGGCTACTGCGGCACCATGCAGATGGGTCCGCGGGCCGATGCGGCGCGCCCCCGGACTGCGGCATTTTGTCGCCATGAGCATGCTGGAACTGCGTCAGGTGTCCAAGGTGTACGGCCAGGGCGCCGCCCAGGTGCACGCCCTGCGGGAAGTCGACCTGGAGGTCGACCCTGGGACGATGGTGGCGGTGATGGGCCCGAGCGGGTCGGGCAAGTCAACACTGCTGACCATCGCCGGCAGCCTGGAGGAACCGACCAGCGGGCAGGTCCTCGTCGCCGGCCAGGACCTGGCCACGATGTCGCGCAACGACAAGGCGCGGCTGCGCCGCCAGTCGATCGGGTACGTGTTCCAGGACTTCAACCTGTTGCCCGGGCTGACCGCCGCGGAAAACGTCATGCTGCCGCTGGAACTGGACGGCATCAGCGCACGGAAGGCCCGGGTAGCCGGGCTGCGCGCGCTCACCGACCTAGGCCTGGCGGACCGTGCGTCGAACTATCCCGGCCAGCTGTCCGGCGGCGAACGCCAGCGCGTCGCGATCGCCCGCGCGGTGGTCGGCGACCGGCACCTGCTGCTCGCCGACGAGCCGTCCGGCGCACTGGACTCAGCAAACAGCGAGGCGGTGATGCACATGATCCACACCGCCTGCAAGCAAGGCGTCGCCGCCGCTGTCGTCACGCACGACGCGCAGCTCGCCTCGTGGGCGGACCGGGTGGTACACATCAGCGACGGCCGCATCGTTGACCAGACGGTGCCCGCGCCGGGCCCGGACTCGCTGCTGGGGCGGGACCGGTGACGACCCTCACCCGCACGCGCGCGGGGACCGGTAACGGGGGCGTCCCCGCCCGCCGCGCGGTGTTCCGCTGGGGCTGGCGGCTGTTCCGCCGCGAATGGCGCCAGCAGCTACTCGTGCTCGGCCTGCTCACCGTGGCGGTCGCCGCGACGATCTGGGGCGCCAGCGTCGTCACGAACACGCAGCTCCCGAACCCCGGTTACGCCACGTTCGGCACCGCCGCCGCGCAGGTCACGCTGCCCGGCACCGACCCGCACCTGGCCGCCGACATCGCCACCATCCAGGGCCGCCGGGGCCCGGCCGATCTCATCGAGAATCAGGACATCGCCACGGGTACCACCCAGCCTGTGCAATTGCGCGCGGAGCGTCCACACGGGCACTACAACTCCCCGCTGCTCAGCCTGGTCAGCGGCACCTACCCGGCCGGCCCCGGCCAGGTCGCGCTGACCAGCCAGGTCGCCAGCCTGTACGGGACGCACGTGGGCGGCATCTGGCGGGCCGCCGGCAACAGCTGGCGGGTGACCGGTATCGTGCAGGACCCGAGCAACCTGGCGGATGAATTCGCGCTGGCCGCCCCGGGTCAGGTCCCGCATCCCAGTCAGGTGATCATGCTGCTGGGCTCCTCACCCGCTGTCCAGCAGGCGATCAGCAACGGCAACGGAACGCTGCCCGGCATGCCAGCGGCGGCGGCGTTCACGTTCCCCGCGGCTTTCATGAGCGGGCTCCCGTCGGCGACGGTCGTCCTGGTGGTAGAGGTACTCGGCTTGGTGTTCATCGGCCTGGTGTCGGTAGCCGGCTTCTCGGTGATGGCCCAGCGCAGGCTCCGTGCCCTCGGCATGCTCAGCGCGACCGGCGCGACCGAACGCAACCTCCGCCTGGTCATGATCGCCAATGGCCTGGTCGTCGGCGTGGCCGCCGCGCTGGCCGGGGCGGTGCTCGGCTTCGCCGCCTGGCTCGCTTACGTGCCGACACTGCAGCAGGCCACCGGCCACGTGGTCGACGCGGCGAACCTGCCATGGTGGGCGCTCGCGCTCGGGGTCGTGTTCGCGATCGCGACGTCGGTACTCGCCTCCCGCCGCCCCGCCAAGACGATCGCCCAAGTGCCGGTGGTAGCCGCGCTATCGGGCCGCCCGGCGTCGCCCAAGCCGGTGCATCGCTCCGCCGTGCCCGGCGTCATCGTGTTCGCGGTCGGCGTCGCGTGCCTGGCGTTCACCGGCGGCCTGGCCGGGGTGGCGGGCCACGGGCACGCCGGCCTAGGGCGCGCGCTGCTCCTGCTGGTTGGCCTGGTCGCGGTGATCGTCGGCATCGTCCTGCTCGCCCCGCTGGCCATCAGCGTGCTGGCCGCCGGCGCCGGGCCGCGGCTGCCGGTCGCGATCCGGATCGCGCTGCGCGACCTGGTCCGCTACCGGGCCCGGTCCGGTGCCGCGCTGGCAGCGACCACGTTCGCCGTATTCCTGGCCATGGGGATCTGCCTCGTCGCCAGCATCAGCTTCGGCAATCCGCTCGACCCGATCGGCCCCAACCTGTCCAGCAGCCAGCTGATCGTCAGCGCGCAGCAGAGCCCGGGCGGCGGCTTGATAGCGCAGCTCAGCAGCGCCCAGACAGCCCGCCTGGGCGGGCAGGTGAACAGCCTCGCCGCCAGCCTGCACGCGCGGTCCGTGCCACTGGAGTCCGCGGTCACGCTGTACCAGGTGGGTACGGAGGAAAACGGTCCGGGCGGTTTCTCCGGCTCCGTGTACGTGGCCACCCCGCAGTTGCTCGCCACGTACGGGATCAAGGCCAGCCAGATCGCTCCCGGCACCGACATCCTCACCATGCGGCCGGGGCTGGCGGGCCTGCCGCACATGGAGATGACATGGCAAAGCCCTGGCTATCACGGTCCGGGCGGAAACGAGCCCGGCAGCAGCGGCGGCCCGCCCTGCACGCTGAGCAATGGCTGCGTGGCCAGCCCCGCGATACAGACGATCGGCAGCCTACCCAGCGGCACCTCCGCGCCGAACACGGTGATCACTGAGTACGCGGTGAGCAAGTACCACCTGCAGTCTGCAGTTCAGCTGTCCGGGTGGCTGATCCAGGCACCGGCCCCGCTCACCGCCGCCCAGATCAACGCCGCGCGGCACCTCGCGCTCGCCTACGGGGTGACGGTCGAGACCAAGTCCGGTGCGCCGGGTCTCGGCGAGTTCGCCGGCGGCGCCACCGCGCTGGGCATCGTGATCGCGTTCGGCGTGCTGGCCGCCTCCGTCGGCCTGATCCGCAGCGAGACCGCGCGGGACCTGCGCACGCTAACCGCCACCGGTGCCAGCCCTAGGACGCGCCGGATGATCACCGCGGCGACAGCCGCCGCGCTGGGACTGCTCGGCGCGATCCTCGGCATGGCCGGCGCACTGGCCGCCGGGCTGGCCTGGGCGCACAACAGCCTGTCCGCCATGTTCGGCGGCCTGCCGCTGAGTGACGTGCTCGTCCTGCTGGCCGGGCTGCCGCTGGCCGCCGCGGCCGGGGGCTGGCTGCTGGCCGGCCGCGAGCCGGAGGTCATCGCCAGGCAGCCGCTGGACTGACGCGGGTCTTGCTGGCCATTCCAGCCCCGGTTTCCCGTGCCTGGCATGAGGTCCGGAAACCGATGGTTCACCCGGACCTGGCCGCCCGCGTCGCAGGTCAGGGCCATGTGATCAGAACCCAGCCGGTGCCCGCGAACCCGGCCCTCGAGGTCGTCGGCATCCTCGG
>Ga0335078_10014469_pt1 | contig 11698 bp, 11 predicted proteins | sample Lox_Sample_32_FD_206711 | JGI IMG/M metagenome (GOLD analysis project Ga0335078, IMG submission 206711) | Soil microbial communities from Loxahatchee National Wildlife Refuge, Florida, United States - Lox_Sample_3.2 | ecosystem: Environmental > Terrestrial > Soil > Wetlands | place: USA...
GAACCCTTAACTACCCGGCATTGCCCCTAGGGCGTGTCCCAGGACGCCAGGTCAGGCGAGCGCCTGACTGAGATCGTCGAGCAGGTCCTCGCAGGCTTCGATGCCGACCGACAGCCGCACCAGATCCGATGGCACGGCAAGCGCCGAACCCGCCGCTGATGCGTGCGTCATCCGGCCGGGGTGCTCGATCAGCGACTCCACGCCGCCGAGCGACTCGGCGAGCGTGAACAGCCTGGTACGACCGCACATCCTGAGCGCGGCCTGCTCGCCGCCGTGCAACCGCAGGGACACCATGCCGCCGAATCCGCGCATCTGCTTCGCCGCCACCTCGTGGCCTAGATGGGAGGACAGGCCAGGGTAGAGCACCCGCGCGACCGACGGATGGGCGGCGAGCGCGGCCGCGATCCTGGCCGCGTTCGCGCAATGCCGGTCCATCCGCACCGCGAGCGTCCGGGTCCCCCGCAAGGTCAGCCAGGCGTCGAAGGGGCCGGCTACCGCGCCGATCGCGTTCTGGTGGAACGCGAGGCGCTCACCGAGCTCCGGATCGGCGGACACCAGCGCTCCCCCGAGTACATCGGAGTGACCGCCGATGTACTTGGTCGTGGAATGCACCACCACATCCGCCCCGAGCGCGAGCGGCCGCTGCAGGTACGGTGACGCGAACGTGTTGTCCACGACGAGCAGCGCGCCCGCCTCGTGCGCAAGGCTCGCAACCGCTGAGATGTCGGCGATGCCGAGCAGGGGGTTGGTGGGCGTCTCGACCCACACCACCCGTGCGGGCCCTTCCTCAAGAGCATCCTTAACGGCTGCCGCAGCTGCGAACCGCACCGGACGGTGCCGCACTCCCCAGCGGTCGAGCACCTGGGCGAGGAGCCGGTATGTGCCGCCGTAGGCGTCGTCCGGGATCAGAACCCGGTCGCCGGGCGCGCAGACGGTCCGCAGCAGGCAGTCCTCGGCGGCCATGCCCGAGGCGAACGCGAGCCCGCGTGCGCCGTTCTCGAGCGCGGCAAGGCATGCTTCGAGCGCCGTCCTCGTTGGGTTCGCGGTCCTGCTGTACTCGTAGCCATCGCGCAGGCCGCCGACACCGTCCTGCTTGTACGTGGACACCTGGTAGATCGGCGGCACCACGGCGCCGGTGATTGGATCAGGTTCTTGCCCGGCGTGAATCGCGAGGGTCTCGAACGCGTCGGTGCCCGGCGGTCGTGACGGACCCCTCCCCCGGTGCCACCCGCGATCCCCCGATGGACCCTGGTCCGGCACGGCGTTTGGGATGTTCATGAGGTGGCACCAGCGAGGAAGGCAAGCACATCCTGCCGGGTCAGCATGCCAACGGGCTTACCGTCGACCAGGACGACGGCGGCGCCTGCCTTCTCCAGCGCCTCCACCGCACGGCTGACAGGCTCGCCGGAGCCGACCATTGGCAACGGCGCCGACATATGCTCAGACACCGGGTCACCCGGCCGCGCACGGCCGGCAAGCAGGGCGTCGAGAAGATCCCGCTCGACGATGGACCCGATGACCTCGGCGGCCATCACGGGCGGCTCTGCTTTCATGATGGGCAGCTGTGAGACCTCGTATTCGCGGAGGATCTCGATGGCAGTGCCGACCGTCTCTTCTGGATGGGCGTGCACGAATTCAGGGAGCCCGGGACCCTTTCTAGCGAGCACATCGGCGACGCGGGGCTCGGCCGTCACCACGTCGAGGAATCCGTAGTCGGTCATCCAGTCATCGCTGAAGATCTTCGAAAGATAGCCACGGCCGCCATCGGGCAACAAGGTGACAATCACCGCGCCGCTGGCGGCGGCCGCCACCCGAAGCGCGGCTACGACCGCGAGCCCGGATGATCCGCCGACGAGCAGCGCTTCCTCACGCGCGAGCCTACGCGTCATGCCGAACGACTCTTTGTCGCTCACCGCGATGACCTGATCACATACCGAGGGATCATAGCTGGCGGGCCAGATGTCCTCGCCCACTCCTTCGACCAGGTATGGTCGTCCGGTGCCACCCGAGTAGACGGACCCTTCCGGGTCGGCACCGATCACCTGGACCCGGCCGTCCGACACTTCCTTGAGGTACCGCCCGGTTCCGGTGATCGTTCCCCCGGTGCCGATTCCCGCGACGAAGTGCGTGATGGTGCCGTCGGTCTGTGCCCAGATCTCCGGGCCGGTGCTCCGGTAATGCGACGCCGGGTTCCCGGGGTTGGCGTACTGGTCGGGTTTCCATCCGCCTGGTATTTCGGCGGCCAGCCGGTCGGATACCGAGTAGTAGGAGTCCGGGTGGTCCGGTGCCACCGTGGTCGGGCAGACCACGACCTCGGCGCCGTACGCGCGAAGGACCGAGATCTTGTCTTGCGCGACCTTGTCCGGGCAGACGAACAGGCAGCGGTAGCCCTTCTCCGCCGCGACGATCGCCAGGCCGACGCCGGTGTTGCCCGACGTCGGCTCCACGATGGTCCCGCCCGGGCTCAGGTCGCCTGATGCCTCAGCCGCCTGCACCATGTGCAGCGCGATCCGGTCCTTTACCGAACCACCCGGGTTGACGTACTCAATCTTGGCCAGGACGTCGGCAGCGACCCCCGTGGTCACCTTCCGCAGCCGGACGATCGGGGTGTTGCCCACAAGCTCGGCCAGCGAATCAAGGACCTGCATATACCACCTTCCTTCTCAGACGCCCGGAAAATCGTATGGATGACGGGGTCTACACGGCTGGATCGCTGGCACCGACGGTATCGGACCGCCCGCCGCGGCAGCCATAACGGCGCACCGCCCGGGGGCGCACCCGCGCGATGATGGGTTACCGTTGAGTGATCCACCGCCTCGAGGGAGATGCGCCACCATGCCCGAAGCCGTCATCGTCGCCACCGCACGTTCTCCCATTGGGCGCGCGTTCAAGGGAACAATGAAGGAGATCCGCCCCGACGACCTGACCGCGCAGATCGTCCGCGCGGCCCTGGCCAAGGTGCCGCAATTGGATCCGGCCGCCATCGACGACCTGATGCTCGGCTGCGGCCTGCCTGGCGGCGAGCAGGGCTTCAATATGGCCAGGGTGGTGAGCGTGCTGCTTGGTTACGATCACCTGCCAGGTACGACAGTCAACCGGTACTGCTCGTCATCCCTGCAGACCACCCGGATGGCGTTCCACGCCATCAAAAGTGGTGAAGGCGACGCGTTCATCTCGGCCGGGGTGGAGTGCGTGAGCCGGTTCGCCACCGGAAGCAGCGACTCCTGGCCCAATACCCACAATCCGCTGTTCGCCGATGCCGAGGCCCGCAACGCGAAGCAGGCGGAGGGCGGCGGCAGCTGGCACGACCCGCGCGAGGATGACGCACTCCCGGACGTGTATCTCGCCATGGGCCAGACCGCCGAAAATGTCGCCGAACTGCGCGGGGTCACCCGCAGGGAGCAGGACGAGTTCGGGGTCCGGTCGCAGAACCTGGCCGAGAAGGCGCTGGCTGACGGATTCTGGCAGCGTGAGATCATCCCGGTGACAATGCCGGACGGCACCGTGAACAGCAAGGACGACGGCCCGCGGCCGGGAACCACGCTTGCGGCGGTGGCCGCGCTGAAGCCGTCGTTCCGGCCGGATGGCACCGTGACCCCCGGCAACTGCTGCCCGCTCAACGACGGCGCCGCCGCCGTGATCGTGATGAGCGACACAAAGGCCGCCGAGCTTGGCATCGCCCCGCTCGCCCGGATCGTCGCCTCCGGGGTATCTGCGCTGTCACCGGAGATCATGGGCCTCGGGCCGGTGGAGGCGTCAAGGCGCGCCCTCGCCAGGGCCGGCATGGCGATCGGCGACATTGACCTGGTGGAGATGAACGAGGCCTTCGCCGCCCAGGTGATCGCGAGCTACACCGAACTCGGCATCGATCTGGACAGGCTCAACGTCAACGGCGGGGCTATCGCGGTCGGGCACCCGTTCGGCATGACCGGCGCGCGTATTGCCACGACATTGATCAACAGTCTCCAGTTCCATGACAAGACGTTCGGCCTGGAGACGATGTGCGTGGGCGGCGGCCAGGGCATGGCGATGATCCTTGAGCGGTTGAGCTGAGGCACCGGCTACATCCGTGCCCGTCCCGCTGCGGGGCGCCTGGCACCGCGCCGAGTCGCTCAAGCCCCGTGCCGGCCATTGCCATGCCTGACCGGCACTGCCAAGTGTGACCGGAGTATCTCGGAAAGCTGGAGGCCAGGACTTGTCATGTGCCCGGTGCTGGTGCACGCTCGCACAAAGAGGAGTACACCTGGAGGTGCCAATTGGCTCTAAACCACTCTCCGGAGATGCACAAGAACCTCATCGCCCGCATCCCCGGCGTCACAGGACGTGACCTACCGGAGTGGTTCAGGAGTATCGAATCAGGCCCCGCGTTCCTTCGCTGCGAGGAACGTGCGCACTGGCTGGCTGACGAGCACGGTCTCTCCAACGGCTACGCGACCGCGATCGTACACGAGTATGAGCTGCGCCGCCGCATTCGCCTTTACAGTGGGTAGGTGGATCTCGACCGCGCCCGCGATTTCCTGCGGACCCATCACCGGGCAGTACTCGCGACCAGCCGTGCTGATGGCAGGCCGCAACTGTCGCCGGTTCTGGCCGGCATCGACGGCGAAGGCCGGGTGCTGATCAGCACTCGGGAGACCGCCGTCAAGACACGCAACGTGCGCCGCGAACCGCACGTTTCGCTGTGCGTTGTCAGCGATGGCTTCTTCGGCGACTGGATTCAGGTGGAGGGAAGGGCTGAGGTTGTCTCGCTGCCCGCCGCCATGGACCTGCTCGTCGGTTACTACCGCGCCGTCGCCGGTGAGCACCCGGACTGGGGCGACTACCGCGCCGTGATGGAGCGCGACAAGCGAGTGATCATCCGCGTTGTGATCATCCGCGCCGGGCCGGACGTCAGCGGCTAAGGATTCCGCCGCTATCGCGGCGTTGCACCGGCACGGTTCGGCCGCAGCCCGGGGCCCGCTGCCCCGCGCCCGGGACCCGGGCCGCCCCCGGAAAAGACCAACAGCCCGGCGCCGTCGGCCGACGCGGGCAAGCGGCAGGCAGCCAGGCCCACGCCACCGCGGGGCAAGTCCCCGCGCCCGGGGGGGCTCCCAACCTGTACCTCGGGGGCCCGCCCCGCACCCGGGGGCCCGGAAGGTCGCCCCCGGGTCGCTTCCCGGGAAAAGACCAAGAAATCGGCGCCGCCGGACTGACGCCGGCAAGCAGCAGACGGCCAGTGCCCCCGGTCGGAGTCGAACCGACACTGGGGACCCTTTTAGGGGGCCAGCCTCTTCCCTTGGGCTACGGGGGCGGAGAAATGATACCTCGTGCCGATCCCGATGACTCTTGCACGATTGAATAGGGTTCGCACATTTTTCTGGATTAGGCCTTATTCAATCAGGTTGATGATCGCCAACTTGCGACAGCACCGGCCGCGACGAGGCCAGTGCCAGCTCGAACTCTTCTCGCGGTCGTTCCACGCTACCTAGCGATACGATCTCCCGAGGGAAAAGGAGCGCAAGCGTCCAGTCGGCGACGACGCGGACCTTCCTGTTCAGTGTGGGCACACGCGCCAGGTGATATGTCCGGTGCAGGAACCAGGCCAGCCATCCGGAGAGCTTCAGGCCGTAGACGGAGGCGACGCCCCGGTGCAAGCCGAGGCTCGCGACCGAGCCCGCGTAGGCGTGCCGGTACGGCTTGAGCGGCCGACCGCGCAGGAACGCGCGGATGTTCAGTGCGAGCCTGCGCGCCTGGCGGAGCGCATGCTGGGCATTCGGCGCGCACCTCGTGGAAACCCCACCATCAGGGGCGGTCAGGTCCGGGACGGCGGCAACGTCGCCGGCGGTGAACACGCCCGGAGTCCCCGCCACCGTCAGCTCCGCGGTCGCCCTGAGCTGCCCGCGGGAGTCCAATGGCAGGTCACTGTTCGCCAGCACCGGATGCGCCTTCACACCCGCAGTCCAGACGAGGGTGTTCGCGTCAAAAGCCGTTCCGTCATCGAGTACGATGTGGCCGCCGACAGCGGACGCGAGCCTGGTCCCGAGGCGGAGATCGATGCCCCGCGAACGAAGCTCCTGCTGGGCGCGCTGTCCCATCTCCGGGCCTACCTCAGGCAGGATGCGCCGTGTCGCCTCGATGAGCATCCACCGCATGTCACCTGGTTCGATGCCCGGGTAATAGCTGCACGCGTCGCGCGCCATGTCCTCAAGCTCTGCCAGCGCCTCGACGCCCGCAAACCCCGCGCCGACGAACACGAAGGACAACGCGCGGCGCCGCACATCCGGATCTCGCGACGAGGCGGCGATATCCAGCTGCGCAAGTACGTGATTGCGCAGGTAAATCGCCTCACCAACGGTCTTGAAACCGATTCCCTGATCGGCTAGCCCATCGATCGGAAGTGTTCGTGAGATGGAACCAAGCGCGACAACAAGGATGTCGTAACTGATCCGCTGTGATTCACCAGCGACCGACCGAAAGTCGACGTAGCGACCGGCGTGCGAGATGCCGGTCACACTGCCGTTAAACACCGTGGTACCGCGCAGGATCTGCCGTAGCGGTGCAACCACGTCACGCTCGGCCAGGTTGCCCGCCGCCGCTTCCGGAAGGAAGGGCTGGTAGGTCATGTAGGACTTCGGGTCGATGATGCTGATTTCGGCCTCGCCGCCGCGCAGCTTGTGCTTCAGACGGAGCGCCGTGTACATCCCTACATACCCACCGCCGAGGATCAGGACGTGCGGCGCGGAATGCGCGGGAGCGGACTCGAGCGGTGAGCGCAGACTGGTGCGAGTCATTCCGGTGTCCTTCTCTTGCCTGGGGTCGGAAGTTCTCCCCAAGGACAACCACACCTGCTCGTGAAACATTTCACAAGCAGGTGTGGAGAGGTGGCGCAGTCGATCCAGGCCCCATCAACAGCGCAAGCCGGGGCGACACGATTTCGATCAAGCCGCACGCGACGAGTTTCCGTCTGCTCGACCCGCCCGGATGCCGCGCATTCCATGATCCCGGTAACTTTCGTGCGAATGCTTCACCAAAGTTACCGGGATCATCAAAAACGGGACGGGCCGGTGGCTGGTAAGACAGTGAGTAGTGGCTCGCCAGCGGACGGTGGGCATTGCCTCGCGGACGGTGGGCATTGCCTCGCGGACGGTGGGCACACGGGGGGATCATGGCCACCTCGCTCAAGTGCCATACCAGAAGACGTCCGGCAGGTTCCTGCGCCGTCCGTGCCCGCGAATAGAAGGTCCGGCCCTGCGAAGGTCACCTGCTTTGCCCGCAGGAACATATTGCCGCAAAGCAGTCCTGCCGGCGGACGTCCGGCGAGGTTCCTGCGCCGTGCCCGCTATGGGAGATCCGGCCCTGGGAAGGCTACCTGCTTTGCCCGCATGAAGACATCATCGAGCATGGCGTGGGTGACGCGGCCGGTAAACGTGTTCTGCTGGCTCGGGTGGTAGCAGCCGATCAAAAGCACCGGCCGGTCCGACGTGCCCACCAGCCCGACCTCGCGGCCGTGCCTGAACGGCGGCCGTGGTCGTGGCACCTGCACGCCGGCGGTGCGAAGCGCCGCCCAGGACGACTGCCACGCGAACCCGCCTAGCGCGACGATCACTCGCACGCAGTCCACTACCTGCTCAAGCTCCGCCGCGAGCCACGGGGCGCAGGTGTCACGCTCCTGTGGTGACGGCCGGTTAGCTGGCGGCACGCAGCGGACTGCTGCGGCCATCCGCACGCCGAGAAGCCGCTGGCCATCGCCCGCCGCCACGCTCTGCGCCCGGGCCGCGAGCCCGCACCGGTGGAGCGAGCCGAACAGCCAGTCGCCGCTGCGGTCGCCAGTGAAGATCCGGCCTGTCCTGTTGCCTCCGTGCGCGGCGGGCGCCAGCCCGACGATGAGCACCCGCGGCCGCTCGGCACCCCAGCCAGGCACTGGCCGCCCCCAGTACCGTTCGCCCTGAAACGAGCGGCGCTTGACCGCGGCGGTCTGCTCTCGCCAGGCAACCAGGCGCGGGCAGGCGCGGCAGACCGACTGGCGTGCGGCCAGTTCGGCCATGGTCGTCGCGCTCTGGGCAAGCTCGCTGACCGCCGCGGCGCTGCGGGCTACCGGCGTCGCCCGGGTAGCTGGGTCATCGGGCCAGCCGCTGCCCGGCGGAACGGCTGTCCCGTCAGCGCAATGATCCGGTTCGGCGTCCACGTCAGCCATCCGTGGCGGCTCGGCCATAAGTGGCGGCGCCCGGCGTCGTCGCCAGCGACCAGGCGATGCCGTCCAGGATGTCATGCTCGCTGACCAGGACGTCGTGGAAACCGAACCGAGCCATGAGGCGGTCAAGGATCAGGACTCCGGCGCCAATCACGTCCACCCGACCCGGATGCATGACACCGATCGCCGCCCGCTGCGCGCGGGTTTGCCCGAGCAATTGCCTGGACACCGCGCGCACTTGGATAGCCGTGATCCGAGCGTGGTGAGTGGCCGACGAATCGTAAGCCTGCAGGCCAAGCGCGATGCCCGCCAGTGTGGTGACCGATCCGGCGAGCCCGATGAGCGTGGCCTCGCCAGCGTCAGGCACCTCGCGCGCCACCCGATCGAGAGCCGCGTCAATATCTGACGTGGCGGCCGCGATCTCACCGGGGCCTGGTGGATCGCTGTGCAGGTGACGTTCCGTCATCCGCACACAGCCGATGTCTACGGACGCCGATGCGGCAATGCGGGCCCCAGCGCTGGCGCTCCGCCTGCCCTGGCCGTCCCGCGAGCCCGGGCCGCCCGGCAAACCCTGGCCGCTCCGGGAATCCGGGGCGCCGCCGAGTACAAACTCGGTCGAGCCACCGCCGATGTCGACCACGAGGTATGGGCCAGGCGGCCCGGTGGCCGCAAGGTCGGCTGTCGCGCCAAGGAACGACAGGGCCGCCTCCTCCTCGCCGCTCACGACCTCGGGCTCGATGCCAAGGAGGCTGCGCACGCCACTGGTGAAGTCGGCGGCATTGGCCGCGTCGCGGGTCGCGCTCGTCGCCACCATGCGCACCGCCGCCGCGTCATTGGCCGCGATGATCTCCGCATACCGGCGCAGCGCCTCGAATGTCCTGCCGAGGGCCTCAGGCATGAGCCGCCCGGTGCGATCAACACCCTCGCCGAGCCGGACGATCTCCATCAGCCGGACCACGTCAGCCAGTTCGCCGCGGGGCCCGGCATCGGCCACGAGCAGCCGCAGGGAGTTGGTGCCGCAGTCGAGCGCCGCCACCCGCGTCATGACACCGCTGCGGCGCCCGGACCGCCGTCTGCGGCCTCCTCCGCCGCCGCCACGCATGGCCCGGCCTGCCACCACTTTCCGGCCGCAGCAAGCGCCTCACGCCCGAATGGGTTCATCCCGGGCACCGCGAGCTCGTGCGCGGCCAGGGCATGGAGGCACTTGACCCGGCCGGGCATCCCGCCAGCACTCGGCGTGCCAGCTGGCAGCGGTTCCAAGCCGGCAGCGCGCGCGGCGGCGTCGCGCCGGCTGAGGTAGTCGCGGTGCGCCGCCTGATACTCCTGACGCAGCCCGGCGTCCGATGCCAGCCGATCAGCCATCTGCCTCATCTCACCGCTGGCTTCCAGCGTGCCGATCGCGGAAACCGCTTTTGGGCAGGTCAGGTAGTACAGCGTGGGGAACGGCGCACCATCGTCGAGGCGCGGCGCGGTCTCGATCACGCACGCCAGGCCACATGGGCAGCGGCAGGCGACCGCACGTACGCATCGGGGCCTGCGGCCAAGCTGGCCGGCGATCACCTTGATGTCGGAGTCCGCGACGGTCACCGCGACACCGGATGGTCTGCCTGCTCGACCGACTTCCACAAGGTCACGTACCAGGCGCCGCGACTGGCACGAGGCGGCTGCAGCAGCCCGCTGGGTGTTTGCCCATTAATGATCACGTAACAGGTCTCGTCCGGCATGCACATGTTCAGCCGGGCCCGTGCCTGATCCTCGATGTACCGCGGGTCGCTCAGCTGCTGCTGCTCGGCTTCGAGGCTGCGAACCTGGCCCTCTTCCATCACGTGCTGCGCCTCGAGCTGGTCGATCTGCCGGTGCTGCGCGACGTATTCCCGCACCGGATAGGCGAGGCTCAGCGCGATCGCACAGATCACGACCGCGAGAACCGCGGCGCGGCTCGTCAGCCGTGGCCTGCCGCGCCCGCTGGAACGAGCGGGCGAGCCGCCGCCAGCACCCCCGTCCGGCGGGGGGCCGCCGTTGTCCTGTGCCATCAACGGGTGCCAATACGATCCGTACTCAGCCCTCCTGCACGAGGAACCGCGGGAACGCACCGGCTCCCGCGTAGGCCGCCGCGTCGTCAAGCGTTTCCTCGATGCGCAGCAACTGGTTGTACTTGGCGACGCGTTCGGACCTGGCGGGCGCACCGGTCTTGATCTGGCCACAGCCGGTCGCCACGACAAGGTCGGCGATCGTGGTGTCTTCGGTCTCCCCAGAGCGGTGGCTGATCATGCAGCGGAAGCTGTTACGGTGCGCGAGCTCGACCGCATCGAATGTCTCGCTGAGCGTGCCGATCTGGTTGACCTTCACAAGGAGCGCGTTCGCCGACCGTTGCCCGATCCCGCGGCGGATCCGCTCCGGGTTGGTGACGAACAGGTCATCCCCGACCACCTGTACCCGCGAACCGATAGCCGCGGTCAGCTCCCGCCAGCCTGCCCAGTCCTCCTCGTCGAGCGGATCTTCGAGCGAAATGATCGGATAGTTGTCCAGCCACTCGGTGTAGATCTGCGTCATCTGCTGCGCACTGCGCCGACCGCCGTCGAAGACGTAGGAGCCATCCTGATAGAAACTGTTGGCCGCCGCGTCGAGTCCGAGCGCGATGTCCTCGCCCGGCGTGAAACCGGCCTTGCCGATCGCCTCGGTGATCAGATCGAGCGCCGCCCTGTTGTGCTCCAGATCTGGGGCGAAGCCGCCCTCGTCGCCGACTCCCGTGTTCAGGCCGTGCTGCTTGAGCACGGATTTCAGGGCATGGTAGCTCTCGGCGCCCCAGCGGAGGGCCTCCGCGAACGTCGGCGCGCCGATTGGCCCGATCATGAACTCCTGTATGTCGACGTTGGTGTCGGCGTGCGCGCCACCGTTGAGGATGTTGAACATCGGCACGGGAAGAATCCGGGCATTGGGCCCGCCGAGGTAGCGGAAGAGCGGCAGGTCGGCCGAGTCCGCGGCGGCCCTCGCGACGGCCAGGCTCACGCCCACGATCGCGTTCGCACCGAGCCGGGACTTGTTCGGCGTTCCGTCCATGTCGATCATAATCTGATCGATGATCCGCTGATCGTCGGCGTCCTGGCCGATCAGTTCGCGCTGAATTACGTCGACTACAGTCGCGACCGCGCCGTGAACACTCTTGCCGCCGTATTCGCTCTCGCCGTCGCGCAGCTCCACGGCCTCGGACGCGCCGGTCGAGGCACCGCTCGGCACCCCGGCACGGCCCAGTGAGCCGTCGTCGAGCAAGACCTCCACCTCGACGGTGGGGTTACCCCTCGAATCCAGGATCTGCCTGGCATGGATGGCATCGACAGCCGCCATAAGGTGCTCCTTTGATGGTCGGGAAGTCGCTTGGGAAGGTCAACATATCCGCATTGGAGCCTAGTCGACTACCGGCGGGTTCTGCCGCTCCCACGCTTGGACGCGATCGGCGAAGCTGCGTGCGGCCGCGCGTAGCTCCAGCTCGGGGTCGAGCCCCGCAGCGCGGGCCTCCGCCACAAGCGC
>Ga0335078_10014472_pt1 | contig 11696 bp, 10 predicted proteins | sample Lox_Sample_32_FD_206711 | JGI IMG/M metagenome (GOLD analysis project Ga0335078, IMG submission 206711) | Soil microbial communities from Loxahatchee National Wildlife Refuge, Florida, United States - Lox_Sample_3.2 | ecosystem: Environmental > Terrestrial > Soil > Wetlands | place: USA...
ATGGCGGTGCGCACGGCCGCACCCTTGCCCTGGTTCTGCTCGTGCCGGAAGAGTTGGATTTGCGGAAAGGCAGCGGCCAGACGCTGGAGGATGTCCCAGGTGCCATCGGTGGACCGATCGTCCACTACCACCAGTTCCCTTTCCATATTTTCCGGCAGTGGCGCGGTCAGCACGAGCGAAATGGACCGTTCTACAACGGTACGCTCGTTGTAGACGGGCATAAGAACCGAGAGTTTCATCGAGAAGCCAAAAGTTTACCAAAGGGCCGGCCTGCGGTGTTGTTGTGACGCTGACCAGCTCCAAACCTTCGGCCGTTGCCATGCCGGCCAGCGTGCTCATCCCGGGTGGTTCGAGTTCGGCCACGGCCCCGGTTAATTCCCCGGTTTCGGGGATCGACCCTCTATAATCGAATTTCCGATGCGGATTCTGATTACGGGGGTCTGCGGCTTCGCCGGCAGCGTACTGGCGGAGTCTTTCCTGGCGCGGCGCGAAGGAGTCGAGATCGCAGGCATCGACAACCTGATGCGGCCCGGCTCGGAGCTCAACCGCATGCGCCTGCGCGCGTTGGGCGTCAACGTGGTGCACGGCGATCTGCGCTGCGCGAGCGATTGCGCGGCCCTTACGCCGGCGGATTGGGTCATCGACGCCGCAGCCAACCCCAGCGTGCTGGCCGGCGTGCGGCCCGGGCCGGGCGGCAGCCGGCAACTCTTCGAGCACAATCTCGCCAGCCTGGTGAACGTGCTGGAGTACGCCAAAGCCCACCGCGCGGGTGTCATCCTGATCAGCAGCAGCCGCGTGTATTCCATCCGTGAACTGGCCGCGTTGCCGCTCCGTGCCGCCGGCGATGCCTTTCAACTGGACGAATTCGCACCGCTGCCCGCCGGTGTTTCGGGGAGAGGCATCGACGTAAGTTTTTCCACCGAACCGCCGGTTTCGCTGTACGGCAGCATGAAACTGGCGGCGGAAACCGTGGCGCTTGAATACGGCGCCGCTTTCGATTTTCCGGTTTGGATCGATCGTTGCGGGGTGCTGGCGGGCGCCGGACAGTTCGGCGGACCGGAGCAGGGGATTTTTTCATACTGGATCAACGCTCATTTACGGCGCCGGCCGCTGCGCTACCTTGGTTTCGATGGGACAGGAAAACAGGTGAGAGATGCTTTTCACCCTCGAGATCTGGCCGCACTGCTGGATATGCAGATGCGCACAGAGCGGAGCGGTGGCCGGCGCATCTATAACGCAGGCGGAGGAGTACGGAACGCGATGTCGTTAGCCCAATTGACCGGGTGGTGCGATGCCCGCTTCGGCCGGCACACGCCGGAGTCCGACCGGCGGGAAAGGCCCTACGATATCCCTTGGATGGCGATGGATTCGCGCCTGGCGGAAGACGATTTCGGCTGGCGTGTGGAAACCCCGCTGGAGGAGCTATTGGAAGAGATCGCCTGTCACGCCGAGCAGCATCCGGAATGGCTGGAGCGGAGCGGTATATGAAACCGGCCTTACGCATCGGGATGTTGCAGATCGACACCACGGCGGGAGATCTCGAGGGAAACGCCGCGCTGATCGTGCGCGGGGTGTGGGCGGCAGCCGAACGGGGTGCTGAACTGGTGGTCACGCCTGAACTGGCGTTGATGGGCTACCTGCCGCGCGATCTGCTGATGAGCCATGGATTCGTAGAGCGTGCTTACCGCACGCTCGAGCGGATGGCCGCCGAGTTGCGCGCCGCGCCGGCGCTGCTAGTGGGCTTGGCTACCATGAATCCCGCCGATATTGGCCGGCCGTTGTTCAACAGCGCCGCGCTGCTGCGGGACGGTGCGGTGGGCCCGCTCTTTCGCAAGACCCTGCTACCCACCTATGACGTGTTCGACGAGGACCGTTACTTCGAGCCGGCGCGCGAGCCCGGAATCCTGGATTTCGGCAGCTGGCGGCTGGGCATCAGCATCTGCGAAGACGTCTGGAACGATCGCGACTTCTGGCAGCGGCGCCGCTACCAGCGCGATCCGGTGGAGTCGCAGGTGGGCGACGGCGCAGAGGCCATTCTCAACCTTTCCGCCTCGCCTTTCTACGGCGGGAAGCAGGCCCTGCGCGAAGACATGCTGGCGCACATGGCGCGGCGGCACCAGCGGCCGCTGGTGTTCGTCAACCAGGTGGGGGGTAACGACGACCTCATTTTCGACGGGCAAAGTTGCGCTTTCGACGCTCAAGGCAGGCTGTTCGCCAGGACTAAAGCTTTTGAGGAAGATCTGATTGTAGTGGACTTGGCCGCAGAGGCGCCCGCCCGCCCGGACGCCATTGCCGCGCACGATTTCACGCTCGAGGCCGAGATTTGGAACGCCCTGGTGCTGGGCGTACGGGATTACGCTCGCAAAACGCATTTTCAAACAGCGCTGCTGGGGCTCTCCGGTGGTATCGACTCGTCGCTTACCGCGGCCATCGCCTGCGAGGCGCTGGGCCCGAAGAACGTGCTTGGCGTACTGATGCCTTCCTGTTATTCCAGCCAGGGCAGCATCGACGATTCGCTGGCGCTGGCGCGGAACCTGGGAATGGAAACTCTCACGCTGCCGATCCGCGGCATTATGGGAAGTTACGACGCGGCATTGCAGGAGGCGTTCGCCGGCCGGGAGCATGATGTCACCGAGGAGAATATCCAATCGCGCATTCGCGGCAACCTGTTGATGGCGCTCTCTAACAAATTCGGCTCGCTATTGCTGACCACGGGAAACAAGTCGGAACTGGCGGTGGGCTACTGCACGCTCTACGGCGATATGAACGGCGGGCTGGCGGTGATTGCCGACCTGCCTAAGACGATGGTGTATCGCGTGGCGCGGTGGCGCAACCGGAGCCGGACGGAAATTCCGGAGACGGTCTTCAGCAAGCCTCCCTCGGCCGAGTTGCGGCCCAACCAAACCGACCAGGACTCATTGCCTCCTTACGACCTGCTCGACCAGATTCTGGAACTGCACGTGGAGCGGTCGCAAGCGGCGGAAGAAATCGTCGCGCAAGGGTTCGACGAGGCCACCGTGCGCCGCGTGCTGCGCCTGGTGCGAAATGCGGAATTTAAGCGTAAACAGGCCGCTCCGGTGCTCAAAGTGACTTCGCGCGCTTTTGGCACAGGTTGGCGCATGCCCATCGCAAGGGGAGAAGGATAAGGCCAGGTTCGGTTCTGGTTCAGCTATCCCACTGTTATCATGTGGTTTCATGCGCGTTCCCTTGCTCGATGTGAGGCGTCAGAATTCGCCGATCGAAGATGAATTGCTGGATGCATTCCGGCGTGTAGTGCGGTCGGGGCAATTTATTCTGGGCGCGGAAGTGGAGCGGTTCGAAGCCGACGCGGCCGCCGTGGCGGGAGCGCGCTTCGGCCTCGGCGTGTCCTCCGGGACGGACGCCATCCTGGTGGCGCTCATGGCGGCTGGAATAGGACCGGGTGACGAGGTGATCTGCCCGGCGTTCACGTTTTTTGCCACCGCTGGGTGCATTGCGCGGGTGGGCGCACGGCCGGTATTTGCGGATTCCTGCGAGGGCTGCTTCAATCTCGATCCGGCGGGCCTGGAGCGGCTCATCGGTCCGCGAACCAAGGCGATCATTCCGGTTCACCTGTTCGGGCAGGCGGCGGACCTGGAAGAGATCCTCGCCATTGCGCGGTGCCATCATCTGCTGATGATCGAAGATGCCGCGCAGGCTTTCGGAGCCGAGTACCGCGGCAAACCGGTCGGAAGCTGGGGGGATTTCGGCACCGTCAGCTTCTTCCCCACGAAGAACCTGGGGGCGCTCGGCGAAGCCGGCCTGTTGCTGACCAATGACGCGGAATTAGCCGAAAAGGCGCGTCTGCTGCGGAATCATGGGATGCATCCCAAGTATTACCACCACAAGATCGGCGGCAATTTTCGCCTGGACGCCGTGCAGGCCGCGCTCCTGGCGGTGAAACTGCCCCACTTGGCGGAGTATACGGCGGGGCGGCAGCGCAACGCCTGCTTTTATCGACAGGCTCTCCAGGGCCTGTGCGGACAAAGCGTGGAAGTGATGCTGCCCGCGACGCATCCGGATCGGAACCACATCGTTAATCAGTACACCCTGCGAGTGCGAAAAGGTCCCGGCTGGGATGGCGGGGAATCGCCCCGCAATGCGCTGCGGAAACATCTGGAGCAGCGTGGTATTGCAGCGGAGATTTATTATCCGGTGCCGCTCCACGCACAGGAGTGCTTTCGCGAGTTCGGTCCCTATCCCCGGCTGCCAGTGGCCGAGGCGCTGGCGGAAGAGGTCCTCAGTGTGCCGGTTTTTCCGGAAATAACGGAAGAGGAACGAAACGCGGTGGCGGATGCCATTCGGGAATGCGTGGGCGAGTGGAATGGATAGCGCCCGGCTTCAGCATATCGTGGCTGGGTTCGCCGCCCAGCGGGTGCTGGTCATCGGCGACCTGATGCTGGACGAGTTCGTCTGGGGAAAAGTATCGCGCATCTCCCCGGAAGCTCCGGTTCCGGTGGTGAAAGTCACTTCGGAATCGTATTATCCCGGGGGCGCGGCCAACGTGGCGCGCAATGTTCGCGAGTTCACCGCCTCCACCGCCGTGATGGGGATCATTGGGACCGACGCGCGCGGAGACCGTTTACTCCGACTGCTGGAGGCCGCCGGTATCGATACCTCCGCGGTGGAACGGGACCCCGGCTTTGCCACTATCGTCAAAACACGCATCATTGCTCGCAATCAGCAGGTGGTGCGGGTGGACAGGGAGAGCGAGACGCATTTAACCGAGGAACAGGGCCAAAGGGCACTACAGCAGCTTGACCGTGCCATGCGCGAGGCGGATGCCATTATCGTGGCCGATTACGGCAAAGGCTACCTAAGCCAACCGCTGGCTGATTACATCTGCAAGGCTGCATGCGAGCAGGGAAAAATTCTGACCGTCGATCCTCATCCGCACACTTCGCTGCGCTGGCGAAATGCCACCGCCGTCAAACCGAATCGGTTGGAGGCGTTCTCTGCGGCAGGCGTTACGCCGTCGGACGGTACCGAGCAACCGGTGAACGACCAGGCCCTGCTGGAGGCCGCCAGGCGCCTGCAATCCCTCTGGAATCCCAAGAGTCTGTTGATCACACTGGGGGAACAGGGCATGCTACTGTTCGAGGCCGGAGCGGCTCCATATCACATTCCCACGCGAGCCCGGGACGTGTTCGACGTATCGGGCGCCGGCGATACCGCGCTTGCCGTGTTTACGCTGGGATTGGCATCCAGAGCCACGTCCGGCGAGGCTGCGGACCTGGCCAACCGCGCAAGCGGCATTGCCGTGGGCAAGCTGGGGACCGTCACCGTCACGATCGGCGAATTGCTGGCTGGGTTTACCGAACCATGAGCGGGAGCCCGGCGGTTTTTATGGATCGCGATGGAACCTTGATGGAAGAGGTCCACTATTGTGGCGATCCGGCGAAGGTGAAGGTGTTTCCGGGTGTTTCCGACGCACTTCGGCGATTGAAGGAGGCGGGCTTTCTTCTCGTCATTGTGACCAACCAGGCCGGCATAGGGCGGGGCATCATTACGGAGGCGCAGTACCGTGCGGTGCACGCGGAACTTCTGCGCCAACTTGGCGATGGCTTGATCGATGCCGCGTATTTTTGCGCCGACGTTCCCGATGCGGCCTCGCGCAGGAGGAAGCCCGAACCGGGGATGGTATTGGAGGCGGCGGAGGAACTGGCCGTGGACTTGTCACGCTCGTTTTTCATCGGCGACAAGAGTTTGGACGTGGAGTGCGGCCGCCGCGCGGGCACCCGAACCATTCAGGTCATGACCGGCTATGGCCGGGAAGAGAAATGCGGCGCGGATTTCACAGCCGAGGACTTCGCCGCGGCCGTCGCCGTGATTTTGAAGTCCTGATTTCGGCAAGTAGCGGCGCCTACGGCTTACCCAGCGAGCAAAGAGGATCTCCGAAGATCACGCCTTGCCAGCTCAGGAAGGGGAGAGCGAGGTAATAGCTTTCCGCCAGGTTCCGTCCTTGAGCGTAGGCGGGGAATAAGTACTCAGGCCGGACACAGCCAGTGAGGAAGGGCTCGAAGACATTTCCGGAAACGCCGGTTACGCCTTCGCGGAGATAATCGGCGCTGAGGCTTTGCGCCGAGCCGCCAAACCAATGCTCCCGGTCCGCATAGCCGGTGAGATCCCACTTGTCGGGCGGACGTTTCAAGGTGCGGGCGTTGGTGGAAACGAACTCGGTGGCGATGGCTCCAGGAAGCCACTCGAAGCCCGACCAGCGGTGTTTGCGGTGGGGATCGTTGGATCCCCAGGAAGCGTACCCGATGACGTCGTGCTGGTTGGCAAGCACGGCGGGCGAGTCATCGAGAATCACGCGGTCGGGAGGGAGCAGCATGGCAGCGGCATGAAGCCAGTTGTTACCTTCGCCGCCGGGTGCGCTGGCATCGATGACGAACTTGCCGCGGTTCCGGGCAGCCAGGGAGTGGTCGATCATGGCTTTGACATCCGCTACATCGTAAGCCGCCAGACGGGTCACGAAGTACATAGCAACCTGCGGGTGGCGGAATGGCATGTCACGCTGGGCGAAATAGGGATTGGGAACCGCGCCGGCACGGGGAAACGGAACGCCCTTCAGCTTGGCATAGAGCAGGGCCAGATCGGAATCCACCGAGGAATGCTCGGACACCTGGAGCGAACCGCCCATGCCGTCAATGCGCAGCGGGACTCCCATGGTGGTGACGATGTAAAGAACCTGTTCGACGAGGTGAGCGTTTTTCAGACAGTTCGCCACCGGAGTTTCAATCCGGTCGATATAGGTCTGCCAATAGATGGTTTCGTCGGAAGTGGTGTTGAGATAGCAGACGTTGGCTTTGGGAAGGGAACGCCGCAAACGGTAATAGTCGGCGACCTGGCGGGAGGCCGGGGCGTTTCGGTTCACGACCAGCAGGACGTTGGCGCCGGTCTGCGCGGGGAGCAGCGAAGCGGCGGCCAGCAGGAGAAACAGCGGGCGCACAGGGTTGATGGTAGCAGGCGTGGCCGTGGTGCGGGGTGGCGAAGGGCACAGTATACAAGCCATTAGCTTGACAGTTCGGAGAGGCACGCGTCAGACTTTGAAGTTGGCCGCGTTCATCGGAGGAAGCGGAAAATTGAAACTGGCAACGGCACTTACGGTAATCACACTGGCCGTGCCGGCGTTCGGGCAGTACGCCGGTCCAGCCATTCTCTCGCGCGGGGAGGCGCCTGCCGCGATGGCCACGCCCCAGATCAGCTTTCGTCCTTTCCTGGAGTTGACGGGCATCTACGACTCAGGGCTCACCGGGGTAGCGGTGGTCAATGCGCAGGGCGACTTGGCGAACACGGCGGCAGAGGGAATCGAGCTTGCGGGAGGTGTGAGCGGCACCCACAGTTGGCGTCATACCCGATTGGGGCTCGATTACCGTGGTTCGTTGCGGGAGTTTAATAAGGCCACCTATTACGATTCGGCCAACCAGGCCCTGATGCTGAGTGTGATCCATCAGTTTACGCGCCACGTGACGCTGAATTTGCGCGAAACCGCGGGCGAGTTCTCGTATGGCACCGGGCTCCAAGGCCTGCCTCAAACTGCGGGCTACGATCCGAATACCGCCATTGTCCCGAACACGGATTTCTACGATAACCGCACCTTTTATTTCACCACGCAGGCGGATTTGGTGATCCAAAAGACCGCGCGCCTGTCTTTCGATTTCGGCGGCGACGGTTACCTGGTGCGAAGGCGATCGGCAGACTTGTACGGGGTGACTGGCGCGGCGGCACGCGCGGATGTTCAATACCGCTTGACGCGGCGAACCACAGTAGGCGGGCTGTACACATATACCCATTACGACTTTATTGGAGTTCTAGGAGGGTCGGATATCCACACAGGGGCGCTCAGTTATGCCACCGCTCTCACCCGATGGTGGGAAATCAGCGGGTACGCCGGAGTGGCGCGGGTGGAGAACAAGTTCATTCAAGTTGTTCCGCTGGCACCGGCAATTCAGGCGCTGCTGGGCGTTACGGCCGGCACTCAGTTGACTTACGGGGTATCCTGGGTCCCCAATGCTCAGATTCGGCTTTCCCGCACTTTTCACTATGGGGTCGGATATGTGCTCGGGCAACGAATTATCACACCGGGCAATGGGCTATTCCTGACGTCCACGATGACGGGTGTCAGGGCAGGGTACAATTTCACGGGCCTGCGCCTGTGGAGTTTTGGAGCTACCGGCGGCTATATGAGAGGGCAATCGCTAGGGAACGTGGTGGGTCGCTATAACACCGCGTTTGGAGGATTTACAGCGACGCGGAAGATCACGCGCATGTTTCATGCCGTGGCGTCCTTCACCAGATACCAGTACAGCAGTCCGGATTTCACCAAGTACAACCGGCCTTATAACGATGTGCGCGTAGGACTAGGGTTCACGCCCGGGGATGTTCCCTTGCGGATCTGGTGAAGCGTCAACTTCCACGGCAGAGATGTTGCCGGCGGCGGGAAGGGGCGCACGAAAGAAGGTTCGAAAGAGGATATCCAGATCGAGCGAAGGGCTTTCTTCTTTTACATAATAGAGGTCGTACTCGAGGCGCAGCGATTCGTCCGCCAGCAGCGCCGCAGGCAAATTGGCTTGCGACCAACCCATGATCCCAGGCTTGACCCCAAAGCGGTGAGCGTAAACGGGAATTAACCGGGTCAACCGCTCGGCGAAAGGTCTGCGCACCGGAGAGGGCCCAAACAAAGCCATTTCCCCGCGGACCACGTTGATCAACTGCGGAAGATTAACCAGGTGAAGCGCCGTCAGCAGTGTGCCGGCCCAAACGGGTTTACCGCTCCGGTGATACGTCCGAAAACGCAGAAGATGGAAAGGAATGCGCTGGAACCCCAGGCATTCGATGCTTTCGAGCGGAGCGGCGGCGGTGGCGATTGCCATCAGGACGGCAAGCAGAATCAGCACCGGGCAAAACAGGATGAGGAGAGCCAACCCGATCACGTTGGTGTAGATGGCCTGCAATGCCATAGCTGAACGATTAATGTTTAACCGGGGAGACAGGAGCAGATCGAGAGGGTTGACGCGTTGCCAGCAGACGCGTTTCTGCATATTTTCAAACAGCGTCGGGGCATCTTCGATCACCACGCCCGCATACCGCAGGGCGAGCATACGGCGTGGGGAAATGATAGACGGCCAGCCAAGGTCGTTGACCACGATGCGAACAGGTTTTGCGGAGGCTAATACGTCGTCAAGCCGGTCCAAGCTGCCCAGGTAGGGAAGCGACGTGCCTTCAGGCCTGCGGCCCAACACACCGACGCGGCTGCCCAGCGCCGGCAGGATGGATTCGGCGACTGAGTCATAACCGAGCAGCATGGCGCCGCCACGGGACGCCGGAAGCACGTGCAACAGCCGCTTTTGGAACAATGCAATCCAAGCGACGGAGAATACGCTACCGACAACGGCTGCGGGCCACGCCACCGGAGGAATGTGGAGCAGGTAGGTGAGACCGTACTGCACGATCAGGTTGAGACCGATAACGGAAAAGAGCCGATCGATCCAGAGCCGGACTCCGTCGTCCGACGGGTCGTCGGTAAATGCAACCGCGACCCAGGCGGTGACGCTGGAAATCAGGATATGGCGGATCCACTCGGCGGGCCAGGGGCCAAAAAACACACCGGACACTATGCCTTCATACAGCCAGACGGCCAGAGCAAAACCCAGGATGCAAGCCAATAGAGGAGCTACGACGAGCCCAAAGGAAATGCCCCGGGGAGCCGGCAAAAGTTCAGGACGGTACGGCTCTTGACTATGCTCTACGGTCATGGCGCCACGGTGGCTACCTTTTCGGCCGGGGCAGATTGCGGCGCGGTGGCACGGTTTGGCGGGAAGGTACGGCAGAGGACTTCTGCAAAACCAAGCAAATCGAAGGTGGGCGCGTCGCTTGGAAACTGGCCTTCAAACTCGACTACATGGGTGGAGCCGAGCGAAAGACGAAACGCCCAAACGGCCGGCTTGGCCGGAGTGTTCTGTTCGCGAACGCCGGCCGGTGACGTCAAGCGGATGGCAGCCAGCCCTAGCGGCGCCAGCGACTGCGCCAGAGTTTCCCACCACTGGTCGATTGTGGTTTGCCGTTCCAGCGCCAGAGCCACGGATTCGATCTTCATCTTGGCATTCATGGCACGGTGGAATTCCCCGCGGAAAAGCAGTCGGCCTGCTATATCGAATTCCGGATAGCGGAGTTGGCGGATGCCGATCCAGGCGGTGCCGCAGAATGCCAAAATGACCAGGCCTTGGTAGCGCCCGCTGAACGAACTGGCCAGCAACGCGAAAGCGGCAGCCAAAGCGGCGAACAGATATAGAACCCAGACCGCCTGTCCGGGAGAGAGGCCGCGATCGAGCAAACGGTGATGGATGTGCCCGCGGTCGGCCGAAAAGATGGGTTGATTCCGCAGGAAGCGGCGCAGCACGGACAACGAGACATCCAACAGCGGGATGGAAAGGGCCAGAAGGGGCACGAACATGCTCAAAAGCGTTGAAGTTTTCTGGGTCCAGAGCATGCCGTAGCAGCCGAGCAGAAATCCAATCAGCAGAGCGCCGGAATCGCCCAGGAAGACCGTGGCCGGGGCGATGTTATAACAGAGAAAACCGAGCAGTGCGCCGGCCAGGGGGAACGTCACATACGCCAGCGGGTGATTGGCATGGGTAATCGCCGCGGTAAACAACGCCAGCGTGGCCATGAGGCCCATACCGGCGCACAGGCCGTCTAAGCCGTCCACCAGGTTCAGAGCGTTGCTGGTGAGCAGCAGCCAAAAAACCGTCAGAGGGTAGTCAAGCCAGACGGCCATGGGATGCTCGGCAATGCCTCCCAGCCGTATTCCGCTGAAAAAAACGATCGATGCGGCCACGATCAGGCCGAAGATTTTGACGATGGGCTTCAGAGAAAAAAAGTCATCGATCAGACCTATAAGAAAAACCAGGGCAGCGCCAGGGATGAGGCGTAAGGCTGGGTGAATGGAACCGGACAGGGAACCGCCGCCCGATCCGGAAAAGGAGATCAGAGAAACGCCGTAAGCGATAGCAATGGCGATGCCGCCCACGCGAGGCATCGGATAGGCATGAACCTTGCGATAGCCGGGGCGGTCTACGAGATTGAAGGAGCGGGAGATATCGCGAAAGATCGGGGTGAGGATCAAAGCGATCACGAAGGCCTTTCCGGCCATCCATAAGAGTTCGATCATGCGCTAAGACCCGGCACTATTACCCGCAGCAAGCCCTGAACAAGTGCAGCCTCTGCGAAGTTTTATTCCCCCCAGATCTCCAGGATAGGCTGCAACTTGGACCGATCCAATGAGTGTTCGATCCAAACTCGGGCTGTCGATCCAGATACCGTGCGCAACTCACCCCAAAGCACTGTAGTTCCCCGCTCGATTTCAAGCAGAGAACCCTGGGAAAATGCTCCACATCCTAATTCAAACTCAAGAAACCGCCCGTCCGAAGAGGTTTGAAGGGCGTCGGAAAACTCTCCGTCCGGCAGGCGGCGAACCCGCACACCCACTTTTTCGGGCATGCAAGTATCATACTCGATCTGCCCCATGCAGTTGAACTTCGGGAGGTTCTGACAATGGCTGGTACAGTACGGAAGGCCTGGAACTGCCGGACGGCTCTAAAGGTTTTTGGGATTGCAGGCGATGAGAACACAAAGGGAGCATCATCGCGTTGGTGACTTTGATCTTCTTAGCCTCC
>Ga0335078_10014473_pt1 | contig 11696 bp, 26 predicted proteins | sample Lox_Sample_32_FD_206711 | JGI IMG/M metagenome (GOLD analysis project Ga0335078, IMG submission 206711) | Soil microbial communities from Loxahatchee National Wildlife Refuge, Florida, United States - Lox_Sample_3.2 | ecosystem: Environmental > Terrestrial > Soil > Wetlands | place: USA...
CAATATCAGCCGCCGATTCGTGTTGCTCCTGACAGGCCTTGATTGCGATTTCGCAACTGCCCATGATGCGCCTTAGTTTGGCTTTCTCCTGCACAATGGCGACATACTCGCTCACCCGCGGAAGTCGGGGCAAGCCTTCGGTGAGACTGGCAAGATATGCCACGCCGCCGATTTCCTTGGTTTCCTGCTCTCCCATCTTTGCCGTCAGTGTCACAATATCCACCGGCTTGCCCAAGTCGATTAGCTCACTCATACGCAGGAAGATGCGGCGATGGGAGTCGAGCGAAAAGTCATCGTCCAGCAGAACCCGAGCTTCTGCATGTGCCGCATTGTCGAGCAGGATTGCGCCCAGAATCGTGATCTCCGCCTGGATGTTGGCCGGATAGCCAGATTCCAACGTCAACTCCCGAAATCCCGGCGTCCGGTCGATCTCCTCTCGGATCATGCCGCGTAGAATGGCGTAGAGGGAATCTAGGTGGTTACGGGAACTCGACACTCGCCCCCCCTTCGCGCTCGGATTCAAAGTACTTATCCCATTCCGATTTAAGATGAACGTCCATTTTCTCCAAAACGAAATGCTGTTTGGCGCTCACGCATCCATGTTCTCGGTGACCCAGAACCTTGATGTTGTCGTATCCGAAATCCAGTTTGCACCCGTTGACGTGGTGGGCATCTTCATCCTTTGTGAGCGGCCTGCCAATCTTGAAAGCAGCCAATAGCCGATGCAGGTACATCCCCCGCTGTGGGCCGGCGGTGATGCGTATGTAGCCTTTCGCAGTGATTGTCGTACCCCGCGTGGCTTTGTACCGTCCCGTCTTCCGGTCACGCTTGGGTCGCACTCGCGTTCTCCTTCGCTTTAGATTTGGCCCAACGAATACGACAATGCCGATCGAACTGTTCAACCTCGAATGATGGCGGTCGGGCTACCTTGAGCAACTGATTTGGCCAGACGGAAAACTTCTCGCGGTAACGATGCGCTGCAATTCCTTCGGCGTTTTTCTTTCCGCGCTCTTTGGAGAGCCAGATCAGGCCAGAATAGAAATCTTGTTTCTCCTGCATCGTATACGCACGCTCGGTTTTCTTCGCCTTTGGTTGCGTTCCGTAGACGACCAGTTCTCCATTTTCGTGTTCGATGCCTGTCGCCTTGATAGCCTGGCCGCAGTTTCGGCAGACTGCCGAGCCCGCAGGAATCAGAGCAGAGCAAGCAGCGCATTTGCGAGGCTTCGCCGGCCGCTTCTCGCCTTCATAGGCAACGCCCTTCTCATGCGGCTTGTGCGTGTCCAGGTGGTCATGAAAGATTTCCCAAAATAGGCCCAAGCCCTGATCGGTATTGTTCCCAGCGTGATCCAGGCCGACAAGCGTTTTCTTTCCGAACGCCGTCCTGATTCCCCGCCCCCACCGCTGTACTAGGCTTATCTCGCTCTTGGTTGGCGCCGCATCGATCAGGCAACGCACATCCTCATCGATGCCGGCAATCAGGCAACCCACTGAGGCAATCCCCGCAATCTCGCCATGCTGCATCTGCTTGAACTGCCGAATCCGCTCATCTGGCGGCGTCTGCGCGTCGATATAGCCGAACGGAATTCCTGAATCGATGAACGCCGCCATCTGCGCTCGAGCATGGTCAAGGTTCACACAGAACATGAATGTCTTCTCGCCGGGGCCAAGTTTCTTCCAGGTCTCCACGACGTTGCCGACGATTTTCTGTTGCTTCATTTCGGCAGAACTCGACGCCTCAGTGAACTCGCCTTTCTGGACTTCGATCTTGCTTCGATCGGCGATCTGCTCCGGGACGTACAGTGTTGTCGGCATGAGGAATTGCTCTTCGATGAGCTGCGGAATCGTGGCTGGGATAATCAGGCGAGTCCAACGCAGCCCCATGCCCTTCACCCAAGGAGTCGCCGTCAGACCGATAGCGATCTTGTTCGCCCAAGGACCGTCGAGCATCTCCGTGAATCCTTTCCAATGACGATGGACCTCATCGATGATCATGAAATCCACGTCCGGAAGTGCGCGTTTGATGAGCGTCTGAACCGATGCCACCTGAACCTGAGCCTCTTTGTCTGTTCTGACGTGCTGGGCCTGCATTACACCAATGTCACGGATGCCCTCAAACTCGAATGACTTCACCGTTTGATCCACAAGGGAAATAGCTGGGCAAGTGAACAGAGGGCGTGTTCCCCGCGACAGCGCGCCGCCGATCAGATGCGAAGCCAGCACGGTTTTACCGAAGCCGCACGGCGCCTGCACGATGATTCGCTTGTGGCCTTCCTTCACAGCCTGCCGAATATCCGCGATGGCTTGAGCCTGCCGCGGGCGCAATTGGCGCAGGCGGAGATTGTTGTAGGGCCTGAGAAGCGTCATCTGCTCATTCATTTGCGGAAGCTGTCACTTTCTGTGCAGTTCGCCCAGTGCGCGGTGGCTGGCGAAGATCCGCGCTCCATCGGGTTCATGGGGATACTCTTTCCGTTGGGAGTTTTCCACCATTCAATGGCATCACCACATCCCCGGCATTCAGCGTGATTGTCGAACGTATAGCCCGCTGCGGTCATTTCGTCGAGTGTCTTCGGAAAAGCCATTCAACCCACCTTTACCATCTGGATTCCCTTGCTCTTGATGAGTTGGTTGTACAGGTTATCCGGGTAGATCGAATTGACTAGCTTTTGCGCCGTCTCGCGCGGGATCTCATGGCTCTCGGATTCATAGCGCACCGGCCCATTCTTCGACGTGAATATGCAGGCTAGTTGTCCGGACCTGAATCCTACCCCAATCAAGCGCCCCGGATGGTTGCATGGAATCATTTTCCAGGGATGAAAATAGCACTTGGATATTTTCGAGTACAGATATCCCCGGCGCTCCGCTTCCGCCTTGATATACTCGCGGCACGCTTCGCCGTACCGCTCCGTGAGGCGCCTGAAGGTGGGCAGGTTCGCGTTCCACTGCTCAACGGTGTGGATTTCAGAGAGGACCGACGCCCAGACTAGCTCGCTCATTGCTGCTTCTCTTTCGATTCGTTTTTGGGCATGATGCCCCACACTGTAGGCGGCAAGCCGCGCCGCGCAATCTCAGCTTCGATTTGCGCATTCATCTGCTGGGCTTCATCCTCGATTCGGGCAATGGTTTCTGCCCAATCGGAACGGTGGAAGCGTGGAGCCTTGACCAGTTTGATTCCGTCTGGAGCGAACGGGTTGAACGCAGAGCAATCCCACCAGTCGAATTCGGGGAAGCAGATCAGCCCAGTAAGGCACTGGCCTTCATACTCATCGGCTAGAGTCTCCGGCTTGTCCGCGTAAGCCAGGTGGACCATTTCGGTCGGGCACTTTAATTCAGTACCGCCCTTCAGAGCAGGCATAATTCCGTCAGGCGAGCATCCTAACCAATCCCATTCAGGATGCAGAGCGAAGCCGACGAGCTCAACCGGGGTCTGCGTTTCGGCTTCGTAGATCATCCGCGCGAACGGCTCGCGATCTGATCCGTCCTTCATGTATTGTGTTGTGACGTTGTTCACAGCGCGTCCGTAGATGCGTTCCACAACGAGCTTCTGGCGGTACTCTGCCTTTTCCAGCGCCTCGGTCCCAGCGAGGCATACCACGCCTTTACGGGTTGACTGGCGCGTGGTCGGGGGCGCCAACAGAGCGTCGATGTTCGAGCCGGTGATCCGGCCGACACGCGCGGCAGTCCAAAGATCGTCGCCTTGGGTGCAGACTATGACTCTACTCATGCGAATCCCTCGTTCCTTTCTACGCACACCCATTGCGCATCGCCATGACGCTGATAAACTTCCCCATGAAGCGGACCGAACTTCACGATGCGCCAATCATGGTCGGGGTCTTTTGCAGCAAGTTCTTCGCATTCCTGAACCGTAAGAAATTCCTCGCGTTTTGGGTCTTCTCCGTTAAGAATCATGCGACCATCACACTCAAGATGGGCATCGCCAAAACCTACGGCGACAATCGAATCCATCGCCAGAACGGATAACGGATCAGGACAATGCAGGCATGGATTGTATCCAGGATTTACTGCTGGTAACTTTTCCCAAGTCATTTCGCCACCTTCTTCAATGCCTTCAACCGCTCATCCCGCGCTTCGGTAAACAGCGTCATTGCTTGGTAGTCGATGGGATCTAGCTTCTTGGCAGCATTGATTGCCTTGGTCCACTCGCCCATCACGTCGGAAGCAGTTTCGGCTTTCTTGATTGCGTCCACGAACGCGCCGCCCTCTTCCTGCGTCATACCTGTAAGCGGATTACCGTCATTGTCGGTGCTGGACGGTACGATGCCACAAGTAGCGAGGAACGTATACCGCTCCAAATAGCTTGTGGATGAGCCCACACCTTGAATTGGATTCTTGCCGCCGCTTTGATCCGCGGGGCCGGCCAGTGAAGCGCCTTCCTGCTCATGGCCCAAGCGATGCCGGAGGATGCAGGTAACGCGCACCCGGCCATCAGGAAGATCGGTAGACTTCCACTGATGCGTGATGCCCACCTTGAGAAGTGCCGGGATGAGCAGATCGCAGGCCTTGTCAAGTTCGACATGCCAATAGTCGGTGTTTCCGCCGCTTTTGTTCGCGAAGTTGACATGTTTCGTCTTAAGGATTTTCGGCGCATCCGTCTTGAACTGCTCGAACGCCTGGGCAAACGCTACCTTCGCCTCGCGGTCCAACTTTTCCCACTCGAAACGTTCGTAGGATTGCCGCAAGGTTTCTTGCCGCGTCTGAAGTTCGACGATTTGCTTGGCGAGTTCCACCGCCGCCGCAGGATCGCTGTTTTTACGCGTAAGCTCGGCCAACAACTCCATGCCTGTTGGGGCGCGTTGTATGGCTGTGTCGGTCATTGAACTCCTCCAGTAAGCAGGCGGCTTGGATCGGTAGTCATCAGGCTGGCCATCTGCGGCTTGATGTGATCTGCTAGAGTCAGCCCATCGCGAAGCACCACGTAGGGCATGATGATGTCGCGTATGTCGATTACTCCGGCATCTGCGGCCTCGAACATGGCTTTCAGGTGCCAATACAACACGCGCCATACGCGGCGGTTTTCCTGCTCGACAAGCGACTCCATCATTGATTGCGAGCGGACGCGCCAATGCTTGCCATGTTTGTCGATGGTCCTTGCCGTAGCCATCACGCGAATGTGGTACGGCAACTTGTCGAGTTCAACCATTGCCTCAAAGCCTTCGCGCGGCGGCTGCGAAAGAAGCATCAGGCCGGTTCCCCGGTGCGAATAGATGAGCCTTCTAATCGCATCCTGCGACTTGCTCACAGCAACTTCGGTATTCTCATACGCCATCTGTTACCCCACATCCCCGCGCCATCAGAAGCGCAGCCTTCTCAATCATCTCCGCAGCACCTTCCAGTTCGTCGAACTCCATCTGAGACAGCGGAACGAAAATGTATCGCCCAGGAACGTACTCGTAGAACTGGAAGGGGAACGCTTTCTCGTACTCTGCTTTTTCCTTTTCGTAGGAGCGCAGGCAACTCAGTTCCTTCTCTTTTGCGGCGGTCTCGCATTCATCTCTGGACCGCCAAAAATCGAGCAAATGGGCGCTCATCCCGTCAGGGAAGCAAATGTCGTCTTCTTCCTTGTCTACTCGGCAGAGCGCCCAGCATGTGAAGTTGAATTTCATAGACACCTCTTGAGCGTGAGCGGCCCAGGGGACCGCCCCGCTGGTTATGCTAAGCCTTCGGCGATTTTCGTCATTTGCTTGGTGAGCCACTTGTCGAGGTCCAAGTCATTGGCGTCCACGTGGGCCACGATCTTTGCCCATGCTGCATCGGCGATCTGGATCGCCTGCCGGTGATGGCCGGCCTTGCTCAGAGTGCGTGTTGCTTTCGCTGTGGCGTTGTCCGTACCTTCCGGCGACGGCGCTTCGTTGGTGTGCTTTGCCATGATGCTCCTTTCGATGTGAAAAAAGCATAGAGCGAGAATGTTCTCTTTGTCAAGCATTTTTATCTTGACAATGACATTTTTTCGTTTTACCGTATTGGCATGAAGCTGACAGACCTGAAACCGAAACTGCGGCAGATCGATCCAAAGCGCCGAACAGGAAGCGTGAAGCTATTATTGAATCTTTCTCAGATACGTCGCGAGCACGGCGTTACCTTGCGGCAAGCTGCCGACGCATTGCACATCAGTCTGGGAGTGCTTTCTCAGATCGAGAATGGTTGCACGCCTTCTTTGGAGTCAGCTCTCAATCTTGCTGCGTTTATCAATCGACCTGTCGAGAACATTTGGGCGCTAAACGCCAAACGTAAACTGAAACGGAGTGTGAAGCCATGACCCCCTCGAACGCGCAGGAATACGGCATCGTCTGGATTGGGCTCGCAGTGTGTAGCGGTGCGCTGGTGTGGTCGTTGGCGCAGTTGTGGTGGGAGCGCCGGAGAGCGGCGCGGAAGGAGAGATGATGGGCATTGTAAAATTTGCGAGCGTTTGTGATGAATGCGGAAAGCGTGGACCAGAGTATGAGGCGTTCCGATTCTGTCGCGAGTGCGGTCGTGATCTTTGTCCCGAGCATTCTAATCATGATTGGGATGAAGACGAAAAGAACTCGACGCTCTGCCGCATCGGAGAAGGATGCCAAGCATGACCATTTCATGCATCCTCTGCGGTTCGACCGATACTCGCACCATCGACGGCATAGAGATGTGCGTATGCCAGTTCCGAGAGTTCACCGCAGCTACGCAGTTGCGCGGGAGCGTGCTGTACGACGGACCGGAACGCAGGCAGACTGATCGGCGCCAGAGCGTGCGCGAATGGTACGGGGATCAGGAGACGATGGAGTTGGTAGAGCGCAGACGCGCGGAGAGGATAATCCAATGCTTACCTTTACCGAAGTAACGATCCGCATGATGACGCCCGAAGATGACATGCGCTACTTGTCCCAATGCAGCGAAGAATCCGGCGGCCAGCTTAGCCCCGCTATTCAGGAACGCTGTCGCGAAGCTGTACGGCAAGCCGTTCATCCGCGCTGGGCCGTGGCGATGCTGGCGCTGGCCTCGGGATTCGGAGTTGGGATATGGGTGGTGGCTGGATGGTTGATGTGGGAAGGAGTCAGGAGTGTGATGTCATGGTGAATATTCCTGATGAAGATCGTCTCATTGGCCGCCTGGACGAGCGCTTTACCGCTGGCGATCCAGCCAGCCCTTACTTCAACGGTCCCGATCCGGCCGAATACTGCGAGCATGGCGTGCACTGGATGAAGCGCTGTGAGGACTGCGAGGAGGAGGAGGGGATGTGACTGAAGCAATTGAACTCTACAAACAGGATGGAACGACGGCGGGAATCTTCTATTGCTCTGAATGCCGATGCGTCTACAAAACCAAGGTCGAGGCTGAGAATTGCCACGGAGAACGGCTGTGCGTTTGCGGCAAAAAGATCGAGATGCGCTACGACTCAGAGTGCCATGATTGCCGGTCGAAGCGGTGGAACGAAAAGTCTCGAAGGAAGGAAGCCGAGCGTTTCGAGAAGGCCAAGAAGATCACCGAGAGCGAATACACTGGCAGTTTCGTGTTCGGCCCCGACGACAAGTACTACGAGGACATCGAAAGCGCCATCGACCAATATCTTGAAGGTCAGGAACCGGAATACGTCTGGGCCTGCAAGAATGTGGGCGTAGTCAAGGCGACCGCCGAAAACATCTACGAGAACATGCTCGAAAACATGTGGGAAGATGCTGACCACAATGACCTGAATGGTGTCGAAGAGCTGGAAGCCGCCGTTGAAGCTTTTAATAAGGCGAACGAAAGCGTTAGTGTATGGGAGCCAGATTACACCACGGCAATTCTGGTTGAACGTCGCCCCGTGACCGCCCCCACCGGCAGTGGGGCATAACCGCAGGGAACCTAGCAAGCATTTAACCGACGACGGAGAGTCGTATAAGAGTGGAGTTAACATGAATAACCCGGAAATGGAAAACGCTATCAAACGCGCAGAAGAAAAAAAGAGAGCGGAGCAGGAGGCAGTCAATCGGCAAGCATACGCTCCAATGGAGCAACAACAGGTCATCGGATGTGCTATGGCGATGGGTACTCGTCGCCCCTCTCTTCGCGAAGAGGCAGAGCAGCAAGTTGGTTATTACCGCTCCGAGGCTGATAAGAAGGATCGTGCTGCTGCCTTCTTCCGCGAGCATCCTGAGTTCGACGAGTTCATTCAGTTGATTCGCAGCGGGGTGATTGGGATCTGATTCTATGACGCACGGGACATAACCGCAGGGCGCAGCCAGCGACAGAAAGAGGTGATGCGAAATGTTCCCACTGACCGTGGACCCCAATCAGACTCCTCGCCTGTAGGCACCGTATCAGGCGAGGAAATCAACACGGTGCATTCACATAGTTTCTACTCCTCATATGCTAGGCTCAGAAGGTTTTATAAAGATAAGTGGACTATCCGGTTGTGATCGTTATATCCATGAGTGCATCAACTGGAAGCCGCTGGAGCCTGCGCATCCCGCACGAGCGGAAGAGAGAAAGGAACAGACAATGCCCATTAAACCTTGGCACGACGACGAAGCAGCCGACCGCACGCAGCCCCCCGCCGAGGCTCCCGCTGTGCCACAGTTGAAAAGATGCTGTATTTGTGGTGCGATACTCGTTGAGCATAAATGTACCTCGTGCCTGCATCGTGAATGCGTTGCTTGTACCGTGTATGTCGAGCAGCCAACACGTGAAGAACTCCAGTCCCGCCTCGACGCAGCCACCGCCATGCTCGACGCCCGCATGACCGAGATTCACAATCTGGAGACAGCGCACAATAGGCTGCGGGCCGACTTGGAAGCGGCTGTGGCGGAAGTGCAGACGCTAAAGGCCGAGCGGGACACATGGAAAAACACTGCCGAGATAACCAGCGAAGCCAATCGGATTCTCTGTAGCGAAAGAGAAGTTATGAAGACCGAGCGGGACGAGGCGCTGCGGAAGTGTGAAAGACTGAGTGCGCCGGTGAGCGGAGAAGAATGGAATCGGTGCAGGATGACACCAAGCGGAATGGTAACCAGACTTCGTGTTAGTAATATGCTCGCCGCCCGCGCCCAAGAACAGACACCAAAAGCAGCCGCAGATGAACGTTATATCGAGCGGATGTGCGAGGAGCCTGAAAAATGGTAACCGAGGAGCGGCCATCCGAAGCGCCGAAGGAGGGATGATGTTTGATACCCTATGGACAAAGTTCTCGAAAGACGAGCGGATCATTTTGCAGCACGCGACCGCCGACGACATCTTGGCTCCTGACGATCAACTAGGAGTCAGCGTACCAGTGAAATTGCGTGCCAAGTTTATGGCGCTGGTCATCCGGAGTATCCCGGCCATCCCTTTGAAAGATCTAAGTATCTACACCGATCCTCAATAAAAAGTAAGGTTGAACTCCCTATACTTCTCCAACAGCTCGCCCATCGTGTGCGGGCCGTTGCCCTGCACGATCCCTCCTGGAAAACTTTCCCATTCGCCATGACACGCAATGATCGCCCCTTGGATGTCGCCTTCGACGATCAGCGGAATGGCGTGACGCTCCTTGAGGATTTCCAGCGCGTAAGCATCCTGCGATGCCGGCGAGAAATCTGGAAGGTTCAGCTCAGTCTTGTACGCGACCCACCAATGATAGAGGATCTGATAGCGGCCGGCCGCAGTTGAGTACTCGGGCGGTGGACCCTTGCGCCACAGAACCGGAGGCCGGTGGAACTGCGGCGCGAAGGGATGATCAGAGAAGTCCGTGAAGGTCGCGGGGCCAGTAACGCCGGTGACGATGGTGTCGTACTGAGCACTTTCTGACCAGCCGATCAACGCTAAGAAGGCTTGGAGGACGGGGGCGATCATGTCAAGCCGTAGGCGGTGTCAGAGGAGCCGGGTTCGGCAGCAACGCCTTGACCGAATCCACCGTCACCGGCACGCCCGATGCTGCGCTCCATGCCGCGATTGCCTTGTTTGCCAGGTCTTCTAACGCCGCGATGGTTGCTGTCGGAAGCGTAAGAGACGGGTCAGCCACGGAGATACCCGCCAGTACTTCATTGGAAATCTGTTCGATTTCCTGCACGATGTTGAGAACGTCGCCAGCAGTCGCCATTATTGGCCACCTTTCGAGTAGAGGGCTTTCACGTCCGCGATGATGGTCGGCAGCACGTTCAGGGCTACCGTCACATCCGTCTGGAGGGCTTGGAGGCTTGTCGTGGTGCCACCTGCTGCTTTGGCTTCCTCATAGCCCATAAATGCGTTGACGGCCGTTACCTGCGCATCCTTGGCCTTGTTGATGGTCGTGTAGACGGCAGTGGTGTGCGGAAGGCACTGAACGGAAGAAGGAGCGCATGGAGCCGATGCCGAAGCCTCGTAGTCGGCCTGTGCCTGGTTGATGACCGCCTGGGAAGCGGCCAAAGTCTTGTAGGTGTCCTGCTCCCAGTTCGTGCAGCCCATAAGGGCGACGAGAGACAGAGTTGTGATGGTTGCGAGAATGCGTTTCATGGGTTCCTTTCGGTTACGGGGTTGGCGGTTTGGCGTCCACTTGAATCAGTCCGATCCATGCCTTGCCTACGATCTGCACGCCACCCAGCACCAAAACCCATTGCGGGTGCTGCTGGATGGGCGGATAGGTCAGCAGAGCGGCTGTAGTAACGAGTGTAACGGTCAGCATAGATGAGGCCGTGGTTTTCCAGTTGGCCGCGAGGTGCGACATTGCACTCGAAACGGGGCCGGCTGGAATAGGAGGTTCAGGATTGCCGGGGCCGGGAGGAAATGGATTTCCTGCTGTACCGGGAGGAAACGGACTGGCGTCTTGCGGCTTCGAATCAACGGTCATAGCCTACCATCCTTTCGCATCTTGGGCAGAACGCTTTTCTAAAGCATACGCCGGGTTCGGGTCCGGCGCATGGAAAAGTGACTGCGGTTTCACGAATTCAGATGGATGGGCTTGCTTCCACTGCTCCTCGATTCGCAGGATATTTTGCACGTTGTCCACTATCTGAATACTCAGCCATCCCATAAGGCCTGTCAGTGGAACAGCCAAGATCGCAGCGATGGCGAGATTCCGAGCACGGCGGCTCTTGTCGGCCTTCCAGACCGCTTCAGCCTGGTCAAAGAATCTGCTTCCCCGTCTTTGGAATTCCCGAAAGTTGGAGACGCCCTCCATGAGCATCTGATGTTCGGCCGTCATTTTTGCTCTCCATTGAATCCAGTCCTCGGACTCAGTGATATGCCCAGTCCCCATCCTTCCACCCCCGGCCCATCTCACGCCACCCTATCAGGGCTCGGCCATTACTGCCGCGGCGCTCTTACAAAACAGGTATTACGGTTACGTCGAATATGCTGTCCGGCTTGAAGTGCTTCGCACGCGCCGGTGTATCGAGCCGGATCGTCAACGTCGCCTCCGGGCCTTCGTTCGAGAACTGCTCGTGGTCTGGAATATCTTTAGCGTAGAACGCCCGCAGCTCGACAAACGTGTGCCGGTCCTGCTGTTCGACCTTAGCTACTTGAAAGCGTGACTTCATTTTGTCCTCACTACTCTGCCGAAGAGCTGCAACGGCACAGCATTCAAAGTCAGTTGTTGATTGCGTTGAGCAGGCATCAACTGCGGCTTAACGAGGTCTGCCTGCACCTGTGTATTGCCCGCAGGAACTCCCGGTGCTAACGGAAGTGATGGATTGGTGACTACATTACTGGCCGTTGAAGCGGGGCTGGTGGCCGAGTTGAAGTAAGCCGAGACCACAGCGCACAGGACTTGACCG
>Ga0335078_10014475_pt1 | contig 11695 bp, 9 predicted proteins | sample Lox_Sample_32_FD_206711 | JGI IMG/M metagenome (GOLD analysis project Ga0335078, IMG submission 206711) | Soil microbial communities from Loxahatchee National Wildlife Refuge, Florida, United States - Lox_Sample_3.2 | ecosystem: Environmental > Terrestrial > Soil > Wetlands | place: USA: Florida...
AATCCATACGATGGTATGGTGATTCCGGGAAGCGGCTGGCCGGGCGATGCCTGCGGCCACGGAGTGACGGCGGCCTGCGGTTCCCAATACAACAGTCTCTTCCAGGGCCTGCCGGATTACTACGGGAACATTACGGCCCAGTTCCAGCCGCGGCTGGGCATCGCCTACCAGCTCAACGATAAGACCGTCATTCGAACCGGCGCCGGCCGTTATATAACGCGGTTCGGCCTGTTCGACAACGTGTTCCCCGGCGCCAACTCGCCCTTCCAGCCCTTCGTGACGGTGAACAATGTTTCGGTCGACAACCCAGGAGCCTCGCTCGGAGGAAGCGAACAGGCCGCCATCACGGTTACGACGCTCGCGCGCAATTTCAAGCCGCCATCGGCATGGAACTGGAATTTCACGGTGCAGCGGCAAGTCTGGTGGCAGTCGGTGGTCGAGATCGGATACGTGGGTCATCGCGGGCTTGACCTGCCGCAGGTCTACGATATCAACCAGCCGCAGCCGGGAACCGTCGTCGCCGGAACCAATGTCAATTATGTGCGGCCCTACCAGGGTTTCGCCTCGATTCAAATGGAGCAGAGCGTCGCCGCCTCCACCTACAACGGCCTGCAGATATCCTGGAACCGCCGCTTCAATAACGGCTTCAGTTTCGGGTTCGCCTACACGTTGTCGAAGAGCTTGGACAGCGGATCCAACTATCGCGACATCGTGCCCGATGCCTACAATGCCTCCAATATGTGGGGACCGTCCGAGTTCGATACCAGGCACATGGTGGTGATCAACTACGTCTATACGCTGCCGTTCTTCAAGAACGCCCAAACCACGTCGGGCCGGCTGCTGGGCGGCTGGCAGATCAGCGGCGTAAACCAGTTCCAGACCGGGACCCCCTGCAGCGTTTTCGGAACTACGGACTACGCCCAGGTGGGAGAAGTGGGCAGCCTGGGGTGTGGCCAGACGGCCGGCGAGTTCTGGAACATGACGGGCACACCGAAGACTCTGGGCCAATTTTCGAACAGCACGGCGAGCCCCAATCAGTACTTCTCCACCACCAACGCCAACGGGCAACCGCTGTTCACCCCGCCCGCGGCGGGAACATTTGTAACGCAGTCGGGCGTCCGCGACGAGATCTATGGACCGGGTTTCCGCGATTGGAACCTGGGATTGTACAAGAAGTTCGCCATCACCGAGCGTCACGGCCTGGAATTCCGCGCCGAGGCATTCGACGTCGACAATCACCCGAACTGGACTACGACCTCAGCGATGTTCAATCCGACTTCGCCCTCGTTCGGAAAGGTCACCAGCAAGACGTCTCTCTCGCGGAACTTGCAGCTTTCGCTGCGATATTCTTTCTGATGCCGCAGGTATAACCGCTCTCTTGCGGAGAGGTTACGGCACGATTACCGCGGCGCCGTTTATGGCGTCGGCTTTCACCGCCGCCAGCGCGTCATTGGCCTGTTCCAGCCCGAATTGCGTGACCCTGGGCCGCAGCCCGATCCGCGCCGCTGTTTGCAGGAAGTCCCGTGCGTCCTGGCGGGTCATGTTGGCGACGCTGCGGATCTGCCGTTCGCCCCACAACAAGCGGTCGTAGTCGAATTGCGGCACGCGGTCGAGATGAATGGCATTGATCGCAACTACTCCTCCCTTACGCAAGCTCGACAGAGCCGTCACCACGACGTCCCCCGAAGGCGCAAACGTGACGGCGCGATCGAGCAGCGCGGGCGGTTTCTCCGTCTCGCTGCCGACCCACTTCGCGCCCAGCGACTCCGCCAGCTTGCGATGCGATTCGCCGCGAGTGGAGACGTACACTTCGCAGTTCCAGTCGTGGAGGACGGCGATGGCGAGGTGCGCCGACGCCCCGAACCCGAAGAGCCCGACGCGTTCCCCCGGCTCCACTCCGGCCACCCGTAGACTGCGGAAGCCGATGATGCCGGCGCACAACAGCGGCGCGGCTTGAATGTCGTCGAGGGCTTGCGGAAGCGCAAACACGAAATCGGCGCGAGCCACGGCGAACTGCGCGTATCCGCCGTTTACGCCGTAGCCCGTGAACGTGGGGGCGTCGCAGAGATTTTCCAACTGATGCCGGCAGTACCAGCAGGAGCCGTCGGTTCCGCCGATCCAGGAGACGCCGACGCGCGCCCCTACCGCCCACTCGCCAAAAGCGCCGCGCGCCACCTCGCCCACGATCTGGTGGCCCGGAATCACGCCGTCGCGCACCGGCCGCAGCTCGCCTTCGGCGATGTGCAGATCCGTGCGGCAAACACCGCAGGCTTTGACGCGCAGCAGCACCTGTCCGGCGGCCGGTTCGGGGATCGCGATTTCTTCCAATTGCAGCGGGCGGCTGGAAATCGGGCCGGGTGAGTGCAGCACCGCCGCGCGCATGCTCAGTTCTCCCGCCGCAGCACGCGCACGCCGTCGGTCCCGCCGATGATCACCTGCGAGGTCATCCCCAGAAACAACCCGTGTTCCACTACGCCGATGGTCTCGTCCAATCGGCGCTGCAGATCGATGGCCGGCGGCACGGTTTCAAACCGGCAATCCAGAATAAAGTTGCCGCCATCCGTCACAAAGGGCCGTCCGTCATCTTGGGTGCGCAAGGTCCAATCCGCGCCCAATGCCTTGAGACGATCCGCGGTGGTGTGCCAGCCGAACACCACCACTTCGACGGGCAGCGGCCGGCGGTCGGAAGCCAGGCGCGTGACCAGTTTGCTTTCGTCGACCACGATGATCAGCCGGTCGGTGGCCGCCGCCACCAGCTTCTCGCGCAAGAGGGCGCCGCCCAAGCCTTTGATGAGATCGAGCGAACCGGCTTCGACCTCGTCGGCTCCGTCGATTGTCACGGCAATGCGGCTATGTTGCTGCAGATCGGAGAGCGGGATCGAGAGGCTTCGCGCCAGATGGGCGGTGCTCTCGGAAGTCGGAATTCCGGTGAACCGCAAGCCTTGAGACACGCGGCGGCCCAGCGCCTGGACGGCCAGGGTCGCGGTCGAACCGCTGCCCAGTCCCACGATCATCCCGTCCTGAATCAGCGCCGACGCCGCCTCGGCGGCGGCCTGTTTGCGCGGGTCGGACCCGGCCGGCTTCGACATAAATTCCAGGGTACCGCCGTCATCCGGAAGCGGATGGAAAATCCGGGGTCAACAGGTTAGAGGCGCCACAATTCGGACAAAGGTACCGGCGGATGCCGCCGGGTCCTCGCCGTACTGTGCCCGATTGCCGCAGGAAATCCTCCGATGCGCCGGACCCGCACCGGACACAGACATTCACCCATCCGATACGAGTTTCGGGAGGTACGTTTCCGAAACGGAAAGACCAACCATATACGCTCCAGCGGGTCCCCATCGCGCGGTCAATTCCCCTAAGGAGCCAGACCATCCACGCCAGGAACGTCTCGTTTCCAAATGCAAACAGCGCCAGCTTGCGCTGCGGGCGCCCGGCCTGGTTGCGGGAATTGAGAAAACAGAGAGAAGTGTAAAGTACGGTGGTGGAACGGTGCGCCAGCGGCGTCCATCGCTCGACCATGCTTACCACTTCGGAGGAACTGCGGAAGCCATTGACGTGCCCGCCACCTTTTCCAAGCCAGCGATAGATTCGATCCGTCAAAGTTCCGGCATCGGGTACGGCGACGTACAGGACTCCGGAGGGTTTAATGACACGTCCGACTTCGCGAAGGGCGCCATCGAGATCGGAAAAATGCTCCAGGCTGTGATTACTCACCACGAGATCGAAGCAACCAGCCGGGAACGGCAGGAGAGCGGCATCCGCTTGCAGGAAAACGCAACAACTATTGCCGCGGGCGGCTTGGCCCGGCGGGTCCAGATCGAGCCGGATCACACATAAATCGGTGCGGCGCGTGGTAAAGCTGCCCGTGCGCGCGCCCAGATCGAGCACGCGCGCGCCCGCCGGCAGGCGATCGATAATGTCGAGCATTGCCGCTACCATCATCGCAGCCGGAAGCTGAAGAAAATCGTATCTTTTTAGGTCCCTAACGCGTCTATTAACCCAGAACCGGTATTGCGGACCCGAATGGTATCTGTGCCATTCCCCTCCATCCACCAGGACTCTGATACAGAAACAATTGGCTTGCGTGCCGGTGCGGAAAATTTTAAGATAACGAAGTAACGTTACTCCGATTTGCTCCGGAGGATTTCAGGATGATCTACTCTCGATCCGCGGAATACGCGATCCGCGCTTTTGTACACCTGGCGCAGGTGCCCGATGGCCGCTACGCCATGGTTAAGAACATAGCCGAAACGGAAGACATTCCGGCACATTTTCTGGCTAAAATCCTGCAACAACTGGCGCGCAAGGGCCTGCTACGTTCCAGCAAAGGTCCTACGGGCGGGTTCGCACTGCGTGTCGAACCGGCCGAGATCCGCCTTCTCGATATCGTGGAAGCTCTCGACGGGCTGGCTCCGTATCAGCAATGCGCCAGCGGACTCTCCGAGTGTTCCGACGAAATGCCCTGCTCAATGCACGATAGCTGGGTGACCCTGCGATCGCGTATTATGGATTATTTAGGGAAGAACACGATCGCCGATCTGGCAAAGGCGCTGGAGATGAAAAAGAAGTCTCTGGCCAGCACCAAGCAGCGCAAGAGCCGTCGGGCGGTCGCCGCAAAGCGGGCCTGATACAGCGGTCCGGGCTGCCCGGGCCGAATTCAATTCCGGAGGCAAGATGAGCTCTGTCCTTGTCCCCATGGTGGTCGAACAGACTTCCCGGGGGGAACGTGCGTACGATATCTATTCCCGACTGTTGAAGGAAAATATCATTTTCCTGGGTACTCCCATTGACGACCAGGTGGCGAACCTGATCATCGCCCAATTATTGTTCCTGGAAGCCGAGGATCCGGAAAAAGATATCTCCATCTATATCAATTCGCCGGGTGGTTCCATCACGGCCGGCCTGGCGATTCTCGATACCATGGCCTTTATCCGCCCGGACATCGTGACGATCTGCGTGGGACAGGCTGCTTCCATGGCCGCCGTTTTGCTCGCCAAGGGCACCAAGGGAAAGCGCTTCAGCCTGCCGAATTCGCGCATCATGATCCATCAGCCTTCCATGCAGGGACTTGCGGGACAGGCTGCGGATATCGATATCTATGCCCGCGAAATCCTGCGCATGCGTGAAATTCTGAATACCATGCTGGCGGATGCCACCGGGCAGTCGATCGAACGTGTGGCCAAAGATGTCGACCGCGACTACATCATGGAGCCCGACGGCGCCGTCCAATACGGCATGATCGACCGCGTGATCGCCAGCCGCGACCTGGCGCCGGTGGCGGTCAAGGGCTAAGAGCCGCCGTCTTCGCATTCGCGCGAAAGCAATTCCTGGCGGGTCACCCCTGGGTACGGATCCGTACTCTGCGGGTGGCGTTGTCTGCTGAAAAAAAGGCCGGGGGGCGAGCCCCGGCCCAGCATGACCAACGCGATTTATCGCGGATTCATAGGCAGTTCGCCGGCGAGATAAGTGGCCGTCCAATTACCCGCCGGACGTCCGAACTGATCCCGCTGCCGCGTCATCAGGCGGAATGCAACCGCATCGCCCGGTTTCAGCTTGGCTTGAATTTCCTTCAGGTCCTGCACCGAGTTCAGCGGCTTGTTGTTGAGGCTCAAAAGGATATCGCCGGCGCGCAAGCCGATGTCTTCGGCGAAGGAACTGGCTTCGACATCGGTGATTTCCAGCCCGCCGCTTTCCTTCAGGCCGAGGTTCTGGCGGCGAAGATCGGTGAGGGGCTGGATGGACATACCGAAGCTGACCGAAGTACCTTCGGACTTGGTGGTGGCCCCGGTGTCATTCTGTGCGAAGTTTTCGGGGAAGACCTGCGTGATGTCGCTGATCACGACTTTGTAATCGGAGCGCTTGCCATCGTGGACCACGGTAAGCGTCGCGGTGCTGCCCACCGGGGTATTGGAGACGACATTCACCAAGGCATTGCCGTCGCGCACCGGTTTGCCGTTGATGGCCACGATGATGTCGGCTTCCTTGATGCCGGCCCGGTCGGCGGGACCGCCCGCCTTCACGGAGTCGACAAACACGCCCTGTGAAAGTCCGTTGGCTTTCAGCAGCGCGCTGGCCTGCGCCGGATCGGGTTTGTAGGTGATGCCGATCGACCCGCGCGTCACCTTTCCGGTCTTGATGATCTCGTTGTAGACGTTGACGGCGGTATTGACGGGCATGGCGAAGCCGATGCCTTCGTAGCTGCCGGATCGCGAGGCGATCGCGGTGTTGATGCCGATCAGCTCGCCGCGGATATTGAGCAGCGCGCCGCCGCTATTGCCGGGATTGATGGCCGCGTCGGTCTGCAGGAAATGTTGATACTGGGTGGTGTCGCCGGGGATATCGCGCTCTTTCGCGCTGATGATGCCGGCGGTGACGGTGGCCTGAAATCCGAAGGGCGAACCGATGGCCATGCACCAATCGCCCACGTTGACGGCATCGGAATTTCCGATCTTTACCGGAACGAAAGCATGGCCGGGTTCGACGCGGATGACCGCCAGATCGGTCTGGTCGTCGGCGCCCACCAGTTTCGCATCGTACTCCTTGGGGTCGTCCATGAATTTCACTTTGATGCGATCGGCTTTGTCGACGACATGATTATTGGTGAGCACGTAGCCGGCGCGATCCACGACAACGCCGGAGCCGGTGGCATCCTGGCGGGGTGTCATTCCGTTGTCGCCGCCAAACGGGTTTCCGAAGAAACGGAAGAAATCGAATCCGTCGCTGCCGTCGTTTCCGTCATCGGGCGGATTGATCTGGCGCCGGCGGGCGCCGCCGTTGTTGCGCGATTGCTGACGCGGCCGCGCGTTGTAGGTGGTCGAGACATTCACCACCGAACCTTCGACCTGCTTGGCGATCTGCGAGAAGGTATTGGAAAGATCGACCGGGTTGGGGATGACGAGCGGCGTTGCGCCTGGCGCCGCGTTGTTGTCTTTCTCCGCCCGCACGCTGGGATTGATCAGAGTCCCGATCACGATTCCCAGAGCCAGCGTGAAAAGGATCAGCGTAAACGAAAGCAGCTTTTGCGTGCGCAACTTGTCAACGAATTTCATGGATCTTTTTAACTCCTCGATAGTGCGGCCGGAAGATCACACTCCGGCCCGTTCAACAGATGGATGTGACCGCGAACCCAAGGGTTTCAACTCCACCAACAAAACTCCTCCCAGGATGAGGGCCGCGCCCGCGGCGGCACGTCCAGACAGCCCCTCTCCCACAAGAACGTACGAAGTCAACCACGCAACCACAGGCTCCATCATATAAATCACAGCCGTTCGGGTCGAGGTAGTGTATTGCTGTGCCCAAGCCTGCACGGTGAAAGCCAGTGCGGTGCAGAGCAAACCTGTTACCAGTATGCCGCAGACCACGGCCGGACGCCAAACCAGGTGGACCGGCTCGATGGGCAGCAGAAGCCACGAAAATCCGGCAGCGGCGGCTACCTGGCTGATTGACAACAATTCGAAATTCATCTTTCCAGAGCAGTGGCCCAGAGTTACCACGTGAGCGGCGAACCCGATGGTGCAGCCGAAGGTGAGCAAATCCCCCGCATTGATGGAATTAAGACTTCCCCGCAAGGTGAGCAGCCCGAGCCCGGCGATGGCCACCAGCACTCCAACCACCTCGGAAACCTGAGGTCTAACCCTATAGACGCACGCCGCCAGCAAAGGTACCATCGCGGACGTCAATCCGGTGATGAAGGCGGATTTGGGGGCCGTGGTGAGATGCAACCCGAGGGTCTGGAAAACGTACCCGGAGAAAAGAAATAGACCTGCCAGGCTGCCGGCCAGAATCTGGCGGAAGGCTCCGGGCGTTCTCCACGCGCCGCGAAACAGGACCAGCAGCACCGCTGCTGCCATGGAAAAGCGAAGCGCCAGAAACAGAACCGCCGAGACATCATCGAGGGCGGCTTTCACCAGGACGAACGTGGATCCCCACACGACCGTATTGGCCGCCAGGGCCGCTTCCGCGGCTGCCCGCCGCGAAGAGAAGGCGCCGCGCCGCCGCGAATCGGCAGGACTCACCTGCCGGCTTCTCCGGCCGGCGGGGGCATGCCCTCATTCATCAGCAGCAGGAGCGTGAGAAAGATGCGCTTGAGTCCCAGATCGCGGCCGTCGGGGCGGTACCATTCCTGGCTGGTATGGGCTCCGCCGCCGGCGCCGCCGGCGCCGATGGCGATGGCGGGCACGCCCATGGAGAGCGGAATATTGGCGTCGGTGGACGAGCAATCGAGGTGCGAGCGGATTCCCAGGTGGCCATCCACCGCGCGGATGTATTGCAGAATGGCGGCCGATTCGTCGAGCGAGGCGGCCGGGCGCGACCCGATCTCCTTCAGCTTGCCCGATACCTTGCCGCCCGTGGCGCGCTGATTCTCGGCGTCGCGGGCGCGTTCGACGGCGGCCGACAGGATCTCCACCAGTTCGTCCATCTTGCGATTGCTTTCCGAGCGGATGTCGACCTTGGCGCGGGCCGTTTGCGGAATGGCATTGACGCTGGAACCGCCTTCAATCAAACCGACGTTGAGCGACGACTTGGGTGAGGGCTCGATACGAGTTTCGGTGAAGAGAGCGACCGCGCGGCAGAGGGCATGCAGCGGATTGCCCACGCCGTAGTCGCTCCAGCTGTGGCCGCCGGCGCCCTGGAAAACCACTTCGAAGCGCCGGCTGCCGAGCGCCCGATTGGTGATGTGATCGTTGCCCACGCCGTCGGCCACCACGAAAGACGCCACCTTTCCGGCGAAAGGCGATTGCTTGCAGATGTACCGCATGCCGATGAGGTTGCCTTCGCCCTCCTCGCCGACGTTGGCGGCCAGAAGCAGCCCGTGCGGCAACTGCGGCAGCTTCGGGCAGGTCTTCCAGAGCTTCGCGATCGCCAGCAGGGCGGCGAGCCCGGCGCCGTTATCGGACACTCCCGGACCGCGGTAGCGGCCGTCGCCCTCGACGGAAATATCGTCCTTGCTGCGCGGCGCGATCACCGTATCGAGATGAGCCGTAAGAGCCACATAGGGCGCCGGTCCGGCCGCGGCGACGACATTGCCGGCGCGGTCGATGGAGGCGTCCCAGCCGATGGCGCGGAACTGATCGAGGAACCAGAGGGCGCGCTCCTGTTCGAGGAAAGTGAGCGCGGGCACGCGGCAGAGCTGCAGGTGGGCTTCGTTGATCCACTGCTTTTCGCGGGTGAACCACTGCAGGCAATCGCGCACGCCACGATGCTCGACCCAGTCGCTGATATTGATTCCCGCGGCGGTATTGGCTGCCATGCCTGACAGACAGTTTATCAGTGCGGCGGCGGCGTCAGTTGCCGAATGCCAGTTGAACCGGGTTGGAAGAAATGCCGCCGGCGCTGACGACTACGTTCACGGTCCCGGCGCCTTTCAGGGCAGCCGGAAGGGCGATGTTGACCTGGTCCAGGCCCGGATAAGTGCTCTGCGCACCCGCGAATACGACCTGCGCCGGCAGGCCGCCAACGGTGCAAGTCACCGATGACGCGGCGCGCAATCCGGTGCCGTAGAGGCTGACGTAAACAGTAGACGCATTGTCGAGGGCGATCGGGACGGGGACGCAGACACCGCTCCCGCAATCGAATACGGGCACGGCCGTCTGCGTGTTCTGGCCGTTGGGAACGCGGACGGCGAGGGCTGCCGCGGTCTTCGTCGCGCCCAGCGCGAAGAGGCCGGGGGCGACGGCGGCGACATTGACCGGACTGCTGAGACCGCCGAAATGGACGGTCGCGGCGCCGGTAGCGGCGCCGTCGGGCACCAGAAAATTCACCTGCGACGGTCCGGCGTACGTGATGGAGAGTGGACGCGTCGCGCCGGCGGAATCCACCATCGTTCCCGTAACGCCCGCGAGGCTCGATACAGGCGTGGGGGTCGAGATCTGCGCCGGAACTATCCCAAGCGTCTGGCCATATGCCGATGCCAGGCTATTGGGCGCAATCGATGGCTGGCCGCCGGCTGAATTGGCGACAGCCAGGTTCCCGTTGCCGAAGCTGACCAGCACGGCGCTTCCCGAAGCGACGGTGGTTTTGAACGAGCCGCTGCCGCCCGCGATGTTGGTCAGCTGCGCCGGCAGCCAACTGCCGTCGGTCCCGACCGCCGCGCCACCGAGCGTGATTCCGGTGGTCGCATCCAGAGCCGAAGCGGACAGTGTCATGGCCAGGGCGCTGGCATAGCTCGCGCCGGGAATGATGCTGACGGCGGCGGCCTGGTTTTGGTCTTTATTGATCACCATCACGCGCAGCGTCCCATCGCCATCCAACGCGCCGTAGGCGGTGAGGTTGACCCCGTTGGTGGAAACCGTAAGCGGCGCCAGTCGTCCCCGCGCCGCGGCGCGGAACATCAGGAGAGCATAGTAGAGCGGCCGCGCGGTGACCTGACCGCCGGATACGGCGATCGGGGTGTATGTTCCGCTGCCGCCGCCGTGAAAGTTCACGCCGGTGGAATTGCGTCCCGCCAGGGTGAACATGTAATCGATGCCCCACAGCGCGGAGGCGAAGACATCGCTGACGCCCGCCTGTCCGCCGTTGTAGCAGGAGTTGGTTTCGGACATGCGCCAAGGGATTTTGGCGCCCTGCGCGATCTGCGAGAGTTCGGCGCCGTCGGTGTCTTCGGTATTGTGCGCCGCGGCGCCGAGAAGGTTGGGAATGGAGGCGACATTGGAGGCATTCGGGTTGACCGATACCGGAGCCAGCGGGTACAGGTGCTGCGTGAGCGGCGCGAGACGCGAGCCTAATTGCTGGGCGACCGTGGACGTCCAGGTGGTAATGGACCCCGCGGCGGCGGATGCCGTCAAAGCCGCGGTGGGGACCTGGGTCTGGACCGCGTCGGCGTAGGTCTGCCACTCGGTAACGTAATTGTTCACGGTATAGGTCGACGGGCGCAGCCCGTTGCTGTGGTAGAGGTCGGGCTCATTGCCGATTTCCAGCCCCAAAAGCACATCCGACCCATTCTGATACACGTAGGCGGCTTCGTCGGCGTCGCTGGCGGGGTTGCCATTGCCGAGATTGAGCGAATAGAGAAGCTGCCAGCCGACTGTCCGGGCAAAAGGAAACAGCGGATCGACGTCGCTCGACATGAGGATGCTGGTGGGGGTCGACGAGGTCCGCTGGCCGCGCATCCACCCGGTAAGCTTGTCGACGGAATTGCCGCCAAAGCGCAGCAATCCGGGCCCGATCTGCGCCACCATGCGCTGGAACACCGGGTTGGACGCCGGAAAACCGGTGGCGGAAGTCAGCGACCCGGTTTCAAAGCTGAGACCTATGAAATTCGAAGGAATAACGATTCCGGGAGACGAGGGCTGTACGGTGATGGTGACGGCTGGCTGCGCCTGCGCGGCCGCCGCCAGAACCACCCAGGCGGCAATCAGACGGACCATATTCTCAACGTAGCAGGCGCCGGACCACGCTTGGCGTCCTTAACGTTGCGGGCAGACCGGCATGGTGTGGATCACCATTTTGGGGTCTGGATTCAACCTGGGTGCCGGAAGCGGCATTTTCGGATCACCGGTGAACGATCGCGCCCCGGCGACATTCAGCAATGGGATCGCGCATTGCGAAGCCGGCTGGCTGGGACGAATCGTCAGGAAATTCGGAGTTCCGCCGGCCCGGCGGAGCTGGCCGACCCATGGAAACGCCTTGTTCACGCCCGGTTGCGATTGTGGAACCTGAGGCTGTTGTGGAGCAGCCGCCGCATCGACGGTCG
>Ga0335078_10014476_pt1 | contig 11695 bp, 10 predicted proteins | sample Lox_Sample_32_FD_206711 | JGI IMG/M metagenome (GOLD analysis project Ga0335078, IMG submission 206711) | Soil microbial communities from Loxahatchee National Wildlife Refuge, Florida, United States - Lox_Sample_3.2 | ecosystem: Environmental > Terrestrial > Soil > Wetlands | place: USA...
CTGGCATTTGGTGGCCGACATTTTCCATTTGCTGGTGGCCGGGTTATGGCCGACGGGCTTGTTTCCGTTAATCTGGTTTCTCTGCCAATTACGCCATGGCTCGGAACCGGAACGGTGGTGTCGGATCGCCGTTCTCATCCGGCGCTTTTCGGCATTGAGTCTGGCTGCCGTTGCCTTGCTGGTCATAACCGGTTTCGTTAACAGCTGGTTTTTAGTCGGCTCCATTTCGAATTTATGCAGCCAAACCTACGGCCGGTGGCTGCTCGTCAAAATCTGCCTTTTCGGCGTCGCCGTGGCCATCGGCGCGGTGAATTTATTGCGGCTGAAACCGCGTTTGCTGGCGGAAACCGCACAATCACAGCCGTCAGAAGCAACCGCCGCGCAACTGCAATTCAACGTACAAATGGAACTGGTTCTGGGCACCACCATAGTCGTAGTGGTCGCGGTTCTGGGGATTTTGCCTCCGGCCCTTCACTAGGTTTTTCCTGCCATGTTAATTCGATCCTCTCCCTCGGAGCCACCAAGTGAAGAACGCCACGTATTCTGGATGCTCATCGGCTTCTCCCTGTTTTTTTGCGCCGGCTATGGTTTGCTCCTCTTGGCATTGAACAGCCACCAGGCTGCGCCGGAGGCGGCCTTGGACGATTCTGAGCCGCTCGTCATCGCCCCGGATCATCCGCGTCAACTGATCGATTTTTCCCTGACCGACCAGGACGGCCGCACGGTCACCCGGGCGGATCTGGACGGCAAATTCCTCGTGGTAAGTTTTCTATTCACGAGTTGTTCGCTGACCTGTCCCGTGGTGAGCCAGCAGATGGAAGTCATCCAGCAACGGACGACCAACCAGCCGGACTTGAAGTTGATTTCGCTGACGGTGGATCCGGACGACGACACCGTCCCGGTGTTGGCGAAATATAGCAAACGTTTCAGCGCGAACAGCAACCGTTGGCTATTTCTCACCGGTGACAACGTCGTGATCCACCAACTGATTGGCGCCAGCTTCCTGTCATCCGATACGAACAACGCCTTTTCCTACATGCCGGGCAATTTTGCCAATATCGAGCGCATCGCGCTGGTCGACCCACAAGGTCGGGTGCGGAACTATTTCGACGGTTTGGACAATGACGTACCAGACGCTGTGATCGACGAAATCAAACAACTGAAACAATGAACGTGGAGGCAAATCTTATGAATACAAAAACGAAAAGCATGAAATCAATCACCTTGCATCTAATGCGCCCGTGGTGCGTGCTTTGGATGTTGGCGGCTGCCGGCGGCAGCACCGCCTGCGCCGAAGACCAGACGCTTCATTCCTATCCCGCCCGCGGCGTGGTGGAGAAGATCGCGCCCGACCGACGGCAAGTCACCATCCATCATCAGGACATTCCCGGTTACATGATGGAAATGACGATGGATTTTCCCGTCAAAAGCACGAACGAACTTAATGGCATCTCGGTGGGTGACCAGATCACCTTCACGCTGGTGGTGAGCCAGACCAGTGACTGGGTGGAAAAAATCCATCGCATCGGACACATGGACAAAATGCCGCCCGGGTCCAAGCCCATGTCCGGCGGGATGTTTTCCGAACTCAAACCGGGGGATTTGCTACCGGACGGCGATCTGGTAACCGAAGAGGGACGCCACGTTCGCTTTTCCGATTTTCGCGGAGAGACGGTGGCGTTCACATTCTTTTACACGCGCTGTCCGTTGCCTGATTACTGCCCCCTGATGAACCGGAATTTCGAACAGGCGCGGGAGTTGCTGCTCTCTGAGCCTTTTGCGCCGACCAACTGGTGGTTCCTTTCCATTTCCTTTGATCCGGAATTCGACACGCCCCGGATGTTGTCGGCATATGCGGTTACATACCGCGGAACCGACACCGGGCACTGGCTCTTCGCAGACGCGACCACCAACACGATCGCCTCTCTGGCACCACGCCTGGGATTGATGGTGATGTACCAGGGCAATAGCATTTCGCATAACCTCCGCACCGTCGTGCTCGACCCGCAGGGCCGTATTTACCGCCAATTTAACGGCAACCAATGGACAGCCCAGGAACTTGCCAAAACTATGAAACAAGCCGCACGCCTGACGGCGACAAAGCCCTGGACGACCACTCTCTGACTAGTCCCCAATATTGCCCGCACATGGCAGATGGCCGCCGAAGCTCACGATGCGGCAATAATTCATTAGCCAAATCAAATCCAAAAGTTAACCGGAGAACAGATTATGATGACCCGACGACAAGCCATAAAAACCACCGCGCTCGCCGGCGCCGCGCTGGCTGCCTTGCCCGGCGCGATGGCCCAAACCAGTTCCCCAGCGCCCGTGGCCGCCGCCACAACCGGTCCGTTTACACTGCCGCGGTTGCCCTACGCCTACGACGCACTTGAACCCTACATCGACGCTCGGACCATGGAGATTCACCACGACAAACATCACGCCGCCTACGTCGCCAATCTCAACAAAGCCGTCGCCGATTTCCCGACGCTGGCAAAAATGTCCCTGGAAGACATGCTCAGGAACCTGCCGGCGATTCCCGAAAAAATCCGCTCGACGGTTCGCAACAACGGCGGCGGTGACTTTAACCACACCTTGTTCTGGCAGATGCTCAAAAAGGATGGCGGCGAACCGACCGGCGGCCTGGCCAAAGCTATCGTTTCCGCGTTTGGAAATTTCCCGACGTTCCGGGAAAAGTTCAGCAAAGCCGCCATCGGTCAGTTCGGCAGCGGCTGGGCGTGGCTGGTGCTGGATGCGAACAAACAATTGAGCATTGAGGCGACGGCCAATCAGGATTCACCCGTCAGTCAAGGCCAGCAGCCATTACTGGGCATTGATGTGTGGGAACATGCCTATTATCTCAAATATCAAAACCGGCGGCCGGATTACGTGTCCGCATTTTTTCATGTCATCAACTGGGATTTTGTTTCCGCGCGTTACGAAAAATTGTCGGCTTGAGGTATTTGCAGCCTCATTACAGATGGATCAGATTTTTTACCGCCAGTGGTCATCATTCTGGACGCCATGAAATCAGCCCGTTCCGGGTTGGGTAATGTCCTGATTTGAGGGGCCCGGCATTTACGCGCTTCACCGTCCCAGGTAATTGGTTCGCTGAAGCCCACGCTCCGAGGGCAAATTAGAATTTTACCACGGGTGGGACGGTTTTGACAATCAGTGTGGATCGTCTAATTTGGTCCTGCATTTCCGCCATGAACCTCACGGAACAAATGACGCAACTGGCCAAACAGGCCAAGGCGGCGTCGCGCGAGCTTGCGAAACTGACCACTCGCGAGAAGAACGCGTGTTTGCTCGCCATGGCGGACGCACTTGAGAAAAATGCCGGGGCGCTCAAGGAGGCCAACTTGCTGGACATGGACGAGGCGGTAAATCACGGATTGTCTTCCGCCATGCTTGACCGGCTCAAGCTCGATGATCAACGCGTCGCCGCCATGGCCACAGGACTGCGCGAGGTCGCGGCGCTGCCCGATCCCGTCGGCCGAATGCTCGACGAGCGCGTCCGGCCCAACGGCTTGAAACTCCAAAAAATTTCCACGCCGATCGGCGTGGTGGTCATCATTTACGAGTCGCGCCCCAATGTGACTGCGGATGCGGCGAGCCTGTGTTTCAAATCCGGCAACGCCACCATCCTTCGTGGCGGCAGGGAAGCGCTGCATTCGAACCAGCTTATCGCCCAAACGATGATTGAAGCCGGCAGGAAAACGCTCCCGCTTTTTCCCAAACACGCCATCCAGGTCGTGCCCGTAACCGACCGCGAGGCGATTCCAGCGTTGTTGTCGCTGACGCAGTACATCGACTTGTGCATGCCCCGGGGTGGCGAAGGCTTGATCCGCGCCGTGGCCGAATGCTCGAAGGTGCCGGTCATCAAACATTACAAGGGGGTGTGTCATGTTTACGTGGATGCCGACGCGGATTTGAAAATGGCAGAGGCCATTGCCCTGAACGCGAAGGTCCAGCGCCCCGCCGTTTGCAACGCCATGGAGACGCTGCTGGTGGACAAAACAATCGCAGCGCAGTTTATACCGGTGGTTGGCCAGCGACTCAGCGAAAAGAGGGTGGAGTTAAGGGCCGATGCGGATGCCGAAGCCATTCTGAAATGCTCGATGCACAACACCAAATCCGCCATCAAACGGGCGACGGAACAGGATTGGTTCACCGAATATAACGATTACATCCTGAACGTGCGCGTGGTGGACGGCGTCCAGCAGGCGATTGACCACATCAATTATTACGGTTCGGCGCACTCGGACAGCATCGTCACGAAGAACGAGGCGCACGCGAAACAATTCCTGAATGAAGTGGATTCGGCGGCGGTATACTGGAACGCCTCGACGCGGTTCACCGACGGCGGTGAATTCGGCATGGGCGCGGAGATCGGCATCAGCACCGACAAGATCGGCGCGCGCGGGCCGATGGGGCTGGACGAATTGACCAGCTACAAGTGGATTGGCCTCGGCAGCGGGCAGGTGCGCGTCTAAACAGGAGTTTTGTTGGCATAAAAGATGCGCGATTCGCGGTATTGAAGTAACTTGCCCAAGCCGTTATGAATAAGATTTTAGCCGGCGGATACGCATTCTTCCTCTTCACATTTTTGACCGCGTTTTCCTTCGTTGTCCAGGCGGACCAAATCGTTTACGACGATGCGCTGGAAAACGACTGGCAGGATTGGGGCTGGGCGAGCATCAACTACAACAACACTTCACCGGTTCATTCTGGTTCCAAGTCGGTCAGCGTCACCATTACCAATGGCAGCAGTCAAGCGATCTATATTGCGCATGGAGCTTTCGATGCCAGCCTGTACACGAATCTGACGTTCTGGATTAATGGCGGGGCGACGGGCGGGCAACAGTTAAAAGTGCAGGGGCACGCCAATGGAACTGCGTTAGCCTCCACCAATCTGCCGGCCCTGGTCGCGAATACCTGGCAGCCATTCATCATTCCCCTGGCCGCCCTTGGCATCACCAATCAGCCCAACATGGATGGTTTTTGGATTCAGGACCGGATTGGTTCGGCCCAACCGACGTTTTACCTGGATGATATTTCCCTGGGCACCAATGCACTCACCGCCGGTACGAACGCAACGATTGCCATTGCGGTCGATGCTTTGGCCAATCGGCATTCCATCAGCCCTTTGATTTACGGCACGGCGTTCGCGACCTCGAACCAGCTGGCGGATTTGAATTTCACCATGAATCGTTCCGGGGGCAATTCCGAAACGCGATATAACTGGCAGCTCAATGCGCATAATCATGCAGCCGATTGGTATTTCGAAAGCATTGACGACGGAAACGCCACGCCCGGCGCCACTGCGGATGCATTCGTTGCCAACAGCAAAAACGGCGGTGCTCAAGCCATGATCACCATTCCCATGATCGGCTGGATGCCCAGGCTCGGACCGAGTCGCAGCAAACTCTGGAGTTATTCCACGAATAAATACGGCCCCCAAACGGACAGCGACATCCACAACGCACCATACAATAATCCGGATGCCGGTAATGGCATCAGCATTACCAACAATACCCACATCACCTGGAACAATCCCAATGATGCCAATTTTCCCACCAACGTTGCTTTTCAGCAGGCTTACGTGCAACACCTGCTCGGTCAGTGGGGATCCTCCACCAACGGCGGCGTGGGCTTTTACATCATGGACAACGAGGAAAGCATCTGGTTTTCAACGCAGCAAGACGTTCATCCGGTCGGCCCGACGATGCAGGAAATTCGCGATGATTTCTTCACTTATGCCAGCATGGTAAAGTCGAACGATGCCAACGCGCTGGTTTGCGGGCCGGAGGAATGGGGTTGGAACGGTTATCTGTACAGCGGTTATGACCAGCAAAATCCGGGTTACACAGATCGCGTGGCCAACGGCGGCTGGGATTACATGCCGTGGTTGTTGAATCAGATTCACCAGCATGACCTGGGCACCGGCTACCGGTTGCTCGACTATTTTACCCTCCATTGTTATCCCCAGGAGGGCAATGTCGGCGGCACCGACATTTCTCCGTCCACGGAACTGCTGCGCAACCAGTCCACGCGCGTGTTTTGGGACACGAACTACGTTGACCCCAGTTGGATCAACAACATCATAATGCTGATTCCCCGCATGAAAAGCTGGGTGGCAACCAATTATCCCGGCACAAAGATCGGCGTCACTGAATATAACTGGGGCGCGGAAACGAACATCAACGGCGCCACCGCCCAAGCCGACATTCTTGGCATTTTCGGCCGCGAAGGACTTGATCTGGCGACACGCTGGACGGTGCCGCCCACGGGCTCTCCCACTTACAATGCGATGAAGCTGTATCGCAATTATGACGGCAACAAATCCACGTTCGGCGACACGAGCATCCAGACCACCGTGCCCAATCCGGACAATCTCTCGGCCTTTGGTGCCGTCCGGACCAGCGACGGGGCCTTGACGCTCATGGTCATCAATAAGGACCTCAATAACGCCTCGCCGATCACGGCCGGTATCACCAACATCAACACCGCCGGAACAGTTCAACGCTGGCAACTGACCTCCGCCGATACCATCAATCATCTTGCCAATATCGCCCTCACCAACAGAGTCCTCAGCGACCTGCTCCCGGCCCAGAGCATTACGCTTTATGTTTTGCCCGCAACGAACAGTTTCAACCTGCAAATTGGCAACAACAGCCCTCCGGGGCAATTAGGCATCTGGCTCAACGGACAGGCCGGACAAACTTATCTATTCCAGTCATCCGCCGATTTGGTTCATTGGTCAGTCGTCAATTCCAACCTGTTTGCCAGCAATTCCGTCGAATTCTTCATGCCCACGACCAATGCCGCGCGGATGTTTTATCGCGGAGTTTTGAGCGCCCCATAGCAGCCAGGAACCGGCCAATCAGCACCATCGGGTGTCGGTCATTCTTTTTTGACGCTGAACCCTTTGAAGCTTACTGTCTTCAGCGTGGCCGTAATTTCTGCCAACATCAAATCCGCGGCGGATGCCGCGCAGTTCGTTCGTGAACAAATTCCCGACGGCGAACTTTTTGCCGGACTCGACTGGCGCATTTCGCCGGAGCCGTTTCCGCTGGATGAAGATCTGGCGAAGGAAATTGAATCGTTGGGCCGGGTGTTGCTGCAATTTTACCGCGCCGTCAACCTGCTTTACCGGCGCAGCGTGGAAGGCAAGCAACCGGCATGGATTGCAGAACTGTTGGATCGCGGCAAACCGCCCGGATTGATTGAACTCCAGCGTTCGCCGGCGTTCAAAAACGATGTCCCCCGCGTCATCCGGCCCGACATTTTGTTGACGGAAGCGGGTTTCAGAATCACCGAACTGGATTCCGTGCCCGGCGGCATCGGCCTGACGGCGTGGCTCAACAAGACGTATTGCGGAATGCGGAATGCAGAATGCGGAATGACTGGCGCACAAGACCAATCCAAAATTATCGGCGGCGGGGATGGAATGTTGCGCGGTTTTGAAGCCATCTTTGGCGCCGCGAAACAAGTTCATATTATCGTATCCGAGGAAGCCGCAACCTACCGCCCGGAAATGGAATGGCTCGCAGGCCAAATTCAAAGTTCAAAGTTCAAAGTTCAAAGTTCAAAGTTTGGGGACTTCACCGATGGCGACGCGGTCTATCGCTTCTTCGAGTTGTTCGATCTGGCGAATGTATCGAATTCGAAACGAATTTTCGAGCTGGCCACGGAAAAACGCATCCGCCTGACTCCGCCGCCGAAGCCGTTATTCGAGGAAAAGATGCTGTTTGCGCTGCTGTGGAACCGGAATTTGCGCGATTTTTGGCGTGCGGAACTGGGTGAAAGCTTCCTGTCGCGCCTGCAAAAATCGATCCCTTACACCTGGGCGGTGGATCCGGCGCCATTGCCGCCACACGCGGCGATCCCGGAGTTGAATCTTACCGACTGGCGGCAGCTGAAAACGCTGTCCCAGCGCCAGAGGGAATTGATTTTGAAAGTGTCCGGCTTTTCCGAACACGCGTGGGGCGCGCGCGGGGTTTATCTCGGCAGCGACTTGTCCCATGAAGAATGGGCGGCGGCGGTGGATCGGGCCATGGCGGGTTTTCCCACTTCGCCTTTTGTGTTGCAACGCTATGAAAAACCCAAAACCGTCGAAGCCCGTTGGTTCGATTTTGAGAAGAATGTCGTCACGCCGATGAAAGGCCGGGTGCGTTTGTGTCCTTACTATTTCGTTGCCGGTGAAGGCGACGCGGCCCGCCCGCAACCGGGCGGCGTGCTGGCAACGATTGTTCCGGCCGATAAAAAAATCGTTCACGGCATGAACGATGCTGTCCTCGCACCCTGCGCGGTGTGACGGGTGCGCGGATTTTATTGACTGACAACGCGCTTCTGGTTCACTGCCCGCAAGGCCAGATGTCTTCAAAAATCCAGCATGGAAATGCGAAGGCGACGACACCGGATCGCCGCCGCGCCGCGCTGCTCAATCTGTTGGGCGATGAGAACGCAAAGGTTTACCAGGCGGTGCGCGAGCAAATTCTGGCCGAAGGCAATGCCGCGAGCGAATGGCTGCGGCCCCATGCCTTGAGCGATGACCCTTTGTTGCGCCGGCGCATCCAGGAAATCCTCTGGCACGTGGACAAACAGACCGGTGACAATCGTTTTCTCACTTTCTGCCTCAATCACGGCGAGGAATTCGACCTGGAAACTGCCGCCTGGTTGCTGGCGCGGACGCAATTCCCCGAAATCAACGTGGAAGCGTATCAGGCGTTGCTCGACGGCTACGCAAATGCACTGCGTGAACGCATTGACCGCCACGGGCGCGCGAACGCTCTGCTGGGAAAAATCAACGATTACCTTTTCGGCGAACTTGGCTTCAAGGGCAACGAGCAAAATTACTACGAACCGGATAACAGTTACCTGAATCGTGTGCTTGACCGGCGGACGGGCAATCCCATTACGCTTTGCCTGTTTTACATGCTGCTGGCGCGGCGGCTGCGGCTGCCGGTTACGGGCATTGGCCTGCCGGGACACTTCATCTGCCGCCATCAATCCGCGTCCGGCGAGATCTTTGTGGACGTCTTCAACCACGGCCGGTTGTTGACCAAGGCTGACTGCGTCCATTACCTCGTGCGCGGCAATTACGATTTGCGCGAGGAATATCTCGCGCCGGTCAGCCCGCGCCGAATCTTTCTTCGGATTTGCAGCAATCTGCACCAGATTTACCTCGAATTGGGCTTGAAAGACGACGCCACGCGCCTGCAGCGCTATCTCGTGGCCCTCGCGCGTTGACTTGCCAAACCGCCGCCCGTGCATAAAAATAAGTCTGGTGCCAGCTTAGCTCAGCGGTAGAGCAACGGTTTTGTAAACCGTCGGTCGCCGGTTCAATCCCGGCAGCTGGCTCCATTCTCTTTTTCCTCGGTTCGACGACCCTTCGCCGGCCTACGTCAGCCAAGTTGCGGTCGTGTCATGCTGGACCCCCCGGTAACAATGCGGCGAAGATTCGGTCAGTGGCGGGTGTCCCGCTTCGATCCCGGCACCAACCTAATTCACTTGTTTTCAACATGTTAATTTAATCCAAACCCTTTGTGGGAATGACGTGTTCAATGATGTCCCAATCCTCCTTACGCGCTATAATCGCGCGGCACACCTTCTTACCGTCAGATTTGACCATCTGTTTCCCATCGCGAATGGCATGCTGGGAGCCAGATTTTTTTTGAACATTCCCTTGAAGAAATGTCTCCATTTAACAAATCGCGAATATCGTGGAAGGCGCTTTCACCGGATGGTTTTTTGCGTCGCACGCGGGAACAGTGGGCGAAAGAGATGATAAGAGTTCAAGACCTGACAAAGTATTTTGGAACGAAACGGGCTGTTGACGGAATTTCCTTTACGGTGGAACGCGGCGAAGTGCTGGGCTTCCTTGGCCCCAACGGTGCGGGTAAATCCACCACCATGCGGATGATCACCGGTTTCATCGCGCCCACCCGCGGTTCGGTGACGGTCGGCGGATTTGATATGATGGAAAATCCGATTGCCGCCAAAAAACTCATCGGCTATCTGCCGGAAAATGCGCCCGCCTACACCGACATGACGGTGCAGGGCTTCCTGGATTTCGTGGCGGAAATCCGCGGGTTGCGCGGCGAGGCCAGGACCAAGGCTGTCAATCGGGTGGTCGAACTGTGCTTCCTGGAATCCGTCCGGCATCAAAGCGTGGACACGCTTTCCAAGGGTTACCGGCATCGCACGTGTTTCGCCCAATCCATCATTCACGACCCGGACATTTTGATTCTCGATGAACCGACCGATGGGCTTGACCCCAATCAAAAGCACGAAGTGCGGCAGCTCATCCGCAAAATGGGCGAGAAAAAAGCGATTATTTTTTCCACACACATTCTGGAGGAGGTGGACGCCGCGTGCTCCCGCGCCATAATCATTGACCGCGGAAAAATCGTCGCCAACGGCTCACCGCCGGAGTTGCGCCGCAAGTCGGAATGGGCGGGCGCGGTGACTTTGCGCGTGAACGGCGTGGCGCCGGAAGCCGTGCAGGAGAAATTGAACCGACTGCGCTCGGCAAAAAAAATCACCGCGCACACGAATGGCCCGCGGGTGACGGTGACGGTGTTCCCGCGCACGGCGGGCGACGGCGATTTGACGCGCGAAGTGATTGAGGCCACGAACGGATGGCAGGTGGAGGAACTGCGCACCGAGGAAGGCCGGCTCGATGACGTCTTCCGCACCATCACCCTGCCGGATACCAAAAACTGAAATCCGAATATGAACAGTCTGGGCAATATCAAGACCATCGCCAAACGCGAGCTGCTGGCGTATTTCTCGTCACCGGTCGCCTATGTGTTTATCGTCATTTTTCTGCTGTTGAACGGATTCTTCACCTTCATGGTCGGCGGCTTTTTCGAGCGCGGGGAAGCGTCGCTGACCAATTCGTTTTTCATATGGCACCCGTGGTTTTACCTGTTCCTCGTGCCTGCCGCCGGCATGAGGCTGTGGGCGGAAGAGCGGCGCGTCGGCACGCTGGAATTGCTGCTGACCATGCCGATTGCGCCCTGGGAGGCCATTGCCGGTAAATTTATGGCGTCGTGGTTATTTCTCGGCCTGGCATTGCTCCTCACCTTTCCGGTGGTGCTGACGGTAAATTATCTCGGAAATCCGGACAACGGCGTGATTTTCGCCGCCTACGCCGGCAGCTGGCTGATGGCGGGCGCGTACCTGGCGGTCAGTTGCATTACGTCAGCCATGACGCGCAGCCAGGTGGTCAGCTTCATCCTCGCCGTGGTGGCGTGTTTGTTCCTCATCCTGGCGGGCTTTCCGCCGGTCATCAACTTGCTGCAAAACCTGACGCACGGCTGGCAATGGCTGGTGGCAGTCATTACGTCGTTCAGTGTCATCACGCACTTCAATGGATTTGAAAAGGGCGTGCTGGATTCGCGCGACGTGATTTTCTTCCTGTCGGTGATCGGCTTTTCACTGTTCGCGACCAGCGTGATTTTGCGAACGCACCGCACCACTTGATCCGGAGGCAGGATGCAAAAGAAGTCGCTTGAAACAATCTTGTATTCCTCGGCGGGCGTCGTGGTGATGCTCGTGATTTTCATCGCCGTGAACGTCATCACCGGCGCGTTTCCGGTGCGCGCGGATTTGACACAGGAAAAGGCCTACACACTTTCCGCCGGAACCAGGGCCGTGCTGAAGAAACTCGATACGCCGGTGAAAA
>Ga0335078_10014477_pt1 | contig 11694 bp, 8 predicted proteins | sample Lox_Sample_32_FD_206711 | JGI IMG/M metagenome (GOLD analysis project Ga0335078, IMG submission 206711) | Soil microbial communities from Loxahatchee National Wildlife Refuge, Florida, United States - Lox_Sample_3.2 | ecosystem: Environmental > Terrestrial > Soil > Wetlands | place: USA: Florida...
GTCATCAACGGCGGCGACGGGGCGCATGAGCATCCAACGCAGACGCTATGCGACCTTTTCACCCTCAAATCGAAGAAGAAGTCGCTCAAGAACATGAAGGTGGCGATTTCCGGCGACCTCAAAGGCAGCCGCACCATCCATTCCTTCGTCTATGCGCTGGCTCGCTTTGGCGCCACCATCGATCCGCTGCCCGCCCCAGGCATGGAATTGCCGGCGCATGTCGATCGCCGCCTGCGCGAAGAATTTCACAGCCGCATGGTGTCGAAGGACCCCGGACAGCTGCCGGGTGGCTCGATCGACGCGCTTTATGTCACTGCGGACCAGCCGCACCAGCTGTCGCTCATTCCTGATCCCGAAATCGATTACGGCTTCCTGGTGCAGAAGAAAACCGACGCGGTCTATGTCACGCGCTTTCAGAAGGAGCGCTGGACCGAGAAGGAGCGGCCATATCCGAAAATCGATGCGAAATTTTTGGGCGACGCCAAATATTCCGAGGCGAGCGTCATGCATCCGTTGCCGCGCGTCAACGAACTCGACGTCGCGCTCGATACCGACCGCCGCGCCATCTATTTCCAGCAGGCCGCTTACGGCGTGCCGGTGCGCATGGCGCTGATCTCGCTGATGCTACATCTGCACAAGAACCAATCGCTGCACAAATTCTCCGGCGGCTTCGCCAAGCCCGAGCACCCGGTCTATGCGCAGCCGATCGGCACCGGATTGCAATGCGGCAACGCCAATTGCATCACCTGCGATCCGTCCGAGAAACAATACGCCGCCAACAAATTTTACGTCATCGCCGACGAAGCGCATCAGCACATCAGGCTGCGCTGCGTCTATTGCGAGACCGACGTCGACGAGGACGCGTCCGCGAATTTCGTCGTCGCCGACACGGGACGGAAGACTTTCTCACCCGGCCTGGTCACGCTCGTGCGTAGCCCGGCCGACAGGCTCAAGCCTCTCGTCATCTATCGCGGCGAGGCCGAGGCGATTGCCGCCGGCATGGCGCCACGCGAAGCCGGTGCACACAAGGCGCGCACCGCCTAAATCGCCTCGGCGCCGTCTTTCACAAGTCACCTTCACGCTCTTAATATGGCATCGCCATGCCGCCATCGATCGACTGGACGCTCGCGCCCCAATATGCCGCGGGATTGCTGTTCGGCTATCTGTGCGGGTCGATCGCGTTCGGGGTGCTGTTGACCAGGCTCGCCGGCGCGCCCGACGTCCGCAGCGTCGGCTCAGGCAATATCGGGGCGACCAATGTCTTGCGTACCGGACGCAAAGCGCTGGCCGCAGGCACGCTCGCCGGCGATATGCTCAAAGGCACGTTCGCGGTCGTCGCCGCCGGTTATCTGTTCGGTTGGGATATCGCATTCGGCGCCGCGCTCGGCGCCTTTCTCGGTCACCTGTTCCCGGTCTGGCTCGGCTTTAAAGGCGGCAAGGGCGTCGCCACTTTCATCGGGCTATTGCTCGGCTTCGGATTATGGATTGCGTTGCTGGCCTTCGCCGTGCTGTGGCTCGCGACCGCGGCGTTGACCCGCTATTCCTCGCTCGCCGCCTTGATCGCCAGCGCCGCGACGCCCGCCGTGCTGTGGTGGACCGGCGATCGGCCGCACGCGGAATTATTTCTGGCGCTTGCGGCGCTGCTTTGGCTCATGCACCGCGGCAATATTTCCCGTCTGCTGGCCGGCACCGAAAGCAGGATCGGCAAGACATCGTCAGTCTAAAGCCGCTCGTCCTCGCGACCCCGCTAGACGCGCCGGGCGGCGGATCATGGCGACCCCGATTTTTCCCAGAGAATTCCCGAGGGCACTGCTGGATTTCCGCTTGCGCGGGAGCGACCGCGCCAAGCTGCATCGCGATATTTATCGAGACTTGTCAAAAATATCGAGATTTTCTAGAAAGCCATATGACTTCCCTTGGGTCCTCGCGCAGACAAGATGACGCGCCATCGGCCACTCTGGCCGAAAAGGCGTTCAACCTCCTGCGGGCCGACATTCTCGCGGCCAAGTTCAGGCCCGGCGACAAAATGCACGTCGAGCGGCTGCGCGAGATTTACGGTCTCGGCGCCACGCCGCTGCGCGAAGCGCTGTCCAAGCTGACCTCGCTCGACCTCGTGACTGCGGTTGGCCAGCGCGGCTTTTGCGTGGCCCCGGTCTCCACCGAAAATCTGCTCGACATCACCAAAACCCGCGCCTGGATCGAAGGCATCGCACTGCGCGCTTCGATCGCGACGGGCGACCGCCATTGGGAGGCCGAGGTGCTCGCGGCCGCGCATCGCTTGAAGCGTTGCCCCAAGAGTGCCGGCAACGGGCTCAGCGACGAATGGTACCGCGAGAACCGCGAATTCCACGACGCCCTGGTCGGGCGATGCGGCTCGCCGCAGATCATGGCGTTCCGCGCTCAGCTTTACGATCTCAGCGACCGCTATCGCCGCATGTCAGTGCAGCATGGACTCGCCGGCCGCGATTTTGATGCCGAGCATCAGCGTATCGTCGATGCCGCTCTGGTACGCGACGCGGACGCCGCAATCGCTCATACCGTCGACCATTTTGTCGAGACGACGCGGGTGATCCTTAGCAGCGACCCGCTGACGCGGCCCGATGCTGAAAGCATCGTCGCGACGTTGCGGCGCGACATCGCAGTGGGCGCCGGCGGCCTTGCCACGTCAAAACGGGATTCCATGCCGGCGTCCGACGCACGGCGATAGGGAGCATCATGCAGCTACAAGCCGAAAACATCGTCGATCTCAGCCTCGAACTCGATCCCAGGAACTTCGCGATGCGCACGCCCGCGGGATTTACCAAGGACATGCAATTCGCCATGGAGGTCATCAAAGAGCATGATGCTCCCGGCGGCGCCGGACAGATCGTGCGCGGCGTGCATATGCGTCTGCACGCGGGCAGCCACGTGGACGCGCCGGAGCACAATGTCCGGGGCGGCACGCAAATCCATCAATTGCCGCTGACGCTGTTCATCGGTGACGCGATCGTTGCCGATTTGCGCGACAAAGTGCCGGGCAAGGCCATCACCGAGAAAGACTTGGCGAACCGGCTCGACAACCGAATCCGCAAGGGCGACCGCGTGCTGCTGCGCACGGATCAGAACAATGGCTATGACGGCGGTTCCGAGACCTGGATGAAGAACTCGCCCTATCTGACGATCGCCGCGACGCGCTGGCTGATCGATAAGGGCGCGGTGATCGTCGGCTATGATTTCTACCACGGCAACGATGAGCCGGGCGCGCCCCGGGTCTTCCATAACTCGCGCACGCTCAGCGAACACGGCATCATCACCATGCCCTACCTGAAAAACCTGGATCGCATTTCCAAGGATCGCTTCACGCTGATCGGATTGCCGCTCAAGCTCATCGATGCCGAAGCATCCCCGATCCGCGCGGTCGCCTTGATCTGAGAACGTCCGGCAAATCTCGAAAAGCCTACGAGGGGAAAATGCCATGAAAGCAGCCAAGATCGTTGCCGTCTGCCTGGCCGTGCTTAGCGGCCTTTGGATGCCGGCGCGCGCGCAAGACAAATATCCGTCGCGGCTCATCACGATTGTGGTGCCGATCAGTCCGGGAACGGCGATCGATATCCTGGCGCGGCTGTACGCCGACAGGCTGTCCAGCAAATACGGCTGGCGGGTCGTGGTCGAGGATCGCCCGGGCGCCGCCGGCGCCGTGGCCGGGGAATACGTGTCGCGCGCCACTCCCGACGGTTACACGGTCATATTCGCAAATTCAGGCCTGACGTTCCTAAAATACACCAATGCGAGCCTGAAATTCGATCCGCTCACGAGCTTCTCAGGCGTCGCGATCGTCGCTCAAGCGCCCGCCGTCGTCACCGTATCGCCGCAACTCGGGGTCAACGATCTGAAGAGCTTCATCGACCTGGCGAAGGCAAAGCCGGGAACGCTCAACTACGGCTCCGCCGGCATCGGCAGCGCGACCCATCTCGCCGGCGCCTACTTTGCGCAGCAGACCGGCATTAGCCTGGTCCACGTTCCGTATACCGACAGCAATCAGATTCTTTCGGATCTGCTCGGCGGACGGATTCAAGCATCCTTCGTCCCCGGTGCGTTCGTCGCCCCGCTGCTCAAGCAGGGAAAGCTGCGCGCGCTTGCCGTCGGCGGGGATAAACCGTTGACGGAGCCGGTCGCAATCCCGACTGCGCTCTCGCAGGGCATCGATTACCGGTTCTCCACCTGGTACGGCGTGCTGGCTCCCGCGCAGACGCCGAAGGCGGTGCTCACGATGCTGCACGATGCGATTTCGACCGTCAGCAAGGACCCTGAATTGGCGGGCAGGATCGCCGCGCTGGGCTTGATCGCGCAGGACGAGGGACCCGATGCCTTCGACGCAACGATCCACAAGCAGATTGCCGATTTGACGCCCGTGCTCGACAGCATCACCAAGGCGATTTCGCAGAACTGACGCTATTCGGCGGCGACCGCTCGCGCCGGCACCACCGGCGCGCCATGGGTGTGCGGAATCTTGTCGGCAAAAACTTCGACGAAACGATCGGTCTCGCCCGCACCGGTATGCGGCTGCAACGCCTCGTCGGTATAGCTGCCCGCAGCCGGATCCGCGACCACGCGCGCCATGATGCGGCGATAGCGCCAGATCAGCCGCGCCCACCGCCCGCAGACTTTGAGAAAATCGAGCGCGCGCCAGGGATAGAACACGAGCGGACCCGCGATTGGCGTGCCGCTGCGGCGCTGTTTGCGCAGCTTTCGCCGGAAAAAGCCGAACTGCAGCGGATGCACGCCTTCGATGCGCGCCGCACCGGAGAAGATGGTGAGCGAGTCGAGAAGCTTGGTACGGTTGATGCCCGAGGCGATGCAGCGGCGCATGATCGTTTCGACGTGTTCGTCGGTGTAATAGCGCTTCCAGGCATCGGCATAGACCTGCGTCCAGGTCTCCTTCGACATCAGCGGATGCGCGGTGCAGGCATGCTCGAGATCGTATTTGTTCATGTCGGGGTCCATCGGCACCCCGCGCATGTATAGGTTCTTATGGTCCTCGGAGCCCGGCAGCGGCGTCAGATAGAAGAATTCGAGGATATCGATCGGCAGTTCCTTTTTGATGATCTCGATGTCGCGCGCGATCGTTTTCGGCGTGTCGGTCGGGAAGCCGAGAATATAGCCGGCATAGGTCATGACCTTCTGCTTGCGCCAGGCGAGCAGCATTTCGCGATACTCCCAAATCTTGTTCTGGCGTTTCTTGGCGCCCATCAGGGATTCGGGGTTGATATTCTCCAAGCCTAAGAAGATCGCGGTGCAGCCGGCGCGCGCCGCCTTTTCGATGAAGTGCGGAATGCGGTGGCACAGCGTATCGACCTGCAAGAGGAGCTTGATGTTGAAGCCGTGCCGCTCGCGCAATTCGATAAGCCGGTCGAGGATCGGCTCCCAATTGCGGTTGCGGGCGAAATTATCGTCGGTGATGAAGAATCGGGTGATGCCTTGGGAAGCATTCGCCCGCACGATGGCCTCGACGTCGTCGGGCGTACGGTAACGCGATTTCCGGCCCTGCACGTTGATGATGGTGCAGAAGCTGCACTGGAACGGACAGCCGCGCCCGGCATCGAAGCTCGAATAATGGCCGGCGATCCGCGTCACCACGTGGCGCGGCAGGATCGGATAGACCGCGGCCGCCATCTCCGGCATGTCGGACAGATAATTGTAGATCGGCTTGGCTTGGCCCGCAGCGACGTCGCGCAGCACGTCGGCCATGCGGCCTTCGGCCTCGCCGGCGAACAGATGAACGCCGAGATCGAGCGCCTCCTGCAGATCGGCCGGCAGCTTCGGCAGCATCGAGATGCAGCCGGAGACGTGAAAGCCGCCCATGACGACGGTCAGCCCGCGGGCGCGGAAGTTTCGGGCGAGATCGAGCGCGCGCGGAAACTGGTTTGATTGCACGCCGACCAGCCCGACCATGCCCGCACCCGCCGCGCGGATGCGTTTTGCCACGCCGTCGACGTCGACGATGGTGTTGCATTCGTCGCAGGCCTCGACCGTGAGGTCGACGTCGGGACCGAGCGCGCGGTTTTGCGCGCATTCGACGATCAACCCGTGGACGCTTGCCAGACTGTTGGAGGGGATAAGCGAGCGCAGCCACTGAATGACATAGCCGTCGCGGTCGTAATGCGACGGCTTGATCAAGGCGACGTGAAACGTGCGCTTGGTCAAGTTTCCGTGCAACGCAGACCCCCAATAGCGCAGGAAATGGCGGACCGCCCCCCGAAGCCGCACCGCGGCGCGACTCTGCGGCTTTGGCGGCCGCTTTGCAACATATACCTTTTAGCCCTCCCCGACTTCGCGGTCTGATTGTAGGCTATGGTTCGGCAATCGGCGTCGGGGGCGTCTTGAGCGAGGCAACAAAACCCATCCGGCTGACGGATGAGCAGCGGCTCGACTGGCTGCGGCTCATCCGCAGCCAAAACGTCGGCCCCCGCACTTTTCGCGCCTTGGTCAATCATTTCGGCGGCGCGCAAGCGGCGCTGGAAGCACTGCCCGGACTGGCGCGGCGCGGCGGCGGCAGTGGAGCACCGCAGGTCTATTCGCGCGACGAAGGCTTGCGCGAAATCCGAGCCACGCAAAAACTCGGCGCGCGTTTCGTGGCCATTGGCGAAGCCGATTATCCGCGGCGGCTGCAAATGATCGATGACGCGCCGCCTTTGATCACGGTCCGCGGCCATGCAGCCGTGCTGACGATGCCGCTGCTCGCGATCGTCGGTTCGCGCAATGCATCGGCGGCTGGTGCCAAGATCACCCAGCGGCTTGTTCACGGGCTCGCCGAGGCGGGATTTGCCATCGTCTCCGGACTGGCGCGCGGCATCGACGCCGCAGCGCACCGCGCCAGCCTCGAGGCCGGAACGGTCGCGGTGCTCGCGGGCGGCCAGGACCGGATCTACCCGCCCGAGCACATCGACTTGCTCGACGCCATTTTGCCGGCAGGCGTCGCGCTCACCGAAATGCCGCTCGGCTGGGAGCCGCGGGCGCGCGATTTTCCCCGGCGCAACCGGCTGATTTCCGGACTGGCGCTCGGCGTCATCATCGTCGAAGCCGCCAAGCGGTCCGGCTCGCTGATCACGGCGCGGCTCGCGCTCGAACAGGGCCGGGAAGTGTTCGCGGTGCCGGGCTCGCCGCTCGATCCGCGCGCCGAGGGCACCAACAGCCTGATCAAGCAAGGCGCCACGCCGGTCACCGAAGCCGCCGACATCATCGCCGTGCTGCAGCCGATCATGGGACTGGAGATGCCAGCGCGCGAGCCTGAACGTGAGGAGGAGATGGCAGGCGCGCTGCCCGTCGAACCGGCGCCGGACGAGCGCAGCCGGATCGTAGGGCTGCTAAGCCCTACGCCGGTCTCGATCGATGATTTGATCCGACTGTCGCAGAGCTCGCCGCGCGTGGTGCGAATGGTGCTGTTGGAGCTGGACATCGCCGGCCGGCTAGAACGTCACGGCGGCGGCCTGGTGTCGCTGCTGTAGGCCTACAGAGAATCGGCAAGCTCGCTGAAAATCAGCCTTTGGCGATCTCGTCGGCTTCGATCCGCGCCATTTCCAAGAGGTAGCCGAGCGTGTCGAGGCCGTTGCGCCGCGCGATCCGCGCCAGCTCTTGCGTGAGGGCAGCTATGTAGTGCGCCACGCTATCGGGGGTTTCCTCGCCATCGCCCCCGTTCAGCTCGTCTCGGTCCGACATTGGTTCTGCAACGCTACGCGTTCGAAGCTGGCGCACATCTGACCCTCGTGGGATCCGGCTAACTTCAACCCTACGTATACTAAAACGTTTACGTGTTTACAAATACAACTGATACGTGCATGTCAATTGCATCGATATTCTGCCCCGATTGGTGCGCGATCGACCGCTATCGGCAGGCGCCATTCCGCCGGTAACGATTTGACAGGTGGGGTTGCATTACCCATGTTCCCGGCGGCCGCCCCGCCGCATGGCGTGGGTTGAAAAGGTAAAAAGGCCATTAAATCATTGGGTTATCATGCATCTTGTGCTAGTGGAATCGCCTGCCAAGGCGAAAACGATCAATAAATACCTGGGTAAGGGCTACGAAGTCCTGGCTTCGTTCGGCCATGTCCGCGACCTGCCGGCCAAGAGCGGTTCGGTCGAGCCGGACCAGGATTTCCGCATGCATTGGGAGGTCGATCCCAAGGCGCAGAAGCGGCTCAACGACATCGCCAAGGCGGTTAAGGACGCCGACAAGCTCATTCTTGCCACCGACCCCGACCGCGAGGGCGAGGCGATCTCCTGGCACGTGCTGCAGATTCTGAAGGACAAGAAGGCGCTGAAAACTCAAGCGGTCGAGCGGGTGGTGTTCAATGCCATCACCAAGCAGGCGGTCACTGAGGCCATGGCGCATCCGCGCGCCATCGACCAGGCTCTGGTTGACGCCTATCTCGCGCGCCGTGCGCTCGACTATCTCGTTGGCTTCACGCTGTCGCCGGTGTTGTGGCGTAAATTGCCCGGCGCGCGCTCGGCTGGCCGCGTGCAGTCGGTGGCGCTGCGGCTCGTCTGCGACCGCGAGCTCGAAATCGAAAGATTCGTCAGCCAGGAATATTGGTCGCTGGTCGCCACCCTGGCGACGCCACGCCAGGAGACTTTCGAGGCGCGGCTTGTCGGCGCCGACGGCAAAAAGGTGCAAAGGCTCGATATCGGCTCGGGGACGGAGGCGGAAGCCTTCAAGCAGGCGCTCGAGACCGCCGCCTTCACCGTCGCTTCGGTCGAGGCGAAGCCGGTCAAGCGGCACCCCTACCCGCCCTTCACCACGTCGACCTTGCAGCAGGAGGCAAGCCGCAAGCTCGGCTTTGCCCCGGCGCATACCATGCGCGTGGCGCAGCGGCTCTATGAAGGCGTCGATATCGGCGGCGAGACCGTCGGGCTGATCACCTATATGCGTACCGACGGCGTGCAGATCACCGAGGAGGCAATCCCGGCGGTGCGCCGGGTCATCGAGCAGGACTACGGCAAGAACTATCTGCCGCCGGCGCCGCGCCGTTACGAAACCAAGGTAAAAAACGCGCAAGAAGCGCACGAGGCTATCCGCCCCACCGACCTGTCCCGCCGTCCGCGCGATACCAGAAGCTTTCTCGATGCGGATCAGGCCAAGCTCTACGAGCTGATCTGGCTGCGCACGGTCGCGAGCCAGATGGAATCCGCCGAGCTCGAGCGCACCACGGTCGACATCGAGGCCAAAGTGGCGAGCCGCCTGCTCGAGCTGCGCGCCACCGGGACCGTAGTGAAATTCGACGGCTTCCTCACGCTCTATCAGGAGGGCCGCGACGAGGATCCGGACGACGAGGAATCCCGCCGGCTGCCGCAGATGAGCGAGGGCGAACGGCTGGCGAAGCGCTCGATCGCCGCCGATCAGCATTTTACCGAGCCGCCGCCGCGTTATTCGGAAGCCTCGCTGGTCAAGCGCATGGAAGAGCTCGGCATCGGCCGGCCTTCGACCTATGCCTCGATCCTGCAAGTGCTCAAGGACCGCAAATATGTGCGGCTCGACAAGCGCCGGCTCGTGCCAGAGGACCGCGGCCGCATCGTCGTCGCCTTCCTCGAAAGCTTTTTCGCCAAGTATGTCGAGTACGACTTCACCGCGGGGCTGGAGGAACAGCTCGACCTGATTTCCAACAGCGAAGCGGCCTGGCGCGACGTGCTGCGCGATTTCTGGCGCGACTTCATCGGCGCCATCGACGAGACCAAGGATTTGAAAATATCCCAGGTCATCGATGCGCTCGATGCGCTGTTAGCGCCGCATCTGTTTCCACCCCGCGCCGACGGCAGCGACCCGCGGGTCTGCCCGACCTGCGGCAACGGCCGGCTGTCGCTCAAGCTCTCCAAGTTCGGCGCTTTCATCGGCTGTTCGAACTATCCGGAGTGCCGCTACACCCGCGCTCTGTCGTCGCAAGCCGAGGGTTCGCCCGATATCGGCACCAAGAAGCTCGGGGTCGATCCGGCGACCGGACTCGACGTTACCGTGCGCTCGGGCCGGTTCGGGCCTTATCTGCAGCTCGGCGAGACGGAAAAGGGCGGCGAAAAGCCCAAGCGCGCCGGCCTGCCGAAGGGAGTGGCACCCGACGAAATCGATCTCGACCGCGCGCTTGCGCTTCTGTCGCTGCCGCGCGAAATCGGCCGTAGCCCCGAGGACGGCGAGCCGATCGTTGCCGGCCTTGGCCGCTTCGGGCCCTTTGTCCGCCACGGCAAGATCTACGCCAATCTCGATTCCCCGGAGGAAGTCTTCACCGTGGGGCTCAATCGCGCGGTGACGCTGATTGCCGAGAAAAAGGCCAAGGGTCCGCGCCGCCGCTTCGGCGCCGATCCCGGGCGCGCACTCGGCGACCATCCGACCAAAGGCGGCGCCATCGTCGCCAAGAAGGGCCGCTACGGGCCCTATGTCAGCCATAACGGCGTCAACGCGACACTGCCGGCCGACAAGACCCCCGAGACGATTACGCTGGAAGAGGCCGTCGCGCTGCTCGACGCGCGCGCCGAGCGCAATGCGCCCGCTCCGCATGCGCGGCCGCGCAAGGCCAAACGGCCCTCCCCCGGCACCGCGCATCACATCAAAGCCACGGGCAAGAAGCCGGCGGCGCGGTCCAATAAACCCGCCGGCAAAACCCGCAAGACGACGCACGCTGCCGAATAATCACCATGTAAGGTGCCCCAGGGCCGAGTGGCCCATGAGTGGCCTATGAACCGCCTGCCCTCCCGCGACGAGCTCGTCGCTTTCATCCGCCAACGCAGCGGCAAGGTCAGCACCCGCGAGATCGCGCGCGCTTTCGGCGCCAAGAATGCCGACCGCGCCGCGCTTAACCGCATGCTGCGCCAGCTCGCCGACGAGGGCTTTATCGACCGCCGCCGCAAGCGGCTGCACCACGCCGGCACGCTGCCGCCGGTCGTGCTTGCCGACATCACCGGCCGCGATGCCGACGGTGAGCTTCTGGCCCGTCCGACCGAATGGGACGAAGAAGCCCACGGCGCGCCGCCGGTCATCCGCATCGCCACGCCGCGGCGCCCCAAGCCGGGCGAAGTCGCCGGCGTCGGCGACCGCGCGCTGATCCGCCTCGAAGAGACGCCCGATGAGGAGACCAGCGGCCGGGTCATCAAACTGATCGAGCGCGCCAAGCATCGCACGCTTGGCATTTTCCGCGGGCTGCCCGCCGGCGGCGGCCGGCTGGTGCCGATCGACAAGAAGCAGCTCGGCCGCGAGCTCAGCATTCCCGCGAACGCCACGGCCGGCGCGGTCGACGGCGATCTCGTCGCAGTCGAGGTGGCGCGCCACGGCCGGCTTGGTTTACCCGCCGGCACCGTGGTCGAACGGCTCGGCTCGCTCAAGAGCGAACGCGCCGTCAGTCTCATCGCCATTCATGCCCACGATATTCCTCATACTTTTTCGCGCGCGGTGATCGAGGAGGCAGACGCGGCGCGTGCGGCATCGAAGTCAGGCCGCGAGGACTGGCGCCACGTCCCCTTCGTCACCATCGATCCGCCCGACGCCAAGGATCACGACGACGCGGTGCACGCCGTGCCCGATCCGGACCCGAAGAATGCCGGCGGCCATATCGTCAGCGTCGCCATCGCCGATGTGGCGCATTATGTGCGGCCGGGTTCGGCGCTCGACCGCGAAGCGGTCAAGCGCGGCAATTCGGTCTATTTCCCCGACCGCGTCGTGCCGATGCTGCCGGAGCG
>Ga0335078_10014478_pt1 | contig 11694 bp, 13 predicted proteins | sample Lox_Sample_32_FD_206711 | JGI IMG/M metagenome (GOLD analysis project Ga0335078, IMG submission 206711) | Soil microbial communities from Loxahatchee National Wildlife Refuge, Florida, United States - Lox_Sample_3.2 | ecosystem: Environmental > Terrestrial > Soil > Wetlands | place: USA...
AAACTGCCGCGCCCAATAGCCCGCGCGCAGCAAGTCCCCCTCGATCATGCGGAATCCTTCCATGAAACCGACCATCACCTGCGTTCCGGCCAGCAAAGTTCCGCCGAGGCCAAGAAAGAACCATCTCCACGGATGCACGGTGTGACGAACGAAATACTCCGCCACTACGCTTGAACTCCCCGGAGGGAGAATCAACGTGAGTCGAATCGGAATTTCTCGCAGCGCATCGGCGAAGTGAGAAGTCCCGCCAAAGAGGCCGAGCGCCAAGAGAAGCAAGGGGAAAAATGCCAAAAACATGTTGAATGCGATGGCCTGGCAGAGAGTCACGCAATCCGGAAACAATCGGCCCGGCGCTCGCAGAAGGTTCGTCAGGACCGCCCCAAGTTTCATTGGCAGCGATTATAAGGGAAGCATCGAGAACTGCGAATGCACTTTGCGTCGCGATGGATCCGGCGTGCCTTGCCCGGCGCGACTGCGCACGGTAAACTGCCGGCACCATGTCGTCGCCTTCAAAGACAACGAGTCGCAGTGAAGAAGTGGTTCGCAAGCACCAGGAGTATTTGTGGCCCGCGGTCACGAATTACTATCGTGAGCCTCTGGTCGCCGATCACGCCTCGATGCAACACGTCTGGGACATCGAAGGTAACCAATACCTCGACTTTTTTGGGGGTATTCTGACTGTGGGCGTTGGGCATTGTAATCCGAAGATCGCCACGAAAATCAAAGCGCAGGTCGACAAGCTCCAGCACACCTCGACGCTTTACCCGAACGAAGCGATCGTCGCGCTTGCAGAAAAGCTCGCGCAGATTACGCCGGGTAAGCTGCAAAAAAGTTTTTTCACGAATTCCGGTACGGAAGCGAACGAGGCTGCGATTCTGCTCGCCCGCATGGCGGGTCCGAGTTACGACGTCATCGCGTTGCGCCACGCCTACTCGGGATCATCAACGCTCGCCAAAAGTATGACGGCACAAGCCCCTTGGCGCAAAGGCGGCGTGATCAGCGTGGGCGTCGCTCACGCGATCAACCCGTACTGCTATCGCTGCCCGCTGAAATTGAAGTATCCGGATTGCGGCGTTGCATGCGCGAACGATGTGGAAAACTTGATTCAGACGGGCACGAGCGGGTCGATCGCGGCGTTCATCGCTGAACCGATCCAAGGAGTGGGCGGGTTCATCACGCCACCGCCCGAGTACTTCAAGATCGTGTATCGGATCGTCAAGAATTACGGCGGCCTTTTCATTTCCGATGAGGTGCAAACCGGCTTTGGACGTACCGGAAAGAAATGGTTCGGCATCGAACAGTGGGAAGTGACGCCCGACGTCATCACCTGCGCCAAGAGCATGGGCAACGGCGTTCCCGCGGGAGCAACGATTACGACCTCCGAGCTCGCCGCGAAGTTCCAGGGCTTGACGATTTCCACGTTCGGCGGCAATCCGGTGACGTCCGTGGCCGTGCGCGCAGTGATCGAAATCATTGAGGAAGAAAATCTACGCGAAAACGCCCACGCCATCGGAAACTACTTCCGGCAACAGCTCGAAGAACTCAAAGAGAAATATCCGCTGATAGGCGATGTGCGCGGCATGGGAATGATCCAGGCTCTAGAACTGGTCCGCGACCGCCAGACAAAAGAACCTGCCCCGACCGAGACAGTAGAATTGATGGAACGGGCGAGGGCCAATGGCCTTCTGATCGGCAAGGGTGGGCTTTACGGCAACGTGATTCGCCTCTCCCCGGCACTCAATATCTCCAAGTCCGATGTCGACGAAGCGATCCGCCTCCTCGACAAGTCGTTCTCAGAAACGCAGTCCTGATTAGCGCATCTGCGGCCGCGCACCCTGATGTATTCTGCTGATCGATGCGAACCCCTCGGGAAACGGCGTGCCAAGTGAGCCGCGCCCTCGGTCTCGCGATTGCTTTGGCGCTATTCTCTCCACTGCTTTTTTCCGGCAACGACGAAGCGGAAGGTCAAAGCGCCAGCACCATCCATTGGAAGCCGGTGACCGAGGCACAAGTGAAACTGGACGATAAAACTCCGCTCGGATGGAATGTCTTTGAGCCCGATAAGAAGGAGAAGAAGGCCAAGCGATTAGCGAACACCGTGCTCCTCCTCCTGGGACACCGTTATCTCTACCTCGATTTCGATGCGCGCTTCGTTTACGAAGTACCGCGCGCAAGTCTGCACGCACAGGGGCAGGATTTCGAAACCGCCGATCCGCCCGCCGATCTACACGAGATTCCGAGCACCGATTGGACTCTGCGCGACGTGGGCCCGGCGGAATTGATTCGATTCACTCTCGGTGACTACGGGCGAACCGTGGAAGTTTCATTGCCGCATCCGCCCGATATGCGGCCCTTCTACTGAGCGCGAGCAACGGTGGCGTCTTTGCGGCTCGCCACGCTGCGCCAGATCATCCAGCTGACGGTTCCGATCATCCCGATCCAACCGATCACGCGCACGAAATGCGCGATCTGCGTATCGTGAGCGAGCAGACCGAGCCTGCCAAAAAGATAATTCCAGTCATGGATTACGTAGTCGCCGTCGCCAACGGTCAGCAGCGGGAGTTCTTGGGCCCGCGCGTCAGCCATGTAGGTCGCCGTTGGCAAGAGCTGCTCGAAGAAGAAAAAGAGACAGAAACACGTCCCTTGGACTTCGCGTTGGAATAGGAAAAATGTGGCCAGCATCAGCGGGACGCTCAGCTGCAGAAGCGTACCCCCGGCGACAGCGAGGAATTCACCAAACCAGCGGAACAAAAGATGTCCCCCCTCATGAATCGGTATGAACACGAGATCGATCATCAGCATCGGGCCGCTTCCCTGCGCCGCTTGCAGCAGGAACAACCCGTAAAATAGACAGGCGACGACCAGCGCAGCGATGGGAACGGTCTTCCATCGCTCCTGCAGCGGCTCAAGAAACGGGAATCGCTCGGTCCAAGCCTCGGGGAGATACATGCGCTCTCTTTTACGAGAGTAGCATCGGCAAAGTTTGCAGAAGGTTATGGAGAGAATCGATGCTTCGTGGAATGCAACCCCGAAAGTAGAGGAATCTAGGGACTCGAAATTCCAGAGATCCACGGGATGCCGACGAGGCCGCCTTGCACCTTGATGTCGACAATATCGCCAGAGTGATAGCTGTCGAAATCGCTTCGACTAATCGAAATGTGTTCAAGGCGGTGATCCTCGCGCCACGACGTCACAACGAGCCGCCGGATGGGCAGTGCTCCGGCCATCGCGAACTTCCCCACCACGCGCTCTTGCTCGATCTCTGGCTTCCCGTGATCGAGTGCGCCGTTGAGAACTAACAGCACCGCCAGAAGCCACGGAATTGGCACAAGCCCATAGTAGATCCGCTTCATGGCCTCGACTTCGGCGTGCCGAAGCGCGCGCCGTTCCAGCCAAATCGCGAGGCCAAGCGTAGCGAAGAAAAGGACACCGATGAAAATGAATACGCCGTCAAGCTCGAGAGGCGGATAGCGCACGCTGGCCGCGACGAAAGCCAGTGCGCCCAGGACAAATATGGCTGTGCGGTTCAGCAGCCGTTTGCGCAGCGACAATTCGGCGCCCGCGGAACTGAGTCCGCACGCGTCACAGATGTCCGCGCCCCGCTCCGCTCCACAGTTCAAGCAGCGCGTCATTTCGCGGGCCGAATGCTCGTGGGAGGATTATTCAGGCAGACCATATTTTCATCGCGGCCATTGGCAAGTAGCTGGCAATCGATCTCCTGCGCGCTTCGCACGGCTTGATCATACGTGGAGCCGGCGGCCGTGGCGCAGTGCGTCGAACCTTTGAACGTCACGCATACTTCGTATCGCTCGCGCATCTGCTGAAAAGACGAATACGCGAGCACTCCAATCAGCGCCACTCCGCCGATGGCCATGATCCAACGAACGCGATGTGATTTCTGAGTTTCCACGACGTGCCAGACTCCTCCCTCGACTTTATTTTCCGCTCGCCTCGCCGCGCCGCGCCAGTTCATCGCGAATGAGTTTTCTTAGATGCGGCGCAAGTCCTTCGAGGCGAGAAATGTCCTTGAGATCGCGCAGTGTGAGGTGCGGCAAGAACGCACGAACGGAACAAGCCAGCGCGTGTGGGTGACGAACAAGGGCAACCCTCACATTGTACTGGCACGACCATTTCCGATGCTGCGCAATGGCGACTACCACGCGTTCTGCTACTCCTGACTTTGCCAGCACCTTAAGAACTTGGCTCTCGGTCAGAAATGCGTTATCGAGGGTCAATTTGATGGCCTGCGCATGTCCCTCCGCCAAAATCGCTGCCGCCACGCGCGAAGGTCCTCTTCTCGCCAGCGTGAGTTTCTCGCCCACCGGTAGATGAGGCACCCGCGTCAGAATTACTTCTTCCGCTACGCGCCGGATGTCGGCTGGCGCCGATGGCAACAAACTCAGCCGCACCAAATCAAATAAGAACAGCTGGCGCACGGCAGCAAGCGCAAAGCGTTTTGGTGTTTTGGGGTGCCGCGCCAATCGAAGCCGCACCGCCTCGCTCGCACTCCACTTGCCGGCGCAGGCCACAGCGTTCAATACGGCGGCAGGCAGGTCGAGGCGCTCGAGCATCGAAGTCACTTCCGGCTCTTCGATGTTTGGATTTTCCAGCGCCGCCAGCAAGATTTCTTCATTCTCCTCGTGGATGAGGGACTGGAGTTGCTCGCGCGGAGCGGTTCGCGCTCGCTCGAGTCGCTCCTCGATTTCAGGCAGCATTGCCCTTTGCGCTAGCGAGTCGCGTCGCCATCCGAACCGCAGCCTCGCCCGGCGTCATCTCCGGATGCACCACCGTGGCGCGCGGCACGCTTTTTTTCAGCTCCGCTTCAAGGACTGCGTCGAGAAATTTCGAACGACCATGCACACCGCCGCTTTTCGCGAGCAAAAAGTCGCGCTCGTGCCATCCGATTTCCCGTGCCACGGTCGCGGCGAGCTCTGCCAGCGCCGCTGCAGCGCCGTTCATGATTTCCTGGCCCACTGGGTCGCCCTTATCGGCCAAATCTGCAACCAGGGGGAACGTCTTGGGGAAGACGTCATCGGGATTCTTCGCGATTGCCTCGGAAAGCGTGTCCCACCCTCGGCTCTGGTGAAGTTTGAAGAGGCGCTTCGATAGTTCGGTGGCCGGGCCTCGCGACTCTTCCGCAAGTATCACCGCCCGAACGGCCCGCTTGCCGATATCGAACGCGCTCCCCTCATCGCTCACCCATGGACCTCGACCCCCAGCTCGCGCCGCTCGCCCTGCCAAATCTCGAGCGAACGCCGCTGAACCCGTACCCGCGAGCAGAATCATCCCTTCGCCGGATCCAAATGCGGCCTCCAGCGCAATCTCCAAATCCGTCGTGACATGAATCGCCGCATTCGGAAAGCTACCCTGAAAAAACGTTGTAACGCGCCGGACAACTCCCTGCCTCCCCGCTCCGCCCAGCCCCGCGCATACCGCGCTTACCTGTCCTGAGTTTGCCTTCGCCTTCGCAAGCACCAGGTCTGCCGCCTCGCTGAGCGCAAACCATGCCCGCGCGTATCCTGTCCGCAGGGGGTTCGAAGGACCGGCTGTCGCTCGCGCGACGACATTCCCGTCTTGACCGGCAAGCACGCATTCTGTTTTCGATCCGCCGCCGTCGAACCCAAGCAGATACGAAACATCCTTGGACGTTTGGTGCATCGCTCTCCTTTAGCGCGCTTGACAGCTCTTAAACGCGGCGGTTAGCATCGCGCGACTTCTGCGGCGATGCGAATCAGCACAATCGACCTTGCCATCATTCTGCTGTATCTCGCCGGAATCACATTCTTTGGCATTTATCTGCGCCGGGGCCAGCAAACTCTCCGAGACTATTTTCTTGGTGGACGTTCTGCTCCATGGTGGGCGATTGCCTGCTCGATCGTCGCCACTGAAACTTCGACTCTCACCATTATTGGTACGCCGGCAATCGCTTACGACGGCAACTTGGGATTTCTTCAGCTCGTATTGGGTTACTTGGTCGCCCGGGTGATTCTATGCGTGGTCTTGGTCCCCCAGTATTTCCAGGGCGAATTCTACACGGCCTACCAGCTTCTCGAAAAGCGGTTTGGGACTCGCCTCAAACGCGCTGCTGCGGTTGTGTTTATGGCTACTCGCCTTCTGGCGGAAGGGGTACGAATCGCGGCCATCGGCAAAGTAGTGAGTGTCGCGTTGGGGACGGGCGACCGCTGGTCGATCGCAATCGTTGCGGCTCTAACTCTGATTTACACGTTCGAAGGCGGCATGAAAGCCGTGATCTGGACCGATGTCGTGCAACTGGCGCTGTATCTCACCGGCGCGATAGTCGCCTTCTTCCTACTGCTGCACCGAATTCCCGGAGGATGGCACGCGGTATCCCAGATCGCTGCCGCGAACGGCGAGAAGCTGCGGGTATTCGACTTCGCCTTTAGTTTGACTCGCCGCTACACGTTTTGGGCTGGGGTCATCGGCGGCACATTTCTCACCATGGCCAGCCACGGCACTGATCAAACGATGGTGCAGCGCCTGCTGGCCGCCCGCTCCGAGCACGATAGCAAGAGGGCGTTGCTGGCAAGCGGGGCGATTATTTTCGTACAGTTCGCGCTGTTCCTCGTGATCGGCGTAATGCTCTTTGCGTACGCACGGCACGCGCCGCTTCCGGTTCCGGGCGGCGACACCGATCGCATCTTCCCCGAGTTCATCGTGCGGCAAATGCCCATCGGACTTTGCGGACTCGTGCTGGCCTCGATCTTTGCCGTGGCCATGTCCAACGCCAGCGGATCGCTGAATTCGCTCGCTTCCTCCAGCATGATCGATCTGGGCGCTGCCCGGACATCGCGTTCGCCACAAGAGCAGCTTCGCGTCTCCCGCTCTATAACTCTGATATGGGGTATTGCGCTCGCTGCCCTCGGTTTGGCGCCCTGGAGCCACGTGCTCGAAGCCGGACTCACGATCGCGTCCATCACATACGGCGGCTTGCTCGGCGTTTTCTTGCTTGGCACATGGAATTGCCGTTCGAACGAAACAGGCGCAATTGTCGGCCTTGTCGCGGGAATCGTGACCATGATCTCGGTGCGATTCTGTACCCCACTGGCATTTACTTGGTACGTTCTGGCTGGCACCATCGTGACCTTCGCCGTCGGATCGACGGCGAGCTTCCTCTCGGGTGGGCCGGAAACCGCCGCTTAGTCGCTCCCGGTCCGCACCTCATTACCATCTGTGTACTCCGAACCGTGAAGTCCTATTGGCTTTGACGTTTCCGCCCGCAAAGATCGAAAGCGCACTTGCTCCGGTTGCCCGGGTGCGTTTCAGCTCGTATAGGCAATTTGAAGCGCGATAAGAGTCTGACCCCATGATCGTCCCTCTTTCACACGAAAATCTGCGCGGCCGCCGCTGGCCGTGGGTCACGATCACAATCATCGCGCTATGCAGTGTTATTTTCCTTTTCACCAATGGCCGCATGGATCGCGAGCTCGCGCAAACGGGCACGATCCGGCTGCGAATCCTCATTCTGAGCGCCCGGTTTCCCGACGCGCCAATGACTCCCGATGCCAAGGAAATGGTGCAGGCTTTCCGGCTGCAGCACGAGAACATTTACCAGGAAATGGCCACGCCCTCGACGCCCGAGCTCGCCGCCGAGTGGGATTCCTTTCTGCCTACGAAAGATCTCGTGCCGCAAGACGCGAACGCCGAAATGGGTCGGCTGTGCGCTCAACTCACGCAGTCGCAGAGTGGCTCCATTGCTTGGGATTACGCATTCCACCCCGTTCACGCGTTCCTTTGGACGTACATCACCGCCACATTTCTTCACGGCGGCTGGATGCATTTGATTTTCAACATGTGGTTCTTCTGGCTCGCTGGAACGATCCTCGAAGACTTGTGGGGACGCGCGATCTATCCCATCTTTTATCTCCTCGGCGGCGCGTTGGCCTGGGCCGTACATGGAATCGTCTTTCCGCATAGCCTGCTCCCTGCACTCGGGGCATCGGGCGCGATTGCAGGATTGATGGGAGCATTTCTCGCGCGCTTCCCTAAGACACGCATTCGGCTCGGCTGGGTGATTTGGGTCCGAATCGTCAAATTTTACGTTCCGGCGTACATCATCCTTCCCCTGTGGCTCGCCTTGCAGATTGTGCCGGGAATCTTCTCGCGGGCCATCGGCATGGACTCCGGCATCGCCTACTGGGCTCACATCGGAGGCTTTGCGTTCGGCGCGCTGGGAGCTGTTTTGCTGCGCGCCACAGGCGTCGAGCAGTCTGCCGATAGGGCGATCGAGTCAAAAGTGAGTTGGACCGCCGATCCTTTGATCGTTCGCGCTACGGATTGTCTCGCGGAGAACAACGTCGAAGGCGCGATCTCGGCGTTGCGCCAACAGGTGAAGGAAAAGCCGGATTCGATCGACGGTTGGGACCTCTTGCTGAAAGCGCAGCACCGCAAGCAGTACATGGAGGGCCAGAAGGAAAGCCTTGCCGCCCTCTGCCGGTTGCACGTAGCTTCAGGAGAGTTCGCAACGGCCGCCAGCGAATACGAATGGTACAAGAACGTGGGCGGCACAAAGCTGCCCCGCGGCGTCTGGCTAGAACTCTGCAGGTATCTTGAACGCGAACAGCGCTGGCAGCTCGCTGCTGACGAATACGAAAAACTTGCGGAAGCCAATCCGACCGAGCGCGCTGGCGTCTCCGCGCTCGTCGCCGCAGGCCGCATCTGCGCGACAAGGCTTAACGAACCCGCTCGCGCCGAACAGCTCCTAAGCGCCGCAGCAGCATCGCCCGTGCCGCATTCCGATCTTGACGCGGTAATTCAGGAAAACCTCAAGCTCTCTGCCGCTGCCACGCCCCAACCCGGCGCCTACACGCGCTAGCCAGGATAGCTGCCGCGCCTTACAAGGATTTCCGTTCAAGCAAAACAATCGTAAGAGCGAACAGCGCAACGGCGAAGACCGCGGTGGACCAAATGGGCCACCACGAGCGGACCATCCGGTTTCGAACGAAGTCGTCCGAGAGCGTTTGCAGCTCGGAAACCTTTGGCAACAAACGATAAGCCCAATCGACAATCAAGCGCCCAACACCAGACCGAACTAACGGGTAATACCACTCTTGTCGGTGGCTCAGAAGCGGCGAGAGAAACCAAATCGCGACTGTACTGACGATCGGCAGCGCAACACCCTTTTGAATCAGCGTCGCAAGAGAGGTGATCCCGAGCAACGCTGCGAAACTTAGGCTTTCGAGCAGCAGGGCCACGCCCATCGGCCACGTGGCCACTCCCGTTCTGAGCCACAATTTGAAGGCGAGGGGCCCGGTCGCAATCCCAAATGTCATGGCGTAGAGCGTCACGCAACCCCCAGCCCGGCCGAGGAGGATACGCCAGCGCGGCGTCGATTTTGAAAATAGGAGCTCCAGCCATCCCTTTTCCAAAATCGACACGAGAACAGGTGCGGCCGCGAAAATCGCCAGCAAAATCCAAAGCACTCCGCTCGCATCGACAACTGACACCAATACCGATGGCACTGCGAAGGCGCTCGGGGCAATGGGCAGTGTGCCCAGCGAAACCGTGGTGCCTCCGCCTGGCAGGGCGCGAACTTTGACCACAAGACAGAACAGCGTCGCCGCGAGCGCCGCCACACCCAGTAACACCAGCCCGACTCGGCGGCTGAAACACTCCCGTAGCGCATCCAGATAAGCTGTCAGCATACTTGCTCTCCGCTCACGACCTGCAAAAACAATTCTTCTAGGGTCAGCTTGATCGGCTCGACCGCCTCGATCTCAGCCGGCACGGCTCGAATCCGATCAATCAATGCATTCAGGTGCGCGACATCGTGCGGCCTGAAGCGCAATGTTCTTCCCTGCCAATCACGAGCTGACTCGAGTGTTCCCAAAACGGATCTGGCTGCTGCCTTAACGCGGTCATCTGTATGCCCCACCCGCAGATAGTATTCGCCCGTGCCGCTCGTGCATTCGGAAGGCGTGACCCTACGCGCCACTTGCCCTTTGTTCAAGATTACGATTCGATCGCAAACCAGTTCGATCTCCGAGAGTAAATGCGAGTTCAGAAAAATGGTTTTGCCTTCTGATCGCAGGGAAACCAACAAATCGCGCACATCCTTTCGGCCAAGGGGATCCAATCCATCAGTCGGTTCATCCAGGAAAAGAATATCGGGATCGTTTACGAGGGCTTGCGCCAATCCGAGCCTTTGTTGCATGCCCTTCGAATAGGCTTTCACCGGCTTGTCGACGCCCCCAAGCCCCACCCGTTCGATGAGCTTCGGGATGCGATGACGGAGCGCGTCCGCACCCACGCGATTCAATTCGCCCATGTAGCGAAGGAAGGATTCCGCTTTGAAGTAGTCGGGCAAACGCATGTGTTCCGGAACATATCCGATCCGTTGCCTAATCTTGGGATCCCTCGATGAACCACCAAGTACACTCGCGGAGCCGCCGGATGGTTTTGTGAGACCCAGCAGGATTTTTACAAGAGTCGTCTTCCCCGCGCCGTTCTGGCCGATGAGCCCGAAAATCGTGCCAGGCTCGATCCGAACGGAGACACTTTCCAATGCGGGAACAGTATCGCGCCGGAATGTGCGATAGGTCTTTCCAAGATTGCTTGTCTCAATAGCCGCAGCACTCATCGTCTGAGCCGTTAGAAACTCCCACTATCGCCCGCGCATCGGCATGCACACAACGGGTATCGTGCCGAGAAACAGCGCCATCCCCGGCACGAGAATCCAGCTGATTGCACCCGCTGCGAAATAAATCGGGTGCTCCAGCACAAACCTGTTTCTCGCGAAAATCTCGCTGATCGGTATGAGTCCGAACCACAGCGCGAACATCACGACAGACGGAAATAACCCCACGATCACTCGCGACCCGCGATCGCCTCCAGCCCGGTAAGAGAGATATGCACCGATTGCTCCTGTCAAAGGCTGAAGCGCGATCCAGCGCATGTAGATCAAGATCAGGGCAACACCGGGATACCAGGAAAGCGGTTGGTACGTGACGGGCAAAGGCTTCAGCGCCACCCCTCCGAAAAACATCAAAACGGCGTTGGCCAAGATGAGGCTGACCAGGCCCGGTATCCAAACCTGTCGGGTGCGATCATTGAAACCGCGCTGCGGGTTCGCTCGGCGGATTCTTCGTCTTAGCTCCGGCCAATCCGTCGATGACTGCAGCGTCTCCTGCACGGCCTCTTCATCCGATAGTCCTTCAGCTACGCGCGCTTCGCACGCATCCTCGAGATGAGCCGCAAGCTCGCTGACTAACCGCTCGCGCTTCTGCGCGTCGAGTTCGCACATTTCCCCAAGGCGCTCGTCTACAAGTTCTCTCCAATCAAGCACGATTCACCCCCGCGAGCCTATCCAGCGCCCAAAAAAACAGCCGCCACTCCCGGCGCAGAGGCGCCAGTTTTCGTCGGCCCGCGGCGGTCAATCGGTAATATCGGCGATCTCGCCCTGCCGCATTTGGTCTCCATTGCCCCCGGATGTAGCCGCGCCTCTCAAGTTCGTAGAGCATCGGATAGAGAGACGCCAGCGTGAACCGCAGCGAACCATTCGTTCGCTCCTCGATCGCTTTGGCGATTTCGAAGCCGTAGAGCGGCTCCTCCGCCACAAGGGCAAGGATTGCCAGTTCCGTGCTCCCTCGCGCGATTTTGGATTCTATCTTTTTTGTCGCGTTCAATATCGCCTTCCTATAGTCCTATAGTAGGATTCCTATATTCAGTGTCAAATGA
>Ga0335078_10014479_pt1 | contig 11693 bp, 12 predicted proteins | sample Lox_Sample_32_FD_206711 | JGI IMG/M metagenome (GOLD analysis project Ga0335078, IMG submission 206711) | Soil microbial communities from Loxahatchee National Wildlife Refuge, Florida, United States - Lox_Sample_3.2 | ecosystem: Environmental > Terrestrial > Soil > Wetlands | place: USA...
TGGGTCTCGCGCGAACGTCCGACCTTCGGGCACGCCCCAATCCTGCCCCGAAGTGTTCGCCATGCCGGTATCCCTTTTTTCGATTTCCTCATCCCCGAACACATTGGGGCAGGCTCACTCATGGCAGCGTGACGCCCGCTCGTTTCATCAAATCCATAAAGTTGTCAGACAGGCGGGTTCCGGTCGTATCGAGCACTCCGAGTTCCCTCAGTTCCTCAATCTCCCTCTCCCGAACAGTTCGCGGCATGGCGACCAAACCAAGATCAGTGCCCTTCCAGGCATCAAGCAACAGAGTTCTGCGATGTTTCGGCAAGCAGTCGAGAGCGACACGGAAGCCGTCCTGCAAGTCATTCTCCGCTACCTGTGCCCGCCCATTCAACGCCGCAATTCCTTTAACAACGGCCGCAAGCCCCTTCGAAAGCCGGGTGTTCGCCTCGGGTTCCGGAACGTCTTCAATTTCCCGCCCCCCATAACTGCTGCGGTGGATAGGAGTTCGGCCGAACGCCACGACCTCGGCGATACTGGCAAGCCGAACCGTCATGTCGTCAGACAATCCCGGCGGAACCAGGGTAGACCCGTCGAAGAGATCTTTAATGGCCGCGCTGGACTCCGCCTGTATCGTGGATTCCTTGCCTTGCTGACGTATGGCCCACTCGCCAGCTTCGGGGTCGGGTCGGTGGGATCGAACTTGGAGGAACCGCTCACCGAGAGTGGAGAATACCGAGTAATGCCGGTCAAGAGCCGGCGTCACCGCGGCAACGATGCTGATACGGCCTCTGAATATTTTGGTCTCACCGGTTCCGAAACAGCGTTTGAATTCTCCGTCATGCAACTCTCGGAGTTGCCCCATGATGGCCGCGCGCTTCTCGCGACGCATTGATAGCACGGTAGTGAAGTCCTTGGCCAACAGGATTCCCTGCCCTACCGTCGTAAAGGTCTGGCCATCTTGCTTGGTGGTGCCGAGCTTCTCCAACAAACCCGGTGTCGTGCGTCCGGCAAATCCGCTCAGCAGCGTGTTTTCGGTGAAGTCGCTCAGTGTCACGACTTCCTTCAGATTGCTCGTGGTGAGGATGCCCATCGTGGTTTTTCCACTGCCCGGCGGAGCGACAACGAAAAGCCAAGCGGGATCGCCGATGCGCAAATAGTGGGCCTTTAGGGTGCCCATAACGATTCGGATCATTTGCAAATCGGGATCATGGAAGTGCTTCTTGAGAATGCAGTAGAGGTGCGCAAAACGGGTGCTGTCCATCATTTACTAGGCCTCCTGCCCGCCGCCGGTCGGGCGGGAATCGAGCCACGCGTTCAAGTCCTCGATGCGATACCGGCAGAGGGCTCCGAGCTTGAAAAATCGGGGACCCTGTTTCAGCAAGCGCCAGCGACGGACCGTCGCGAGCGAGACGGCCAGCTGCTCACGCACGGCTGGGGGCCTCATTGGCATGCACGCCTCGCCGGAATGGTCCCACGCTCAATAATCTGATCAATCGTATCCTCCCGCAGTCGAACCGCGCGGCCCACGCGGACACTCTCGATCTTCCGGGTCCAAATCCAGAACCGCATCGTCGCAGTCTTCAAACCCAACTTTCCTGCGGCCTCAGCTACCGTCAGCAAGCGCATTTTGAAGACCTCGCTGCCTTGGCTTTGAGCCGGTCATCAACGGCCCGCTTGGGAATCAACCAACACCTCCCGGACTTCCGAGCGGGGAGTTTCCCCGCGTAAATCAATCTGTAAAGCGCGTCGATCGTGATACCCAAACGACGGGTTGCTACAACTACGGACAGTTCGTCAGACATTCTGATTTTTCTCCATGGACGCTATGGCCTAGCGACCACCTTCAGCGTATGCGTATACTAGATCAGGAATCAATATGAGCATTCTAGTCAAGCCAAAAATCCCCACGAAGCGTTCTAGTAAGCCGCGCCTCTGGAAATCAAACGAGGCGAAGCTGCTGATGGATTTGGCAAATATGCGAGACGATGGCATTCGCAATTTTCGGAAGAACTGGGAGATTTACGCTGGGCGCAAAGACGACCGTCTGATTCGCTACCGCGACGAACTCCAATTGTTGTGGAGCGAGTCTGTTCCAGTTGCCGTCACTCCAGCGGAGATGGAAAAGCCGCGGGAGGCAGTGACGCTCGAAGAGGTTTGCGGGGGGATGACACCGCACCAGCAACGGCTGTTCGAGTATTGGCATGACGAGGCAAGCCACGATATCTCGGGATTCGCCAGCCTCCAGGGGCTGATCCTTGAGGGATGGCTGAAGGAAGGCGCGGGTGGGTTGCACGTGGACTGGCCCAACGGGTTCCGGCCGGAGGCTAATTCACTGCCGGCAGTGCTCGCGTGGGGATGCCTCATGCATGCGGAACGGTTGGGGCTTTGCCGAAATCAAAATTGTCCCACTAGATATTTCATCGCTGCGAGAAAGGATCAGCGGTACTGTTCACAGGAATGCGCTGCTCCTGCGAAAAAAGCGGCCAAGCGGGACTGGTGGAACAAAAACAGAGGCAAATCGGCATCAACGAAATCTTCAGCGCAGTTCAACAGGAAAAGGAAGGGGAAGTAAAACGAATGTCGCTATTCAAGTACCCCGGCAAAAAGACGTGGTATTACGAATTCCACTTCGCCGGCCAGAAGGTCCGCGAATCGGCCAAGACTCGCTCCAAGGAAATAGCGCGCCGGGCGGAGAATGCCCGTCGGCGCGATTTAGAGGAGGGCTACCATGGACTGAAGAAACGGACACCTCCGCGATTGTTCAACGTCGCCGCGGATGAATGGTTAGGCATCAAGAAGCCAGTGCTGGCGGAGCGGAGCTATGCGATTGAGGAAGCCAATCTGAAGCACCTCCGACCCACATTCGGCAAGGCGCTCATTACGGACATCGACGGTAAGGCGGTCAGCCAATATCAGCAGGAGCGCCTTGCGGAGAAAGCATCTCCTAAAACGATCAACCTGGAGATTGGCACCCTCCGTGCGATCCTGCGACGAAATCGCATTTGGGCAGCGATCCAGCCGGATGTGCGGATGCTGGCCACGCGAGACGACATCGGACGGGCAGTCACGCCACAGGAGGAATCCAAACTGCTAGCATCCTGTGGAGAGAGTCGCTCCCGCTCTCTGCTACCAGCAGTGACCATGGCTCTGAACACCTGTATGCGGTATTCCGAGATCCGATTACTGAGATGGCATCAGGTAGACTTCTCCGGTCGCCAGATCACCGTCGGAAAAAGTAAAACGGATTCAGGTACCGGTCGCGTCATTCCGCTCAATTCCCGCGCCTTCGCCGTTCTGGAGTTCTGGGCGAGCAATTTTCCAAATCGGCAGCCAACCGATTACGTGTTCCCTACGGAGCGTTACGGGGCTACTGGCGACGATTTCAAGCCCCACGTGTACGGCACCGACCCAACCACCCCGATAGGCCGCTGGAAGGAAGCCTGGGAGGCTGCAAAGACGCGAGCAAAAGTCCAATGCAGATTCCATGACCTTCGGCATACCGGTTGCACTCGCATGCTGGAGGCCGGTGTTGCATTCCCCGTGCTGGCCATGCTCATGGGTTGGAGTGCCGCAACCACTGTCCGAATGGCGAAACGATACGGCCACATCGGCCAGAAGGCTCTCCGGACCGCAGTCGAATCGATCTCTTTGCCCGCCCCTGCTGCACCCGCCGAAAATGCAGAAAACCCGAGGGGGTCCTTTGACAATCCCTTTGACCTAAACGAGGAAGCCGGAACGAACGTCCCTAAGTTGTAGAGGGGTTTGGCTCCTCAGCCTGGACTCGAACCAGGAACCCTTCGGTTAACAGCCGAATGCTCTACCATTGAGCTACTGAGGAGCAAGCTTGCATCTCCATTACAACAAACGCTTCCGAGACGTGTCAAATCATCCGCCCCACGTTCTCTAGTATCATGAACTGTAATGTCCCAGCGGGACTCAATCGTCGCCCCGCCGGCTGGATTCTCGCCCGAAATCCTCTCCAAGCTGGCCGATCTCGAAACTGCCCTCGGCGCCGTTATCCGCGGCAAAACCGAAACCGTCCGCCTCTCGCTCGTCTGCCTCCTCGCCCGCGGACACCTGCTCATTGAGGATGTCCCCGGCGTCGGCAAAACCACCCTCGCCCAGGCCCTCGCTCGCTCGGTCTCCGGCCAGTTTCATCGTCTCCAGTTCACCAGCGACATGCTTCCCTCCGACGTCCTCGGCGTCACTATATATAATGTCCAGTCCGAGGCCTTCGAGTTCAAACCCGGCCCCGTCTTCACCAACTTCCTGCTCGCCGACGAAATCAATCGCACCACTCCCAAAACCCAGTCCGCGCTGCTCGAGGCCATGAATGAATCGCAGGTCACCATCGATGGCCGCTCCCATCCGCTGCCGCGTCCCTTCATGGTCATCGCCACCCAGAACCCGCTAGAACACCACGGCACCTACCCGCTCCCCGAATCCCAGCTCGATCGCTTCCTCATGCGCCTCCGCATGGGCTACCCCGATGGCGTCAGCGAGCGCGAAATCGTGCGCCATGCGACCATGCTTTCGCCCCAGTCCATCGCTCCCACGCTCGTCGGCGACGACGTGCTCCAGGTTCAGGAGCGCGTCACGTCCATCGCTGTCGAAGAGTCGCTGGTCGACTACATGCTCGCCATCGTCGAACGGACCCGCCACCACGAGTCACTGGCTTTAGGCGTCAGCCCGCGCGGATCGCAGGCGCTCTATCGCGCCGTGCAGGCTCTGGCCTTGCTCGAAGGCCGCGACTTCGCCATCCCCGACGACGTCAAACGGCTCGCTGTCCCCTTGTTCGCCCACCGCGTGGTCATCAACACCCGCACTACCCTCGTGCAGCGCCGCGCCGATATGGGCGAACGCATCATCTCCGAAATTCTCAGCCAGGTGGAAGTGCCTCTGTAGAAAATCCCGAATATGAAGACTGCCATTATCGGCTTGCCCATGGTCGGCAAGACCTCTCTGTTTACGATCCTTACCGGCGTGCACCAGGAAGCACGAATCGGTTCTACCGCAGCGCGCACCGGCGTCGCCAAAGTCCCCGATGCCCGGCTGGAGGCCCTGGGGCGCCTTTTCGAGCCGCCCAAGGTCACCCACGCCACCGTCGAGTACGTGGACATGCCGAGCATTTCCAAAGAAAATCTGCGCGACGCCAGCTACCTCGCCAGCCTCCGCGTCGTCGACGCCTTCGCTCACGTCCTGCGCCTCTTCGCCGATGAAACCGTCCCCCACGAGAAGGGTTCCGTCGACCCTGAGCGCGACCTCGCCGACGTCGAAACCGAGCTAATCCTCAGCGATCTTGTCGTGGTCGAAAAGCGTCTCGAACGCCTCGATAAGGATCGCAAAAAAATAAAAAATCCCGAGCTCGATCGTGAATTCGAATTGCTCACTCGCGCTAGGGCCGTCCTCGAAGAGAACCAACCTCTCCGCCAGCTCGAGTTGGAAGGCGAGGACGAGAAGCGCCTCCGCGGCTTCCAGTTCCTCTCGCAGAAGCCCGTGCTCTACGTCTTGAATCTCGGCGAGGAAGAAGCCGCCAAAATGCACGATCGCGAGAAGGCTTACCTCGAAGGCGTGCTCTCCGGACGCCGCCACACCTCCGTCACTGCCGTCTGCGGCAAAATCGAGGCCGAGTTGGCCGAGTTGCCGCGCGAAGAGCAGCGCGATTACCTGGCCAGCTATGGACTCGAGGAATCAGGCCTGGAACGCCTGATATCCGCTACCTATTCGCTCCTCGGACTCATGAGCTTCCTGACCGCCGGTGAAGACGAGTGCCGCGCCTGGACCATTCCCAACCACAGCCCGGCCGTGAAAGCCGCCGGCGCCATCCACTCCGATTTCGAGAAGAAGTTCATCCGCGCCGAAGTCGTGAACTGGAAGGCACTCGTGGACCACGGTGGATATCCCGGCGTGCGCGACAAGGGCCTGCTGCGTCTCGAAGGCAAGGAGTACATCGTCAAAGATGGCGACGTGCTCGTAATTCGGCATAGTTGACCCACGGATAATCGCACTGGCCGCGCCGACAAAGGATATTCCGTAAGAAATACCCGATTCGCGGCCAGTGCCAAGCCAATATTAGTGGCAGTCCGTTTGTCCCCTGGCCTGCCACGTATCGAGGAAAGGTCAACGGGATGCGCGTCCATTCATGGGTGCCCCTTTCGGGCACGACAGGACGCTACGATACAAAGACCGTCCCCTCCCTGTTTCCACTACAGAAACGCAACAAATAATTCGCACGGTGCGTGATCGCACCTTCCGTCGGTGGCGCGGGCACTCATGCCTGCAGCGCCGGCACTCATGCCGGCGGCGTTCCGGGGTGCGCGACCCGCCCGGTCCGTGGGCGAATTGGGTTCCGCGCCGGCACTCATGCCGGCGTTCCGGCAACCGCCACCACCACCCGATCGAATCCTTCCGCTGTAGACGGTACCACCAGTTTGGCGGCCATTGCCTTCATTACCTCTTCCGGCACCACCCGCGTCCGCCGCGCATTCCGTTCCAGACAAACCTTCAGCGGCACGTCGAAGTAAACTGCCTCCATCTCGCACGCGTACGATCGGCCTATTTCGAGATACGGCCGCCGCTCCTCCGGAGTCAGATTCGTCGCGTCGATATACGACACCGGACGCCCGATCTCCAGCCGCTGCCGCAGAAGAAAGCGCACCGTCTCAAAGACTCGCACGTGGATCGTCTGGTCCGTCTCGTCGTCTGCCAGCAGTCTCCGGATGGCGTCGCTCGAGATCCCAGTCGTGCCTTGCCGTTCCAGATAAGTCGATTTGCCCGAGCCCGGCAGTCCAACTAACACCACAATCTTCAACTGAACATCGCCGTCCAACCGGCGCCGCAGATCACCATCAGGAACCACGGGATCAGAACCGCCATCAGAGCGCTGCTGAACGCGAACTTCTTGCCCGCCGCCGCCTTGATACCCGTGGCCAGCAGGAAGATGTACCAGAAGTTGATCAGGTCGAAGTACGTGACCAGCGTATAGACGAACTTCGACGTCGTGGTCGGATCCATAAACGCCGCCGGATTCAGTGCGATCGGATTCTGCACGTTGAACTCCTCCGGCGGCTTCAGGTACGCCACCGCCAGAAAGAGCGCCGAAAACACAATCATCGGCATCCACGCCCAACACACCAGCGAGAACATCTGTTTGAACTTGATCGGCGCCGACATCATCGCCACCGCCACCAGCATCAGTACCCCGGCTATGATCAGCGACCGCAGCGGCGGCCATATTACCGACCCGCCATATGCCAGCACCGGCCCCAGTTTGGTCCACAGCTGGATCTGTTGTTCCCGCTGCTCCGGTGTCAGTTGCTGCATCCGCGAATTGGTTTCCATCTGCTGCCGCATGATAGTTCCCATATCCACGCGCCGCATGAAAAAGAACGATGTGATCAGACCGATCACGATCATCACTACCAGCGGAGCCAGAATGCTGGGTTTCCGCGCGATATCTTCAAAGGTCTTTTTCGGCTCGAAAAACACACCAGTGATTCGAGACGCCATCCCCATCGCCGCCGGTTCCGGTGGCGCGGGCGGAACAGTTTCGGGTGTCATACCGTGATTAGGTGGATTGTACTCCAGTTTCTTACGCGCCGTATCCCTTTTTCGGTCCGCTATCATGAAGACTGTCATGACATCGCGGACCGCGCCGATCCCCCTGCTCGCCGCCCTCTTTCTCACGTTGAGCGCCTGCCAGCCCGCCGACGAAGGCCATTCCAAAGCCATCATCGGCGCCGTCCTCATCGATGGCGCCGGCGGCCCTCCCCTCGCCGATTCCGTCGTCATCATTTCCCTGGGCCGCGTCCAATGGACCGGACCGCGCACCGCCGCCGATATCCCACCGGGCGCCGACAAGATCGATGGCTCCGGCAAGTATCTCGTCCCCGCCCTCGTCGATGCCGATAAATCCGCCGGGCCCCAAACCAACTTCGCCACTCCCGAGGATGCCCGCCGCCAGATCGCCGCCATGCAAGCGCACAAGCCCGAGGCCATTCACATCTTCGCCGCTAACACGCCTCGACCCGTCCTCGATGCCGCTCTCGAAGCTGCCCGCAACGCTGAAATTCCCATTACCGGCCATTTCTCCACCGAAGCCGAGGCCCGCATCCTCGTCGATGGCGGAGCTACCCGCCTGGTCGGCATGATCCGCGATACCGACAAGCTCGACGACGCGCTTGTCTCGAAAATGCGCGACCTGCGGATCGTCGTCGCCCCCGCGCTCTCCTCGCAGCCTGCCAGCGACATCGCCCGCCGCAATACCCACCGCCTCTTCGCCGCGGGCGTTCCCATGGCGGTCGCCTCCTGCGGCGGCGACCTCGTTCATGAAGCCGAGCTGATGGTCGATTCCGGTATTCCCACGCTCGATGTGATTGTCGCGGCCACGCGCGGCGGCGGCATCTTGCCCGGAAAGCCCGCCGACATGCTCCTGCTGTCCGCCAACCCCGGCCAGGACATCGCCAATCTCCGGAAAACCGTCAAGCTCTGGTGAGCTATCTCAACCCTCTCCCGCTCACCAAATAAACCGCGAAGCTTCCCAGCCAATGCCCGCCTTCGTAGTGCTCACCCGTGATCCCTTCGATCCCCGCCGCCTGCAATCGCGCCGAGAGCGCCGCGAAGCTCTTCCGCCGCGGATCGTTCGCCGGCAGCCTCGACCCGATTCCATTCAGCATCCATGCGCGGCTCAAATTCAGCCCCACCAGGTGGTACAGCTTTCCGTCCGTCGGATCCACCACGTGTGTCGGCTCGAAGTCGAGCGCCGGCAGGAACGCCGTCAGCCACGCTGCGAACTCCGCCTCCGGCAGAATCCGCCGCACCGCATCCGCCTCCGCCAGGCACGGCGAGAGAAAATCCTCACCCGATGGCTCGTACGCCACCGGGCACGCTCTGTCTTTCAAATAATAGTCGCGCGTCCGCGATTCCACCAGCTTGCCGAATTCCGCATTCCCGCTGATGCGCGCATAATCCAGCATCAGCCCCATCGAAAACGCCGTGTTGTTGTGCTCGCCCGTGCGTATGGGGTGATCCATCTTTGACAACCACGACGCGATCCGCGCCGTCACCGCCTGTTCCAGCGGTGCCAGCGCCGCCGCCCACTTCCGCGCATCGGCGTCTTTCCACTCCTTCAACTCCGCCGAAAGCTGCAGCAGCCATGCCAGCCCGTACGGCCTCTCGAACGTGTTGCGCCCGTCGGCATTCAGGTACTTCACTTCCTGCTGGATGTTCGCCGGCGTCAGGCTCTGCCCCACCGCCCGCCGCGCCTCGGCCACGAACGGCGCGTCCGGAAACAGCCGCATCAGCCGCACGAGCAGCCAGTGCCCGTGCACCGACGAGTGCCAGTCGTAGCACCCGTAGAACGCCGGCGTCAATTCCCGTGGCGGCTTCACATCGGCATCCGAATTCAGAGAGTGCGCGATCTTGTTCGGATACTCCTTATGCACGCAATCTAGCGCCAGCCTGGCGAACCGCGCCGCGTTCTCCTGGTCGAACGTCGAATCCGCCATCGCCACTCCCGCCAGCAATACTCCAATCGCCACCAATCGCACGATATCTCTCACCTCCGCGCCTGCATTTTTGTGGGGCAGGTTTTCAACCTGCGGCCGATTTTCAATCGGCCTGGCCGCCGAACCTCGCGCCGCTCTCACCACCCGAACACCGGATCCACATCCACCGGAATATCCTTCGTCCCCGCCAGCGCCGCCGTCAATTCCCCCGGCATTCTGTCGTACTTCGCGAACCACGCCTCCGCTCCGGCCCGATCGCCCCGCGCTTCAAACAACAGCAGCGTCTTCGCCAGTTGCGCGATCACCGGCGCCATCCGCCCGAAGTCGATCGTGTACCGTCCACCCGCATACGCCAGCGCCCGATTCTCCAGCAGATAGTTGAACTCCATCATCTCCGCGCGCCCATGCGCCTCGCCCGTGCCGAACCGCAGCGTCCGGAACAGTCCCGCCACATACGACGCGTAATATTCCTCCGATTTCGCCCGCGGCAGCGCCCCATGCGCCATCAGCCATTCCAGATTCAGCATGCCGGTCACGTCCGCCTTGGATTCTTCCAATCCCGAATACACCGGCCCCATTGCCTCTCGAATGTCGACCTGCTTTCCATTGACGCGCGACCACGACGGCCCCAGCTCGTGGGAAATTTCGTGGAGCAGCGTCCCCGCCAGATAGCCCTCGCCCGATGCCTTGGCCGCCTGCGCTTCCGGCATCAGTCGTTTCGCAATCGGCAGGATCACGTAATTCACCCGCGCATCCATGAAGTTCTTGAAGAAGATCTTTTTCGTGCCCTTCTCCTGGTGAATGCGCGCATCGTTCGGCAGATTATCCGCGACTGCCTGGTACCCGTGCCGGAGGTCGCCCGCGCGATACGGCGCGTCCATCACCTCCATGGGCGTCAGATGACCGTGCTTCGACGGACGGTCGGCCACCTCCAGCGGCAGCGCGTCCTGCATGTCCGGAACATATTTCTGGTACACCGCCAGCTTCCGGCTTTCTTCTTCGTTGCGGACCAGAATCGACGCCCCATAGGAAGTCTTCACGCCGAGCAGATCGTCCAGGTACGTTTCGTAAGGCGCGAAGATCACGTCGAACTTCGGATCCTGCTCGTCCAGCCACGCCAGGTCGCTCTTGTAATAGTCGTCGCTCAGCAGCGCGTCCGCCCTTAGCCGCAGAAAATTGGCGAATTTCGCATCGGACGACAGCGCCGCAGCATCCCGCAGCGCCTTCGCCATCGGCGTCAACTGATCCTTGTACTTCTCGTGATAGGGAATGCCGATCAGCCGGTCGCCCTTGCGCTCCACCACCGTGTATGGATCGTAGGTCGCCTTTTTATCCTCGGGATGCCGCGCCGCATATTGCTCGATCTGCGCGCGCGTCAGATCGTACGGATACAGCTCGTGCCCAGGCGGCATCGGCTCAGTTCCGGCGAACGGCCGGTTCTCATCCAATAGATCCCACCGGCTGCCCATAATCGTCAACAGACGTCTGATGGTTGGATCCTGCGTGCTCTTCAGCAATTTGTATCCGGCCAGGTCGCTCTGCCGCCAATACACTTCATCGAGCAGCTTCGACGCCTCAACCAGCTTCTCGACCATCTGCCGTTCCTGCGCCGATAGCCCGGCCGCCCGGAACGGCATCTCCACCTGCTTCCACTTGTTCAGCCGCTCCGCGGGAGTCTCCGCCGCCCATATCACCGCAATTACGAACAATAATCCGATCAGACGCTTCATAACCCGCTATCGTACCGCCATGGCGGGCGGGCTTCAGCCCGCGCGGGCTTTAGTCCCGCCTACTTCTTCTTCCCGCCCGAACCCGTCTCGTACTCGATCTCCGCATCCGCCTGGAACAGCCTGAACATCTTGTACGTGTAGCGATTCTCCGCCGTCACATTGCCGTCCACCAGATGCCGATGCACCACCTCCGCCGGCGTCAAAAACCCGTGCCCGGATTGCAAATAACCCACCGTCGCCTCATCCCGAATCTTCTGCTTGCCTGCCGTATCTTCGGCCCACACTTCTACCCGCAACGGCAGCAGATCGCTGCGTCTCACCAGCAGCCTCCCCGACAGCGGCAGACGCGCCGCCTGCCGTCCATGGAATTCCAGCTCTCCGCCCACCCCGCTCGTCTGTTTCCAGGCGATCGACCTTACGGCAACGCCCTCAAGTGTCGTCTCGGCTTCCTCTGTGAACTGCATCCTGG
>Ga0335078_10014480_pt1 | contig 11693 bp, 10 predicted proteins | sample Lox_Sample_32_FD_206711 | JGI IMG/M metagenome (GOLD analysis project Ga0335078, IMG submission 206711) | Soil microbial communities from Loxahatchee National Wildlife Refuge, Florida, United States - Lox_Sample_3.2 | ecosystem: Environmental > Terrestrial > Soil > Wetlands | place: USA...
TGGCGGGTCCGCATCCCCTGGCGGGTCCGCATCCCCTGGCGGGTCCGCATCCCCCGACGGGTCCGCATCCCCCGACGGGTCCGCATCCCCCGACGGGTCCGCATCCCCCGACGGGTCCGCATCCCCTGGCGGGTCCGCATCCCCTGGCGGGTCCGCATCCCCCGACGGGTCCGCATCCCCCGACGGGTCCGCATCCCTAGATGGGAAGCGGCCGCCAGCCGAAAAGAGGGATAGAACCCGCTGGTTGCCCTGGCAGCGCCGCACGCCTTCCTGGGAAGCTGCGTATAATACGGCATGCGTATACGCAGCGCTGGGTCTCGATTCCAAGGTGGTTACCAGCCTGCGGCGTGCCATTAATAATCCAGATTGTGAGATGCAGCGGCCATGGGACTGGATCTCACATGATCCGGATTTCTCCCGGTTGAAGTCGTCGTCAGAGGACTTCAAGAATTTCCGCGCTGCCCAGAAAAGGAAGGATTATCCGGCCATCGGCTCCCCTATGAATGGGACCGGGAAAGCGAATGGTGCGGGTCGCGATGTGCCAAGCGGCTCACTTGAGGCGGTGCCTGCTAGCGGGCACCGTTGAACGAGGTAAATTCGTGGTGCGGCGGTCCCGCAAGAGCATTGCGGCACTAGCCGGGTTCATTGAAGCGCACCGGTAGAGCGCTCTCTGCCAGATTGGCGCGCGCCTCAAGTGAGAGGTCTCGCTGTGTCGCTATCCCGAGCCGCCTCGGATGGAACCGGAAAGCTGTTGGCCAGCTTGCATAAATATTCATCGTCCTGCCAGTCGGAAGAACGCTCGCTTCTGCCGCTGGGAGTGCGGGGAGCCGGGAGGGTTGTTCGTCTGAGCGGGTTCGCAGTTCCCGGAGTTGATCATTCCGTCCGGTTCACGTGAGCTTGAGGCCGTAGGCGGCCGTCAGCCGTGGTATTGAGGCGAGATCCAGTTCGAGACCGTAGCGGCTGGCAAGTGCCGCCAGTTGCCCGGTATCAGGGGGCTGAGGACCAGAAAGGATATCCGCCAGACCCGGGAAGTAGTGTTCGAAACCCGCGGGCGAGATGACCTCCAGCAGGCGTGCCGGCTGGTCAGTGGGATTCCAGAACGCGTGTGGCACGCCCCGTGGCTTGACCAGCACCATGCCGGGTCCGGCCTGGATGACCTGCTCTGCGATCTGTGCACCGATAACGCCCTCCAGTACCACTGAGTACTCGTCCTCATCGCGGTGCGTGTGGACGGGCGAGCCGAGCGCCCGCGGCGCCAGAGGATGTTCCACCAGTGACAGCTGGCCGCCCGTCCGGTCTCCGCCCAGCATCAAGACCGCGCCCAGCGGACCCTGCAGCAGCGTTGTCCGATCCGGCACTGTGACGACGTACTGGCTGTCGCCGGACATGACGGGCACCTCCCGCGCCAATCGGTCTGGAATGCCCCGGGGAAACCCGGACGTATCGCACCTTAATCGCTTTCACCGCCGCATACGAAACACAATCCAGCACGCTCATGTGATCTGACCACGCGCACTCATGTGCCGCGGATGGTGTGTCGTGCAGGGCTTACTCAAGTTGCCGGGCGGGCTTAGTCGGTGCGCTGTTGCCCGGTGCGGGCCAGGGCGTCTGCTCGGCCGCGAGGGTCGGCACCTTGAGCCCTCTGCGACGCAAGCCTGGTCACCGCGACTGCACGACGGCTGCTCAAGGCAGGATCGACAAGCGGCCCCGGCCGGACCCGGAACCCCACCACCTCGCCGGACGTGGCCCAGCTCGATCGTCGCGGGGTAGGGTCGATACTTGGCACGGCGGTCACAGAGTCTCCTCCAGCAGGACCGTGAAAGGTCTTCAGAAGGATCACGCGGTAGTCGACCTACACGACTACGCCAGGCCATCAACGGGCCCGGCGCGCATCACCTTGAGGGGCCGTAACTGCATCAACCCGGCGTCCGGGAGATACACCGATGAACAAGGAAGAGTCCCGCCAGGCTCTTGAGGCCGAGTCCCGAGAACTGGCCGGCGTTATTTCCGCGGCCATCCGGGAGGCCGAACGGAGCTCACGCCTGGAGCCGCTGGTGACGCCGGATGTGCGCAACGCCATCGGCCGGCTCTCGTTCCTCGTGCAGCATGACCCCCCGGTGATGCGGATTATAGATGTCTACGCGTTGGCCTATCTGCTGTACAGGCGTCATGCGCTCGGCATCGCTGAGCCGGGAGAATTCGCTTTCGCGGTTCGCTTGTTCTCGGATCTGTCCCAGGCGCTGCCGGACCGGATCCCGGAGCCGGTCGGGCTCCTGCTACTGGCACGCGACGGCAGGATCGACAGCGAGACGTACGATGCGGCGGCCGTAATCGAAGCTGCGGCATTGCTCGCCGAGTACGGAGCTGACGCGGGCGATGATGAGGCCCTCGGCAGGGCAGAAGCGCTGGAACAGGACATGCTCGGCCGCTTGCCGGTTGATCATCCCCACCGGGCGGTCGTCTTGAACAACCTGACATCCCTGATGGTCCTGAAATCGCGGCGGTCCGGCGTGCCCCTGGATTCCGATCTCATACGTACGCGCGCCGACGAGTTGCTCGATGCCGCAGAGCAATCGCCCTACAGCGTCGGGCTTGTCATAACGGTCGCTGACCTTCTGACATGTGCTGGAAGCGCATCGGAGATCGGGCCACCTCTGGCCAGGACACTGAACCTGCTTCGGCGAGCGAGAGCCGGCGAACTGGAGGAGGGACTGCGGCAGAAAGTTCTCCTGATGCTCGGCAGGCTTTTGTCGCAGTTCCCCAACGCGTCCGGGAATCCGTAGGTATTGACGGAGGCGACTGACAACCTGCGCGAAGGATTCGCGAGTGTCGGTGAGGATGAATCGTGCCGGCCAGTTGTACCCACAGGCCGTCATACTCCTCGTTCTGGCCTGCAATTGGTTACGTGACCGCGACGCCACGTCGACGGGCGACGCAGACATCAGGAAGGGACTCTGACCGAGGCTCTGCGACTCCATCTAGGCCCTCGGCTGGATCGTCACAATCGACGAGGAGACTGGCAATCTGACTCCGATGTACCGGCACAACCTCCTGGCGCTAAGGCTCGGCAATGCCACCGCAGATGCCGAACTCGGGCGCCTGGCGATAGTGCACATACGGCGCGCTGTCGAGATCTGCCAGGAGCGGGGGTCGTGACCGCGGAATGTATCTGAACAATCTCAGTGGGGCCGTTGCAATGGTGTACTGGCTCACCGGTGACGTGGAATCCCTGCACAAGACCGTCGCTGTCGCCAGGGCAGCTGTCGCGGCGACACACGCCGAGTATTCCGGCCTTCTGGCCCATCTGGCGCCCCTCGACGCGGCGTTTGGTCCCGGGCGAGGAGAGCATGGGGACTTTGCGGTGAGGGCGGATTTGGGTCTCAGGCCGGTCCCGCGGCCGTTTGATCTGGTGTGATCTCGCGGTGTGATCGAAAATGGAGGGTATGAGGGGTCGGGTACTGGCATGGGTTGGGGGCGCCGTCGCGGTGGCGGCCGCGGTCGTGTTGGGCGTGTACTTCGCGGTAGAGGGCTTGGGTAAGGCCGACAAGGTGGCCAGTGTGGCCGGCACGTTCATCGGCCTGGCAGGACTAGTGGTGTCGGTGTACGGGATATACCAGGCCCGCCGCGAGGCCCGGGGCTCGTCTGGGCCTGCGGTGGGAGGGTGCCAGTCGGTCACTGGCACGAGGACCGCCGGGGTGTCACCCAGGTCATGAGTGTTAAGGGCAGCGTCCGCAAAGGCCGCGCGCCCACGCAATCTTCTGCTGCACCGCCAGCACCGGCTCCTGCTGCCCCGTCGTCGGCGTCTGGGCTAGCACCCTCTGGTATGTCTGAGCCGGTACCCGAGGCGTCTGGGCCGGGCGGTGGGCAGTCAGTCACTAATTCGCAGTCGGGTGGCGAGGTCACGCAGGTGGAGGGGGTTGACGGCGACGTGGACATCGACCAGTGACTGGTCTGGACGGCTCCGCAGATGAGAACGGAGCAGATCAGACGCTGACCGGGCGTACGGGCCAGTCGGTGACTGGCAGTGTCGTGCTGGGGGACGTTATCCAGATCCGGGATGTCGGCGGAAACGTCTCGGTGACCTTGAGCAGACCGGTGTACCGAGTGGAAGGCTACCCGGCGGCTCGGTTCACCTTGACGGTGGAACAGGCTCGGGCTCAGCCGTCCCGGTTGCTGCTGGCTCGCTATGAGCTTGTGCCGTTCGCCGGGCGGGCCGACCTGCTGATGGAGTTGTCTGGCTGGCTGCGGGAGGCCGAGCCGACCTCGGTGCGGCTAATCTACGGCCCAGGCGGGCAAGGCAAGTCCCGGCTAGCCGCGCAGTTTGCCCGCCATCACGCTGCGGGGTGGACGGCCTGGCAAGCGCGGCAGGCACCCCCGGTGTCGCAGCGCCCAGCCCGCATCGAGATGCCTGTCGGCGCGGTGGGGCTGCTGGTGGTGGTGGACTACGCCGATCGCTGGCCACCGTCGCATCTGCAGGCACTGATCACCGACATGCACCTACTGGCCAGGCGGTTGCCCGAGCCGCTGCCACTACGGGTGCTGCTGCTGACGCGTACGGCAGGTTTCTGGTGGGAGGCGCTGGAACAGCGGCTGGACGCCGACTACGGTATCCCGGCCGCTGCGGATGTGTTGCAACCGCTCGGCGGCGAGGTGGACCGGGCAGAGTTGTTCGCCGTGGCCTGGCGACATTTCGCGGCCGCGATGGACACGACAGGTGCAGGTCGGGCCGGACCTACGCCGACGCCGCCCGGCGGGCTCAGTGAGCCCGGGTTCGGGCAGGTGCTCACCGTCCATATGGCCGCTCTGGCAGCCGCTGATGCCCACCGGCACGGTGAGGCGGCACCAGCCGACCCCGCTCGCGTTTCGGCGTATCTGTTGAAACGAGAACGTGCGCACTGGCAGCAATGGCACGCCCGCGCCGAGGATCCGCTGCCGACGCCGCCACAGGTCATGAGCCGCGCGGTCTACACTGCGACGCTGACCGGGCCGATGTCCCAGGCCCAGGGCATCGAGGTTCTGGTCCGGGCCAGGGTCGCCTCGGTGCCGGACAGCGCCAGCCAGATCCTCGACGACCATCACAAGTATTACCCGCCGGAGAACCCGGCCACCGTCCTGGAACCGCTCTACCCCGACCGGCTTGGCGAAGACTTCATCGCCCTCACCACTCCTCGCCAAAGTCCCGGTACAACCCCCTCGGTGGCCACGGGTCCTGGCGATCCCGCTGGCTTCGCGGACGCTTGGGCTGCTACCGCGATCCCCGGCCTCCTGGTCCCTGCTGCCGCAGAGGAACGGTCGGCGACGTGGTCGGGCCCGGCGATTGCGGTACTGATCGAGACTGCCCGCCGGTGGCGGCACATCGCCTCTGACCAGCTCTACCCGCTACTGAACGCCCACCCGCAACTGATCCTGCAAGCCGGTGGCCCTGCCCTGATCTCGCTGGTCGCCCTGCCTGGCGTGGATCTCACGCTGCTGGAAACCATTGAAGCCCACCTCCCCCGATACCGCCACGTTGACCTAGACGCCGGCATCGCCGCCTTGACCGCCCGACTCGCCGATCATCGGCTGACCACCAGCAATGACCCCGCCGAACACGCCGACATCTATCACGAACTTGGTGTCCGCCTGCGCAACGCGGGCCTGCACCAGCAAGCGCTGACCGCCACCCGCAACGCAATCGGGTCCCGGCAGCAACTGGCCGCAGCCGACCGGAACGCCTACCTGCCCGGCCTGGCCAACTCGCTGAACAACTATGCGCTGGAGTTGGCGGACGTGGGTCAACGGGCCGAGGCGGCCGCGGTTTCCGAGCAGGCGGTGGAGCTGCGCCGGGAGCTGGCCGCGCTCAACCGCGCCGCCTACCTGCCCGACCTGGCGGCCTCGCTAAACAATCACGCGCTGCGGCTCGCGGAGTCAGGGCGGCGGGCCGAGGCGGCCGCGGTTTCCGAGCAGGCGGTGGAGCTGCGCCGGGAGCTGGCCGCGCTCAACCGCGCCGCCTACCTGCCCGACCTGGCCATGTCACTCAACAATCACGCGCTGCGGCTCGCGGAGTCAGGGCGGCGGGCCCAGGCGGCCACCCTCTCCCAGGAGGCGGTCGGCCTGCACCGGGAGCTGGCCGCGCTCAACCGCGACGCCTACCTGCCCGACCTGGCGATGTCGCTCAACAATCATGCGCCGCTGCTGGCGGAGCTGGGACGGCGGGCAGAGGCGTTCCCGGTCTCCGTGGAAGCGCTCGGCCTGCACCGGGAGCTGGCCGCGCTCAACCACGACGCCTACCTGCCCGACCTTGCAGACTCGCTGACCAATCACGCTGCTCTGCTGGCCGAAGTGGGGCGGCGGGCTGAGGCGGTCCCTCTCTCGCAGGAAGCGGTCGACCTGTACACGGAGCTGGCCCGGCAAAACCGCGACGCGTATCTGCCACGCCTGGCCGCCTCACTGCACAATCACGCTGCTCTCCTGGCCGAAGCGGGGCGGCGGGCCGAGGCGTTCCGGTTCTCCGAGCAGGCGGTGGAGCTGCACCGGGAGCTGGCCGCGCTCAACCGCGACGCGTATCTGCCCGGCCTGGCTGGCTCGCTGATCGATCATGCTGCTCTGCTGGCCGGAATGGGGCGGCGGGCTGAGGCGGTGTCGGTCTCCGTGGAAGCGCTCGACTTGCACCTGGAGCTGGCCGCGCTCAACCGCGACGCCTACCTCCCCGGCCTAGCCACCTCGCTAAACAATCATGCTGCTCTACTGGCAGAGTCCGGTCGGTGGACCGAGGCGATCCCATTTTCCGAGCTGGCGGTGAAGCTGCGCCGGGAGCTGGCCGCGCTCAACCGCGACGCCTACCTACCCCACCTGGCCGCCTCGCTAAACAATTACGCTGGTCAGCTTGCGGAGCTGGGACGGCGGGCAGAGGCGGCCCCGCTCTCCCAGGAGGCGGTCGACTTGCACCGGGAGCTGGCCGCGCTTAACCGCGACGCGTACCTGCCCGACCTGGCGATGTCGCTCAACAATCATGCGCTGCTGCTTGCGGAGCTGGGGCGGCAGGCTGAGGCGGTCCCGCTCTCCCAGGAGGCGGTCGACTTGCACCGGGAGCTGGCCCGCCAAAACCGCGACGCCTACCTGCCCCGCCTTGCCATGTCACTGAGCAATCATGCAAGTCGGCTAGCAGAGGTAGGGCAGCCGACCGCGGCGGTCTCGCTCTCCCAAGAGGCAGCAGGCATATACGCCGAGCTGACCGGGCAAAACCGAGAAGCCTAACGCGGGTTCCAGGCAGCGAATCGCCTATCTGGCTGCGTTGGCTCACAACCGCCCATGGCAGTGATAACGGTCCGTTATCACTTCCCACCGCCTTAATTTCCCGCGCCGGTCGCCCGACGCCCTCCCCATCCGCGCTCGTCTCGTTATCTGGTGGGAGAGGTGCCCGGTGTGCGTGCCTCGGCTGCCGCGCTACTCGGTGCTGATTGAAAGAGGCTCGGCCTCATCATCGGGTTCTGTCCTGTTTTCGCTGCCGCCTGCGGTAGGCCGGGAACCGTCGAAGATCTCTTCAAGGGCATCTGCGAGGCTAGTGTCGCGCTCGTCGAGGATCGCCGCATACCTGGATGTGACCTCGAGGCTGCCATGCCCGGCGCGCTGGCGGACCTTCGGCGGCACCACCGAGATCATGAAGGAGATCATCGGCCGCGGCCTCGGCCTGTAGCCTGACCAGGCCCTTCGGTCTGGACGAAGGTCACCTTGACCGCCCGGGTCCGGCGTCTCTGGCGATCGGCCCGGAACATCAGGACCTGCGGCCCTGACCAGGCATGTCGCCACCGGTAACGCTGAAGGCAAGCCGCCGGGCTCATGGCCATGCGTTCGGCAGGCCGGGCGGCTCTGGCACCGGGAGGTCATCATGACATCGGCAACGCTCAAGCCGACCGGCAGCGCGGGCGGGCACCGCGCGGAACGCCGGGGGTTCGGGCTGATCATCTTCGCCTCGGTCCTGCTGCTGACCGTCGGTTTCTTCAACCTGCTCGACGGCATCGCCGCTATCGCCAACTCGTCCTTCTTCGTCGGCGGCGCGCACTTCGTGGTCGGCGACCTGCGGGCCTGGGGCTGGACCATGACCGTCCTCGGCGCGCTGCAGCTGCTCGCCGCGATCGGAGTCTGGACGGGTAACCAGCTGGCCCGCTGGTTCGCGGTGGCCGTGGTGGCGCTCAACGCCCTCGGCCAGATGTTCTTCATCCCGGCCTACCCGTTCTGGTCCCTGATGATCATCGCGCTGGATGTCGTGGCGCTGTGGGGGCTGTGCGCCTACGGCAGCCGGGAGAACCTGGGTGTCGCCTAGCCGCGAATCCAGGCCGGCAGGCTAATGCCCGGCCCGGGGGCCGCCGTTCCCCCGAGCCGGGCACGATCTTCCTGCGCCGCTAACCGCGGATGGATAGCCCGGTCTGGGTGTCGAAGAATTTCATCTCGTCGATGTCGACGGCGAAGGTCAGCTTGTCGCCGGGCTTGACCGGGGTCTTGGCCGCGACCCGGGCCACGCCCTCGCCGGACCGCACCGCGGCGGCCTCGTCCTTGTCCACCGCTCCCTCGGCCAGCACCCGGTGCGCGTCGATGGTGAAGTGGACGACCAGTTCCGAGCCGAGCGCCTCGACCAGGTCGACCTCGCCGGTCAGCTTGGGGCCGGCCGAGTCGGGCGCCTCGGCGGGCAGGTGCTCCGGGCGCAGGCCGGCCACGACGTCCTTACCCGCGTAGCTGACCAGCGCGGGGCGCTTGATGCGGACCGAGTCGGGCAGGTCGATGGTCTGGGAGCCGAGCTTGACGGACCGGGCGCCCTCGCCGACGACGGCGTCGTAGAGGTTCATCGCGGGGGAGCCGATGAACGCGGCGACGAAGATGTTGTCCGGGTTGTCGTACAGGTGCTGGGGGGTGTCGACCTGCTGCAGCACCCCGGACCGCATCACGGTGACCCGGTCGCCCATGGTCATCGCCTCGACCTGGTCGTGGGTGACGTAGATGGTGGAGACGCCGAGGTGCCGCTGGATCCGGTGCACCTCGGCGCGCATCTGCACCCGCAGCTTGGCGTCCAGGTTGGACAGCGGCTCGTCCATCAGGAACACCGAGGGCTGCCGGACGATGGCCCGGCCCATCGCGACCCGCTGCCGCTGCCCGCCGGACAGCTGCCCGGGCTTGCGGTCGAGCCAGTCGGTCAGCCCCAGGATCTCGGCTGCCTCGTTGACCTTGGTGGTGAGCTCGGCCTTGGGGATCTTGCGCAGCTTGAGCGCGAAGCCGATGTTGTCCCGCACCGTCATGTGCGGGTACAGCGCGTAGTTCTGGAACACCATCGCGATGTCGCGTTCCTTGGGGGTCTCGTCGTTGACCTCCTTGCCGCCGATCCGCAGGATGCCGCTGGTGATGTCCTCCAGCCCGGCCACCATCCGCAGCGCGGTGGTCTTGCCGCAGCCCGACGGGCCGACCAGCACCATGAACTCGCCGTCGCCGACGGTCAGGTCCATGTCCTTGACGGCGTGGAAGCCGTTCTCGTAGACCTTGTTGACCTTCTCCATGCTCACCGGGGCCATGCTGACTCCTTACCGGGCGCGTGCCCGTGACTAGTACCGGGCCGGTGCCCGTGCCAGGACGTGCTCATCCCTTCACCGCGCCCGAGGTCAGGCCGGAGATGACGAACTTGCGGAAGATGAAGACCAGGATGCCGATCGGCACCACCGCCACGACGCTGGCCGCGAAGATGGTCCCGTAGGGGACCTGGAAGTTCCCGCCGAATTCGGCGATGCCCACCGGGATGGTCCGGTAGTTGTTCGCGCTGTTGAACGTCAGCGCCATCAAGAACTCGGTCCAGCAGGCGGTGAAGCAGAAGATCCCGGCGGTGAACACGCCGGGCAGGGCCATCGGCAAGATGATCGTCCAGACCGTGCGCAGCGGCCCGGCGCCGTCGATCCGGCCGGTCTCCTCCATCTCCTTGGGGATGCCGAGCATGTAGTTCCGCAGGATCCAGATCGCGAACGGCAAGTTGAACGCCGTATAGGGCAGGATCAGCGCCTGGTAGCTGTTCAGCCAGCCGATCTCCCGCATCAGCAGGTACAGCGGCGCGAGCACCGCGACGGCCGGGAACACCGAGATGATCAGCAGGGTCACCATCGTGGTGAACTTGGCCCGCATCGGCAGCCGGCCCAGCGCGTAGCCGGCCAGCGTGCCCAGGATCAGCACCAGCGCCGTGGTGGACAGGGTGACGATGACCGAGGTCTTGAAGTAGACCCCGAAGTCGTAGCCGACGAAGGCGTTGTAGTAGTTCTCGGTGCTGAACGGGGTCGGGGCCAGGTTGGGCGGGCTGGTCCCGATCGAGTTCGGGTTCTTGAAGCTGGTGGCGACCAGCCAGTACAGCGGCAAGATGATGAACAGCACGGTGACCAGCGTGGAGATGGTCAGGCCGTTGATGTACTTGTGCCAGCCGGTCCGCTTGCGGTTACGCATCTTTAGTTGCCTTCCTGCCCGACCTGGACCCGGAACACCCGCAGCGACGCCAGGCAGCCCAGCAGCACCAGCAGCGCGGTGCTGGTCGCCACGGCGGCGCCGGGCCCGAAGGCCAGGTTCTTGAACAGCGCGTTGTAGGCCAGGATCGCCAGCGACTGGGTCGCCGTGCCCGGGCCGCCGCCGGTCATCACGTACGGCAGGTCGAACAGCCCGAACGCCTGCAGCACCCGGAACATGACCGCCAGCGCGATCGTGGGCCGCAGCAGCGGCAGCGTGATGTGCCAGAACGTGTACCAGCCCGAGGCGCCGTCGACCTCGGCGGCCTCGAACACGTCGCCGGGCAGCATGACCAGCCCGGCCAGCACGATGATCGCCACGAACGGCGTGGTCTTCCAGATGTCGGCGATCATCAGCCCGATGACGGCCGAGGTGGGCGTGCCGAGGATGACCGGGTGACCGAAGCCCAGCGCGCCCAGGATGTAATCGGCCACGCCGTAGGTCCCGTTGTAGATGTAGGCCCACAGCTCGGCGTTGATGACGGTGATCATCGACCAGGGGATGAGCAGCAGCGCCATCATCCAGCCGCGCCCGGCGACCAGCCGCTCGAGCACCAGCGCGATGCAGGTGCCCAGGATCAGCTCGACCACGACGGTGACCAGGGTGTAGTAGAGGGTGAAGAACAGCGCGTCACGCCACAGGGACGAGTGGATCAGCAGGTTGTAGTTGCTCAGCGTCCAGCCGTTCAGGCTGAACCCGCTGCCCGTCACGTTCACGTAGTTCAGGCTCATGATCACCGAGTACACGATCGGGAAGATCGTGACCGCGGCGATGACGATCAGCGCGGGCGCCGAGAACGCCCAGCCCATCCGGGCCAGCCGTTTCTTGTTCACATCGGGACGGCCAACCAGCGGCGTGGACACCAGGTCCTGTTCGGCGGTACTTGAGATGGCGGTCATGGGTAACTCCTCGCGGCCGGGGCCGGGATAAGAAGAGCCGAGGGGTGGCTAGATATGTATTGCCAGCTGACGGGCAGGACAATCGCCCGGGGCCGGGAAGCGATTCGCTTCCCGGCCCAAGGCAGTACCGCGGAAAGGTCACAAGCCGCCGTTGGATGTACTGGATAGTGCGGAGGTCGCGGCGGACTGCATGGACGACACCGCCGCGGACGGCGAGGCCGACCCGGCCAGCGCCGCGTTCACGTTCTGGTAGATCGCGGTGGACAGCGCCGGGTACTCGGGCGTGCC